>Ga0255243_1000141_pt1 | contig 12773 bp, 26 predicted proteins | sample ColtaT_3_FD_183674 | JGI IMG/M metagenome (GOLD analysis project Ga0255243, IMG submission 183674) | Metatranscriptome of freshwater microbial communities from Columbia River, Oregon, United States - Colum_Atlam_RepB_8d (Metagenome... | ecosystem: Environmental > Aquatic > Freshwater > River...
CGAGGCGCGACCGGATGTACCTTGACTACACGGGGCTTGAGAAATTCGGTTACCGAGGATTGCATCGCACCTCCACCATCACTTCGAGTAAAGCTCGACGACGAGGTTCTCGTTGATATCCGGCAGCACATCGCTGCGAGCCGGAGCCGACTTGAACACGCCGCGCATTTCCTTTTCGTTCACGTCCAGCCACTCAGGGAAGCCCGCTTGGGCAGCCGCCGTGAGTGCGCCTTGGACGCGAAGCTGGTTGCGGGACTTTTCCCGCACCTGCACGACGTCACCGGCTTTTACCTGGTAGGACGCAATGGTGACCGCATGGCCATTCACCTGGATCGACTTGTGGCTTACCAACTGGCGAGCCTCAGCACGCGTGGACGCAAAGCCCATGCGATAGACGACGTTATCCAAGCGACATTCCAGCAGCGACAGCAGGGTTGCACCGGTTGAACCGGCACGGCGCGAAGCCTCCTGATAGTAGTTGCGGAACTGCCGCTCGAGCACGCCGTACATACGACGCAGCTTCTGCTTCTCGCGCAGCTGCGTGCCGTAATCGGACAAACGCGTGCGGCGCTCGCCCTTGATGCCGCCGGGCGGCACCTGGAGCTTGCACTTGGCCTCAAGCGGCTTGATGCCACTCTTGAGGAAAAGATCGGTACCCTCGCGACGCGAGAGCTTGCATGTAGGACCGGTATAACGCGCCATTTCTTTATTCCTGTCGGTTCCGGTACATCAAACCCGACGCTTCTTCGGCGGACGGCAGCCGTTGTGCGGGATCGGTGTAATGTCGGCAATGCTGGTGATCTTGAGGCCACAACCGTTGAGTGCGCGCACAGCGGACTCACGACCGGGGCCGGGGCCGCCTACGCGGACCTCCACGTTCTTCAAACCGTGTTCCTGAGCGGCAACGCCCGCCTTCTCGGCTGCCACCTGGGCAGCGAAGGGCGTGCTCTTGCGAGAACCGCGGAAACCGCAACCACCCGACGTAGCCCAAGACAACGTATTGCCCTGACGGTCGGTGATCGTGATGATCGTGTTGTTGAAGGAAGCGTGGACGTGCGCGATGCCATCCAGCACGTTCTTGCGCGCCTTCTTCGGCTTCTTCGCAGCATTTGCCGCGGCTGTCTTCTGGTCGGCCATAGGTGAACCGTTGCCTCTGTGTAAAGCGGTGCAGCGCCGGGCTTACTTGCCGGGCTGCGAGTTGAGCTTGACGGCCTGCTTGCGCGGGCCCTTGCGTGTGCGGGCGTTGGTTCGCGTGCGCTGACCGCGCATCGGCAGACCACGGCGATGGCGGATACCGCGCCATGTGCCCAGGTCCATGAGCCGTTTGATGTTCATAGACACCTCACGGCGCAGGTCACCTTCGACCGCCCATTTTGCGATCTGTGAGCGCAGTGCAGCCACCTCAGCATCCGTCAGGTCTTTGACCTTGGTGCTGGGATGGATGCCTGTGATCTCACAGGCCTCGCGTGCCCGGGTCCGACCTATCCCATAAATATGGGTAAGCCCGATCCAAACATGCTTGTTCATCGGGATATTAATACCGGCTATACGTGCCATCTGCTCGCCCCGATGCCGCTGGAAAGGCGCGGCATTCTACGTGGAAACATCATTAAATCAACGTCGTTGCCAAAACAGTGCCGGGCCCTTAGCCCTGACGCTGCTTGTGCCGCGTATCGGTTGAGCAGATCACATAGACCACTCCCCGACGGCGCACGATCTTGCAGTTCTTGCAGATCTTCTTGACGGACGGACGTACCTTCATAGTCGAAACCCTCGTTGACCCATCTTTGCGACCGGGCCATCAACTGCCGGTGCCATTGCGGCCTGCACCGAGCAGGTTCGCCTTCTTCATCAGCCCCGGATAATGGTGCGACATCATGTGCGCTTGTAACTGCGCACCGAAGTCCATCACCACTACCACCACGATCAGCAGCGATGTGCCGCCGAACTGGAACGGAACACCCCTCGACGCCATGAGCGTCTCGGGCAACAGGCAAACGCCTGCGATATAAATTGCGCCCCACAGCGTCAGCCGCGTGAGCACCTTGTCGATGTACTCGCCCGTGTGCTGACCCGGGCGGATGCCAGGGATAAATGCACCGGACTTTTTAAGGTTCTCTGCCGTATCGCGCGCATTGAACACAAGCGCGGTATAGAAAAAGCAGAAGAACACGATGAGTGCGGCGTACAAAACCAAATGCAGAGGCTGCCCGTAACCCAGCGAAGTCGAGATGCCCTGCAGAACCTGTGCAACAGCAGACTCGCTGTTGGCGCCCAGAAAGCTGGCGATGGTTGCGGGGAACAACAGCAAGCTCGAAGCGAAGATCGGAGGGATCACGCCGGACATGTTCAGCTTGAAGGGCAGATGGCTAGTCTGGCCGCCGTACATCTTGCGGCCCACCTGACGCTTGGCGTAATTGACGGTGATGCGGCGCTGGGCCTTCTCAACGAATACGCAGAAGCCGGTAACCGCCACAATGACAACCATCAGCAGGATGAAGAACGGCGCAGCCATCTCACCGGTGCTCACCTGCTCCAGCGTGGTACCAACCGCTGAAGGTATGCCAGCAAGAATGCCAACCAAGATAATCATTGAGATGCCGTTGCCGATGCCGCGCTCAGTGATCTGCTCACCAAGCCACATCAGAAACATCGTGCCGGTAGTCATGGTGATGGTCGCAGGAACCAGCCACTGAAACACGCCAGGAGATACCACAACGTTTTGCGACTGCAACGCAGCTGCGGCAGCAAACGACTGAAACAGTGCCAGCACCACCGTGCTGTAGCGCGTGACCTGAGTCATCTTGCGCTTGCCGGCCTCGCCTTCTTTGCGCCATTCCATCAGCTGCGGCACAACCATGCCCATCATCTGAATGATGATAGAAGCAGAGATGTAGGGCATCACGCCCATCGCAAAGATTGAAAACCGCGACAGCGCGCCACCGGAGAACATGTTGACGATGCCCAAGATGGTGCCGGATTGGTCACTGAACAACCGGGCCACTTGGTCAGGGTCGATGCCGGGAACCGGAATGAACGTTCCGGTGCGATAGACAATCAGCGCCCCGATCAAGAACAGCAAGCGGCCGCGAATCTCGCCGAAGCGAGATGCGTCACCAAGTGCGCTTGCCGGGTTCATTGCGGACTGACTGGCCATCTAAGTGTGCTTTATGCCTTCTCAGCAGCCGCTTCAACGGTGCCACCGGCAGCCGTTATGGCAGCCAAGGCACCCTTGGTTGCACCGACGCCGCGCAGCGTGACCGCGCGATCGATGGTGCCGGACAGCACAACCTTGGCCTGCAGCGCAAACACCGGAACAACGCCCGATGCCTTAAGGGCCGCCAGATCAATGATGTCGCCCTTGACCTTGGCCAACTCGCTGAGGCGAACCTCAGCACGGGTAGCCTTCATCTTGGAGCGGAAGCCGACCTTGGGAAGGCGACGCTGCAACGGCATCTGGCCGCCCTCGAAGCCGACCTTATGGTAGCCGCCCTTGCGAGCGCGCTGACCCTTGACACCGCGACCAGAGGTCTTGCCCTGGCCGGCCGAGGCGCCGCGACCCACGCGCAACGGAGCGCGCTTCGAACCCTCACCGGGCTTGATCGTGTTGAGTCTCATCACTGCGCCTCTTCAACTTTCAGCAAATGCGTCGCGGTGTGGATCATGCCGCGATTCTCAACCGTGTTTGCCACGGTGACGGAATGGTGAGGACGACGCAGGCCGAGGCCACGCACCGACGACACGATGTTCTGAAGCTGTCCATGGATGCTCTTGACGAGCGTGACTTTCAGCTTCGGGGAATTGGCGTTGATTTCCATGGTAATCAGCCCGTGATCTCTTCAAGCGTCTTGCCGCGCTTGGCGGCGATGTTCGCGGGCGAACGCACGTCAGCCAGCGCCTTAACCGTGGCGCGAACGACGTTGATCGGGTTACGCGAACCGTAGCTCTTGGCCAGAACGTTGCGAACGCCAGCGCACTCAAGCACTGCGCGCATGCCACCACCAGCGATGACGCCGGTACCGCCGGAAGCGGGCTGCATCAACACGCGCGTTGCACCGTGGGTGCCGCGCACTGCGTAGTGCAGGGTGTCGCGGTTGAGCGAAACCGAGACCAGATTCTTGCGGGCCTGGGCCATCGCCTTGGAAATGGCAACGGGGACCTCGCGGGCCTTACCGAAACCGAATCCAACGCGCCCGGCACCGTCACCCACGACTGTCAGAGCCGTGAAGCCGAATTGGCGTCCGCCCTTGACCGTCTTGGAGGTACGGTTGACCGCAACGAGCTTCTCAGTGAACTCGTCTGCGCTCTGATTTTTGTCAGGTCTTGCCATCTGCTGTACCGCCTGGATTAGAACTCGAGACCAGCTTCGCGTGCCGCATCAGCCAGCGCCTTAACGCGGCCGTGATAGCGGAAACCGGAGCGATCAAACGCAACCTTTTCAATGCCTGCGGCCCGTGCGCGCTCGGCAATTGCCTTGCCGACGGCCTTGGCAGCATCAACGTTGCCGGTGCCGGTGAGGCCCTCAGCAACCGCATCCTGCAGCGTCGACGCGGACACCAACACCTTGGAACCCTGCGAATCGAACACCTGAGCATAAATATGCTGGGCGGAGCGATGCACAGTCAGCCGCGCAACACCCAGCTCGCGGATATGCGCGCGGGTTTTGGTGGCTCGCCGAACCCGGCGGTCTTTCGTGGAAATCGTCATACTCGAAAGTCCTCGCGCTACTTCTTCTTGCCTTCCTTGATGACGATCTTCTCGTCGGAATACTTCACGCCTTTACCCTTGTAGGGTTCCGGCGGACGTATGCTGCGGATCTCGGCGGCAATCTGGCCCACCCGCTGACGGTCGATGCCCTTAATGAGCACCTCGGTCTGCGTCGGCGCCTCGATCGTGATGCCTTCCGGAATATCGACGACAACCGCGTGCGAGAAGCCCAGAGTCAGGTTCAGGGCTGTGCCCTGAACCGCAGCGCGGTAACCCACGCCAACTAGCTCCAGCTTCTTCTGATATCCCACCGTCACACCATTGACCATGTTGGCCAGGTGAGCACGGGTGGAACCCGCCAGCGCCGCAGTGCCTGCAGCGGCGTCGAACACCACCTTCAGCTCTTTGGCTTCTTCGACCACCGAAATACCCTTGGCAAGCGACACGCTGAGCGTGCCCTTGGCACCCTTGAGGGTGACGCCAGTGGGCGAAATCGTGGCGGTGACACCCTGAGGCAGGGGAACCGGTCGTTTGGCTACGCGCGACATGCTTTAAACCCTTGATTCGCTTCTTGGCCGATCAGGCCACGATGCAGAGAACTTCGCCGCCCTGGCCGATTGCACGGGCCTGGCGGTCGGTCATTACGCCCCGCGGGGTAGAGACGATTACCGTCCCCATGCCGCCGAGCACCTTGGGCAGTTCGGTCTGGCCGCGATAAATACGCAGGCCAGGACGACTCACCCTCTCAAGGCGGTCGATAACCGGACGCCCCTCGAAGTATTTAAGGTCAATAGTGAGTCTCGGTTTTGCCACATCGCCATCGATATGGAAATCCGCTACATAGCCTTCGTCCTTCAGGACGCGCACGATGGCGGTCTTGATCTTGGACGAATCAAGGCTCACATGCGTCTTGCCAGCTCTTTGCCCGTTACGAATACGGGTCAGCAGGTCGGCAACAGGATCAGTCATGCTCATCTTGCAGTGCCTCCTACCAGCTCGCCTTAACGAGGCCGGGGATCTCGCCGCGGTTAGCGGCTTCACGAATCTTGGTACGGGCCAGGCCGAACTTGCGGTATACACCGCGCGAACGACCCGTCAATGCGCAACGGTTGCGCATGCGCGAGGGACTCGCGTCACGCGGCAGCGACTGCAGCTTCTCCTGGGCTTCGACACGCGCCTCGGGAGAGGTAGCCGGAGCGCGAATGAGCTCTTTAAGCTCGGCGCGCTTGACGGCGTACTTCTGCACGGTGCGTGCACGGCGCTTGTCGCGCTCGACCATATTTGTCTTGGCCATCCGGTCTATCCTCGTTGCCAGTTCTGTCGAGTGCTTACTTGCGGAACGGGAAGTTGAAAGCTTCCAGCAACGCACGACCCTGCTCGTTGTTCACGGCTGTCGTCGTAATGGTGATATCCATGCCACGCAATTGGTCAATTGCGTCGTACTGGATCTCGGGGAAAATGATCTGTTCCTTGATTCCCAAGGTGTAGTTACCACGGCCATCAAAGGCACGGGCAGACACACCACGGAAGTCACGGATTCGGGGCATCGCCACAGTGATGAGACGATCCAAGAATTCGTACATACGCTCGCCACGCAGCGTGACTTTGCAACCAATCGGCAAGCCCTCGCGCAGCTTGAACGCCGCAATTGCCTTGCGCGACTTGGTGATCAAAGGCTTCTGGCCAGTGATCTTGCCCAGGTCGCTGGCGGCTGCGTCGACGACCTTACGGTCAGCAACGGCTTCGCCAACACCCATGTTCACCGTGATCTTGGTGATCTTGGGGACCTGCATCGGGTTCGTCAGCGCCAGATCCTGCCGGAGGCGAGGAACGACGGTGTCACGATAATATTGCTGGAGCCTGCTCATGTTCTTCCTGCCAATGCCTATGCGTCTAGCACTTCGTCGTTCGACTTGAGGAAGCGCACCTTCTTGCCATCCGCCAGGGTCTTGAAGCCGATACGCTCGGCCTTACCTGTCGTGGCGTTGACGATGGCAACGTTAGACGGATCCAGGGGCATTTCCTTTTCAAGAATGCCGCCCTGCACCTGCCGCTGCGGATTGGGACGCTGGTGCTTCTTCGCCAGGTTAATGCCCTCTACGAGCACCTTCCCATTGGCCAGCACCTGAACAATGGCGCCCTTGCGACCCTTGTCCCGGCCCGAAATTACGACGACTTGGTCGCCTTTACGGAGTCTGTTCATGTGGAAAACCTCAAAGGACCTCGGGGGCCAGCGAGATGATCTTCATGAAACGGGCATTGCGCAGTTCACGCGTGACCGGTCCGAAGATGCGCGTCCCGATGGGCTCGAGCTTCTGGTTGAGCAACACCGCGGCGTTGCCATCGAAGCGGATCAGAGAGCCGTCCGGACGACGCACACCGAAAGCGGTACGCACGACCACGGCATCATAGACCTCGCCCTTCTTAACCTTGCCACGCGGAATCGCATCTTTGACGCTCACCTTAATGACGTCACCGACGGACGCATAGCGACGATGAGAGCCGCCGAGGACCTTGATACACATCAAGGTCTTGGCGCCGCTGTTATCAGCGGCATGGAGCAACGTGCGCATCTGAATCATCTTGAACCTGCCTCGAAAATCAGACCGCGGCGCCGCGTTCGACGACCGAAACCAAACGCCATGACTTGCGGCGCGACATCGGACGGCACGGTGAAATAAGCACCGTATCCCCATCACGAGCGTCACCGGCCTCATCGTGGGCCAAAAGCCGCGTTGTGCGGCGCATGTACTTGCCGTACATCGGATGCTTGACCACGCGAGTGATCTCAACAGCGATGGTCTTGGCAGTCTTAGCGCTGACAACCTTGCCAGTCAGCGTACGAGCTGCCTTGGCAACCACTTCGGTGGCGGGCGTATTCATGCCTTCTCTCCGGTCGCGCCAGCCTTAAGCTCGCGCTGAATGGTCTTTAACCGCGCAATGCTGCGACGGACCTTGCTGAACTGGTCGGGCTTGACGGCCTGGCCGGTCGCACGCTGAAGACGCAGCGCAAACTGCTCCTTGCGAAGACCCAGCAACTCGGCGCCGAGCTCTGTTGCGGACTTACCGCGAAGTTCCTTGGCTTTCATCAGCGCACCTGCCGCTTCACGAACATCGTTGCCACCGACAACTTGGCACCAGCAAGGCGGAAAGCCTCGCGAGCCTGCGCCTCGGTGACGCCTTCCATCTCGAACAACACCTTTCCGGGCTGCACTTTGGCAATCCAGTACTCGACGTTGCCCTTACCGGCGCCCATGCGAACCTCAAGAGGCTTGCTGGTGACCGGGACATCGGGAAATACCCGAACCCAGATCTGGCCGCCGCGCTTAACGGCGCGAGCCATGGCACGACGGGCAGCTTCGATCTCTCGGGCTGTCATCCGGGCGCGCTCTGTGGCCTTGAGGCCGAACTCGCCGAACGCCACCGTGCTGCCACGATGAGCCAGGCCGGCATTACGGCCCTTGAACTGCTTGCGGAACTTGGTTCGCTTAGGTTGCAACATTCCCTGTTCCTCAGGCCGTAGCCGTCTGCTCGGCTACCGGCTCGACAGCTTCAACCGGAGCTTCCGCCACCGGGTCGAAGACTTCGCCCTTGAAGATCCACACCTTGATACCGATGATTCCGTAGGTCGTACGGGCCTCGGCAGTGGCGTAGTCGATGTCTGCGCGGAATGTGTGCAGCGGAATCCGACCCTCGCGCACCTGCTCGGTGCGAGCGATTTCCGAACCGTTAAGACGGCCCGACAACCGGATCTTCACGCCCAGCGCACCGCTGCGCATCGTGCTCATAACCGCGCGCTTCATGGCACGACGGAACATCACACGCTTCTCAATCTGCTGCGCGATGCCCTCGGCAACCAACTGCGCCTCGAGTTCCGGCTTGCGGACCTCGGCGACGTTGATGCGCACATCGGCAACCGGCAAACCGAGACGCTTGCTGGTCTCAGCGCGCAGCTTCTCGATGTCCTCGCCCTTCTTACCAATCACGATGCCCGGACGGGCCGTGTGAATGGTGATGCTGAGCTTACGAGCAGCGCGCTCGATATGAATACGGCTGACCGAAGCCTCGGCCAAACGCTTGCGCAGGAACTCGCGGACCCGGAAGTCCGCCAGAATCTGAGCCGGATACTGCTTCTTGCCGGCATACCACTTGGAGACCCAATCGCGGGTGATTCCCAGGCGTATGCCCAGCGGATTGACCTTCTGGCCCATTCGCTATTCCTTCCTGCCGTCGCTGACGTGGACCGTGATATGACTCGAGCGCTTCACGATGCGTGTACCGCGGCCCTTGGCACGGGCGGCAAAACGCTTCTGCTGCGGAGCTTCGTCAATCTCGATGCGTGAAATCTTGAGTTCGTCGATGTCGGCACCGTGGTTGTGCTCGGCGTTGGCAACTGCAGACTCGAGAGTCTTCAGCACCAACTCGGCACCCTTCTTCGGCATGAACCGAAGAGTGGACAGCGCGAGACCAACTTCCTTGCCGCGAACAACGTCGGCGATGAGCCGGCACTTCTGCGGGGAAATGTGTGCGTAGCGGTATTTAGCAAATACTTGCATGGCTTAATCCGACGACGAAACTTTCTTGTCGCCCGAGTGCCCCTTAAAGGTGCGCGTGGGCGAGAACTCGCCAAGCTTGTGACCCACCATGTTCTCGGTGACGAGAACAGGCAGATGCTGCTTGCCGTTATGCACAGCGATGGTGAGCCCGATCATCTCGGGGAGCACCATTGAACGGCGCGACCAAGTCTTGATCGGCTTGCGGTCGTTGCGGGCTGCGGCGGCTTGAACCTTTTTTGCAAGGTGCAAGTCGACGAAAGGACCCTTCCTGAGGGAACGAGGCACTGCTTACTTCCTCCGCTGCACGATCATGCTGCTAGTGCGCTTGTTACGGCGCGTCTTCTTGCCCTTGGTCTGCCAACCCCACGGCGATACCGGGTGCGGGTTACCTTGGCCAGGCTTACCCTCGCCACCACCGTGCGGATGGTCAACAGGGTTCATCGCCACACCGCGAACGGTGGGGCGGATACCGAGCCAGCGCTTTGCGCCGGCCTTACCGTAGACGCGCAGGTTATGTTCATCGTTGCTCAGCTCACCAAGGGTGGCGCGGCAATCGATGTGAACCTTGCGGGTCTCACCGGATCTGAGTCGCAGATAGGCGTAGGTGCCTTCACGCGAGGTGAACTGGACGGAGGCGCCCGCGCTGCGCGCGATCTGGCCACCCTTGCCCGGCTTCATCTCAACGTTGCACACCACCGAACCGACCGGAATATGGCGCAGCGCCATCGCGTTGCCAGACTTGATCGGCGAATCTGCGCCCGAGCGGACCTCGTCGCCAACCTTGAGACCCTTGGTCGCAAGGATGTAGCGGCGCTCACCATCGCTGTATTTGACCAGCGCGATGTGGCAGGTACGGTTCGGATCGTATTCAACCGTCTCGATGATGCCGACAATGCCGTCCTTGTCGCGACGGAAGTCGATGATGCGGTACTTCTGACGCGAACCGCCGCCAACGTGACGAGTGGTAATGCGGCCGAAGTGGTTGCGCGCGCCGGTCTTGTTCTGGTGAACAGTCAGCGGTGCATACGGGTCGCCCTTGTGCAGGTGCGAACGATCCACGCGGACGACGAAACGTGCGCCGGGGGATGTGGGTTTGAGCTTGATGAGTGCCATTTTCGGTTACCTGTGGGTCGCGGCGCGATCAGCGCTTGACCTGGGCCTGGGCCTCGTAGTCGATCGCTTGGCCGGGAGCCAAACGGACGTAGGCCTTCTTCCAATCCTGAGTGCGGCCAATGGTCTTGCCGAAACGACGGGTCTTACCCGGCTCGTTGACCACTTGAACGCGCGCGACCTTGACGTCAAACATCAGCTCTACAGCTTGCTTGACCTCAGTCTTGTCGGCATCACGACGGACGCGGAAGGCGTACTGATTGTTGTTGGCCATCGCCAGAGAAGTCTTCTCGGTGATGTGCGGCGCGATCAGTACGGTAGTCAGGCGCTCTTGGCTCATTGCAGGCGCTCCTCAAGCAGCTTCACAGCGCCGACCGAGATCAGCACCTTGTCGTAGGCGGCCAATGCGACCGGATTAACGCCGGCGACCGTGATCACGTCGACGAACGGAAGGTTGCGGGCGGCGAGCGTGAGCTTGTCGTCCTGCGCCTCCACCACAATCAACACGCTGTTCAGAGACATCTGAGTCAGCTTTTGAACCAGCAGCTTGGTCTTGGCCTCGGCGACTGTGACGTCGGTGGCGACGATCAGGCGGTCGGTGCGAACCAACTGGCCCAGCATCGAGCGCAGGCCGACGCGGTACATCTTGCGATTGAGCTTCTGCGTGAAGTCGCGCGGACGGGCAGCGAAAGCGCGACCACCACCGACCCAAATTGGGCTGCGGATTGAGCCGGCGCGGGCTGAACCGGTGCCCTTCTGGGCCCACGGCTTCTTGCCGCCACCGCGCACTTCTGCACGGCTCTTCTGGCGCTTGGTGCCTGCACGTCCACCGGCCATATAGGCGGTGACCAGCTGGTGAACCAGGGCCTCGTTGTAGGCCGAACCGAAGGTCTCGTCGGAGACTTCCAGCTCGGCAGCGTCGTTGGCAATCTTGAGCTTCATGGTCAAGCCTTACTTCTTCTTAGCGTCTTTCTTGGCATCGGCCTTCTTGCTCGGCGCAATCGACTTGCGCTTGGCAAGGCGGGCTGCCTTGACTGACGGACGAACGATGACTTCACCGCCCTCGGAACCTGGCACCGCACCGCTGATCAACAGCAGGTTACGAGCAACGTCGATTTCGATGACGCGCAAATTCTCGGTGGTGCGGCGGACAACACCCATGTGGCCCGACATGCGCTTACCGATGAACACGCGACCCGGGGTCTGGCGCTGACCGATCGAACCGGGCGCGCGATGCGTGACCGAGTGACCGTGCGAGGCAGGACCGCCGCGGAAGTTGTGGCGCTTCATTACGCCGGCGTAGCCCTTACCGATGGTCGTGCCTGTGACATCGACCAACTGACCGGCCTTGAACAGCTCGGCGGTGAACTCGGTGCCAGGAGCGATGTCGGCGTGCTCTACCGCATCGAGTCGGAACTCGACCAGCGAGCGACCCGGCTCCACACCAAGCTTGGCGTAGTGACCGGCGACAGCCTTGCCCAGCAGCACCTGACGGCGCTTGCCGTACGTGAGCTGCACGGCCCGGTAACCGTCGGTGCCGGGATTCTTGACTTGAGCGACGCGATTGGCGAGCACCTGCACGACCGTGACAGGCACGGATTCGCCAGCTTCAGTGAACACGCGCGTCATGCCGCATTTGCGACCGACCAACCCGATTGTCATCTCGCATTCCTCTAATCGACAGCCAAACCGGCGCGGTGTCGCGACGGCAGCGGATGCAGGCGGTACAGGGAGGGAGGCCGACAGGAAGACCCGCCACCATGTGGTAGCGATGCCCTCGAGTGGTCTTGGTCCAGCCTTGCGGCGTTTAGAACCAACCTCGCCCGAATTCCGCGTCCGAAAACGCTGGCCGCGAATCTCGTCGCGGCCAAAATGGGGACGCGAATAGTAGCAGCGCCGCGCCCCTTTGCAAGCTTATTTCTGAAAATAAATCAGTTGAGCTTGATCTGTACGTCCACACCGGCCGGCAACTCGAGCTTCATCAGCGCGTCGACCGTCTTATCGGTGGGATTGAGGATGTCCATGAGGCGCTTGTGGGTGCGCAGCTCGAACTGGTCGCGTGCGTCCTTGTCGCCGTGGGGCGACACCAGCACCGTGAAACGCTCCATCTTGACCGGCAGGGGCACTGGGCCCTTGACGGTCGCACCGGTGCGCTTGGCGGTCTCGACGATCTCGCGAGCCGAGTTGTCGATGAGACGGTGGTCGAACGCCTTGAGGCGGATGCGGATGTTCTGATTTGCCATGTCTATTCAGCCTTATTTGAGAATCTTGGAGACAACGCCTGCACCGACGGTGCGGCCACCCTCGCGGATAGCAAAGCGCAGGCCGTCATCCATCGCGATGGGGGCGATCAGCTCGACCGTCATCTTGATGTTGTCGCCAGGCATTACCATCTCGGCG
>Ga0255243_1000144_pt1 | contig 12626 bp, 7 predicted proteins | sample ColtaT_3_FD_183674 | JGI IMG/M metagenome (GOLD analysis project Ga0255243, IMG submission 183674) | Metatranscriptome of freshwater microbial communities from Columbia River, Oregon, United States - Colum_Atlam_RepB_8d (Metagenome... | ecosystem: Environmental > Aquatic > Freshwater > River...
AAAAATCAATTTAATTGATTTACATATTCGACATACTTGGCATCGAATATATCGAATGTACAATCAGAAAGCCCTAACTCACGGCATTACTATTTCTGCAGGTTTTATTCTCATGAATATTGAAAAAGAAGGAACCCCAAGTACAGCTTTAGGGCCAAAAATGGGCATGGAACCAACATCGTTATCCAGAACACTTAAATCTATGGAAGAACAGGGCTGGATAACAAGAGGATCTGCCGAAAATGATAAACGAAAAGTGTTGATTTTTTTAACCCAGGAAGGTTTAAATAAACGACGAATCGTGCGAGATTTTTTATTGGATTTTAACAACAAAATTGCCTCGAGAACACATAAGGATAGTTTAAAAGGATTTTTTAAAACAATGTCTGTTTTAGACCAGATTATAGATGAAATTGTAAAAACAGAAAGTTAGAGTTATGAATAGATTTATCAAGCGAGTGGCGGTTCTTGGTTCCGGTATTATGGGATCACGGATTGCATGTCATTTTGCAAATATTGGATGCGAAGTTTTGCTATTAGATGTAATTCCTAAAGAACTAACACCGGATGAGATTAAAAAAGAATTAACGCTGGAATCTCCGTTAGTTAGAAATAGAATTGTAAATACGTCGCTTGATTCTACTTTAAAGTCAAATCCATCTCCCATCTATAAAAAATCTTTCAGCTCGAGAATAAAAACAGGAAATTTTGATGACAATTTGTCTGACGTCAAAGATTGCGATTGGATTATTGAAGTAGTGGTCGAAAGATTAGATATAAAAAAACAATTATTCGATAAAGTTGAATTATATCGAAAACCAGGAGCCATAATTTCCTCCAATACTTCGGGCATACCTATTCATTTAATGCTTGAAGGAAGGTCAGAGGATTTTCAAAGTCATTTTTGTGGCACTCATTTTTTTAATCCACCAAGGTATCTTCAGCTTTTAGAAATTATTCCCACTCCAAAAACGGATTCCAGAATTGTCGATTACTTGATGAATTTTGGTGTGAAAAATTTAGGAAAAAAAACCGTTCTCTGCAAAGACACACCCGCTTTTATTGCAAATCGAGTTGGTGTTTACGCTATTATGGCGCTTTTTCATGCCGTTGACGAATTAGGTTTAACAGTAGAAGAAATAGATAAACTTTCCGGCCCCGTTCTAGGACGGCCAAAGTCAGCGACTTTTAGAACGTGTGACGTAGTTGGTTTAGACACCTTAGTTTTGGTGGCGAATGGCCTCTACAATAATTGTTCTCAAGACGAGGAAAGAGAGCTCTTTAAACTTCCATCCTACATCGAAAAAATGGTTGAAAACAATTGGCTTGGATCCAAAACGGGACAGGGGTTTTATAAAAAAGTGAAAACGGAGGAGGGCAAATCTGAAATTCATGCACTTGATCTAAAAACATTTGAATATAAATCATCCCAAAAAGTTTCATTTCAAACATTGGAAATAACAAAGTCTGTCGACGATTTGAAAAAGAGAATAAAAATGCTTTTTGCTGGTCAAGATAAGGCTGGTGAATTTTACAGAAAGCTATTTGCCGGTTTATTCTCCTATGTTTCAAATAGAATACCCGAAATATCCGATGATTTATATAGTATTGATGATGCGTTGAAGGCTGGTTTTGGTTGGGAATTAGGACCATTCGAAACATGGGATATTCTGGGGGTTTCTGAAGGAATTAAAATTATTGAGGGGCAGGGAAAAACGGTTGCTCCATGGGTTAATGAAATGGTTAATTCGGGGAAGAATTCATTTTACAGCGTTTCGGAAGGAAGAAAATTGTTTTACCAAATAAATCAAAAAGAGTATTGCCAAATTCCAGGAACTCAGGATCAAATCACTTTGGATAATCTTCGAGAAACCAACAAAATTTGGTCAAATTCAGATGCTACAATTGTACATATAGGAGATGGAATTTTGAATGTAGAATTTCACACGAAAATGAATACGATTGGCGGTGGTGTTATTCAAGCGATTAACAAAGCTATTGATATAACAGAGCAAGATTATAAGGGATTGGTGATTTCCAATACGGGTCAAAATTTTTCAGCGGGTGCAAATGTGGGAATGATATTTATGATGGCTATTGAACAAGATTATGACGAATTAAATTTTGCCGTGAAAGCATTTCAAGATACGATGATGCGTGTTAGATATTCAAATATTCCCGTAGTTGTCGCTCCCTTCAACCTTGCTTTAGGTGGTGGTTGTGAAATAGCGATGCATGCGGATAAAGTCGTTGCACATGCAGAATTATATATGGGCTTGGTTGAATTTGGAGTTGGATTGATTCCCGGCGGAGGAGGAACGAAAGAATTTGCGAAAAGATTGTCAGAAGAGTTAAAAGAAGGAGATATTAAAATAAATCGACTTCGAGAGCGCTTTTTAACAATTGGTCAAGCCAAAGTTTCTACATCTGCTTTCGAAGCATTTGATTTGGGATATTTGCGTCAAGGAACAGATGAAGTAGTAATGAGTAAGGATTTACAGTTAAAAAGGGCAAAAGAAATTTGTTTAGAAATGGCGGATGCTGGTTACATTCCACCAAAAAAAGCCAAAAACGTGATGGTCGTTGGACAAGAAGGGTTGGGAATAGTTTATGTTGGCGCCAATTCTATGTTAAGCGGAAATTACATTTCAGAACATGACGCTTTGATATCTGAAAAATTAGGTTACGTTTTATGTGGTGGAGATTTGTCTGAAAACACAACGGTTTCAGAACAATACTTGTTAGATTTGGAACGAAAGTCTTTTGTAGAACTTTGCATGCAGCGAAAAACATTAGAAAGATTGGAAAGTATAATAAAAAAAGGAAAAATTTTAAGAAACTAAAAGATGGTAGAATTATTTAAGCACATTTTAGAATTAGATTTTGATTGGTTGTTTTCCAATTATGGAACAGCAATTTATATTATTCTGTTTTTAATTATTTTCATAGAGACTGGTGTGGTAGCCATGCCTTTTCTTCCGGGGGATTCTTTGCTATTTACAGCAGGATTGTTTTGTAAATCTGGACATTTGGATTTGTTTATTTTATTACCACTATTATTTCTAGCAGCCGTTTTGGGAGATAATTGTAATTATTGGATTGGAAGGAGAATAGGATTAAGCGTGTTTAAGTATCGAATTAAAGGAAAACAAATCGTCAAAGAAAAATACTTAGTTAAAACGGAAGAATTTTTCGAAAAAAATGGAGTCAAGGCTATTATCATGGCTAGGTTTATTCCTTTTGTTCGCACGTTTACCCCCTTTGCGGCTGGAATAGGAAGGATGAAATACCCAACATTTATTTTGTTTGATTTAATTGGTGGTTTACTTTGGGTTTTTGGACTTTCAATGGCGGGATATCTTTTGGGTGAAATTGAATGGATCCGAAAAAACATTGATTTAGTCTGCTTGGGGATCATATTTCTTTCCATTGCCCCAATCATATATGAGTTCTTAAAGTCACAAATTAAAAGAATTATAAAATGAATACGGCATATATAGTTACTGGTTTTCGATCTGCTGTAGGGAAGGCCGGCAAAGGAGGATTTCGGTTTTATCGTCCCGATGATTTGGCCGCACGCGTAATTGAGCATTTAGTCAGTTCTGTACCTAATTTAGATAAAAATGAAATTGATGACGTAATTGTTGGAAATGCTACACCTGAAGCTGAACAGGGATTGAACATGGCAAGAATGATTTCTTTGATAGGCCTAAAAACGGAAAAGGTTCCGGGAATGACGGTTAATCGATATTGTGCCTCAGGATTAGAAACTATTGCGATTGCTCAAGCAAAAATAGAAGCAGGAATGGCAGACTGTATAATTGCTGGAGGAGCAGAATCAATGTCGACTATGGCTATGGGTGGCTGGAGAATTGTACCAAATCCTAAAACAGGAAAGGAAAATCCGACATATTATTGGGGAATGGGATTAACCGCAGAAGCGGTTGCGCAACAGTATAACGTTTCTCGGGAAGAACAAGATTTGTTTGCCATGAAGTCTCATGAAAAGGCACTATTAGCAATTGAATCAGGTAGGTTTAAAGATGATATCGTTCCTATAGAAATAGAACACATTTTCTTAGATGAAAAAGAAAAAAGGCAGATAAATAAATTTACGGTAAACACAGATGAAGGCCCCCGAAAAAGTTCTTTGGAAGGGCTTAGTAAGCTAAAGCCGGTTTTTGCCGCCAATGGCTCTGTAACCGCCGGAAATTCTTCACAAACATCAGATGGGGCAGCTTTTGTCCTTGTTATGTCAGAAAGAATGATGAAAAGATTAAATATTGAACCCGTTGCAAGACTTAAATCTCATGCGGTTGTTGGAGTTGAACCGAGGATTATGGGAATAGGACCGGTTGAGGCAATTCCAAGGGCTATCAAACAAGCCGGATTAACCATGAATGACATTGATCTATTCGAGTTGAATGAAGCATTTGCCTCACAATCTATAGCGGTTATTCGTGAAACGGGATTAAATCCAGACATTGTAAATGTGAATGGAGGAGCTATTGCTTTAGGCCACCCTTTAGGTTGTACAGGTGCAAAACTTACTGTTCAGATAATGAATGAATTACAAAAGCGAAACAAAAAACATGGTGTTGTAACCATGTGTGTTGGAACAGGACAGGGGGCAGCGGGTGTAATTGAGATGTTTTAATCGTGGTATAATTAATTTACTTTAATTGAAAAGTTATAAAAAGCAACTTTTTTTGTCTAAATTTGATTCTATCTTCCTTTAAAACAATCCAATGAAAACTTTTTTTTTCATTATTACTAGTCTTTCATTTTCGTTGCATTATGGGCAGTCTATTTGTGAAAATGCGGATTTTGAATTGGGCAATTTTACGAATTGGCAAGGACAAACAGGAAATTGCTGTGGCATTAACACGCCCAATAACGGAATTGTAAATGGCCAGCATACGATTATGACCGGACCAGGATTAGATCCTAATTCTTGTGGTCAAATACCTGTTGTTGCTCCTGGAAGCACGTTTTCTGCGCGATTAGGCAACGACTTAAGTAATTATGGAGCAGAAAGATTACGATATTCCTTTAATATTACACCAGCTAATACTTTGATTATCTATAAATATGCTGTTGTACTGGAAGATGCTGGACACCCAGCTTCAGACCAGCCTCGTTTTGAAGCAAAATTACTAGACCAAAATGGTCAACAAATCCCTTGTACTTATTACTATGTAGCAGCAGGACCAGGTTCTGGATTTCAAAATTGTGGAGGTAGACAATATAAAACGTGGACAACAATAGGTGTTGATGTAACTCCATATATTGGTCAAACAGTAACATTGGATTTTGCTACTGGCGATTGTGGGCAAGGCGCGCATTTTGGATATGCATATGTTGATGCCGGTTGTGCACCATTTGTTATTGACTCAAGGTATTGTGAGGTTCAGAACGGATTGAATATTGCTGTTTTAACCGCCCCTGCAGGATTTGAGAGTTATCTGTGGAGTAACGGGAGCACTAATAATTCTACAGTGGTAGTAAATCCACAACAAGGTCAAATCATCACGTGTCAAATTACTTCTGTAAATGGCTGTGTTGCCAATCTTCAAGCGACACTCACACCATCAGACGCAACGGCCTCATATATGCCCGAATCGGTTTGCGCCGGAGATACTGTTAATTTAGTTAACACATCAGTTTTTGAAAATGCAATTCAAGATAGTGTTTCTTGGACAGCATCGGATGGGTTTACCTCAAATGATGTAGATTTTAGCCATGTATTTAATAACCCAGGAACTTATCAAGTAGAGTTATTTGTTCAATCTGATGCCGGTTGTGTTGATTCAGTTACCCAAACCATTACCATATTTGACCTGCCGGTTGCAGATATATCGTCAAGTGATGCGTGTGTTGGACAGAATGTTTCTGTATCGAGCGCATCGACTATTGTGGGTAATACTTCTTTAGTTAATACTTGGACAATAAACGGAGTTAATACGACAGGAAATAGTGCAACGTTACCAACTTTATTAGTTGATACAGTGAGCGTGCAATTAATTTCAACCTCTCAAAATAACTGCAGCGACACAATAACAGAAACATTCATTGTTTATGAGAATCCAACAGCTGATTTTACATTCATTGAATCTTGTGAGGATTCGCCTGTTCAGTTTACCAATTCTTCTACTTTATTATCCAATCAAAATAATTATCATTGGATATTTAATGGAAATGAGGTCGCTACGACTGCAGATTACGCCAATCAATTCTCTACAACGGGATCTTCGAGTATTACATTAGTTGTGGAAGATGTTTATCCTACCATTTCTTGTTCTGATACGATAACCCAGAATTTCTTCGTTCACGCAATTCCTTCTGTTAGTTATGTTGGAGACTCCACGATTTGTGAAGATTTTGAATTTAATTTTACGAATCAAACAACCGTATCCACAGGAGAGCAATTGTCCTATAATTGGGATTTGAATGGAAATTCAATAGCGACGACACCAGATTTAACATATACCATTTTTGATGATGGCGTTTATCCCATTACATTGACAGTAACCTCTGATTTTGGTTGTGAAAGCGATTCCACATTTAACATGTATGTTTATCCCACACCACAAGAGCCTATTTTGGAAGCGACAACGCCTGTTTGTCCTGGTGATCCAATTACTTTTTCTGCTCAAGCTGAGGTTAACTCTACAATTTCTTGGACCGGTCCAAATAACTTGGTTTCCTCCGATTTTACGTTTAGCATTCCAATAAATGAAGACCAAATGGGTTGGTATACGGCTTTTATTACATCGCAATATGGATGTATTTCAGACACGGCTAATATTTTTGGAGACATTTTGTATATCTATGATTTCGATGATTTTGAATTTCCAAATGTCATTACACCAAATAACGATGCGACCAATGATGAACTTGACTTGCAAACATATTTTAAAACATGTGAAGAATACACCTTGTATATTTTGAATCGATGGGGCAACGTGGTCTTTACCCAAACGCTCGGATCTACTCCATTTCGAGGGTTAACTGAAGGAGGAGATGAATTGGAAGAAGGCGTGTATTTTTACAAACTAGTTGTACAAAATGCAGCTGAAGACAAATCGGAAAAACACGGTTACATTCATATTATTCGATAAACTTATCATTCGTATTATTGTTTGAATAATATGGGGGATTCAAAGTCGGCAATCATTGTGGGTTCTGGTATAGCCGGAATTGCATCCGCATTAAGATTAAAATCGAAAGGATATCACGTAACAGTTTTTGAGGCAAATTCATACTTGGGGGGTAAACTTACGAATCTTCAGTTGGGAAAATATCGTTTTGATGCCGGTCCTTCATTATTTACGATGCCACATTTTGTAGACGAATTGTTCTTGTTGTTCAATAAAAATCCCAGGGATTATTTTCAGTATGAATCGTGTCAAACTGCTTGTCATTATTTTTTTAATGATGGAACATTTTTGCCTTTTTATGTTGATTTGGAAGAAACAGTTAAAACGGTTGAAGAGCGATTGCAAATTGATGGAGAACCTCTTAAAAAGCACTTTCAAAAAAGTAAATTCATATATGAAAAGACGCATAAAATATTCTTAGAAAACTCCCTACATGCTTTAAAAACATACGCGTCAAAAGATATCGTTTCTTCTATTCTTGCCTTACCTTTTCTGGATATTTTTAAGACGATGAATGAAACGAATGAAAAAGCGTTGAATCATCCAAAACTAGTTCAAGTTTTTAATCGATATGCCACTTACAACGGGTCAAATCCATTTCAAGCCCCTGGAATTCTCAATATTATTCCACATCTTGAACACGGAATTGGATCTTTTTTTCCGAAGAATGGGATGCATTCAATCACAACAAGTTTGGTTCAATTAGCAAAAGAACAGGGGGTCACCTTTCATACTAGTTCTAGGGTAAATGAAATTGTAATAGTAAACAAGCAAGTTAAGGGGGTTCGTGTTAACAACAATTTTCATTCTGCAGAAATGGTGTTTTGTAATTCAGACATAAAACCAGCCTATCGAAATTTATTAAAATCAATTCCAAAACCAATTAAAACACTAGTCCAGGAGCCATCTAGCTCTGCCATGATTTTTTATTGGGGTATAAATAAGAAATTTCCAAATTTGGATTTGCATAACATCTTTTTTACCGAAGATTACAAAAACGAATTCGAACATATTTTTTCGAAGAAAACGGTTTGTGATGACCCAACTATTTACATTCATATTTCCTCTAAGATTGTACATGCAGACTCCCCTGATAATGGAGAAAATTGGTTTGTAATGGTAAATGTCCCGTATAATTCAAGACAAGATTGGGAGTTTCTTCGTATGAAAATAAGAAAACTGATCTTAATTAAATTGTCTGCTATTCTTGAGGTAAACATCGAATCTTTAATTGAGGAGGAAGATTATTTAGATCCGATTCGAATAGAACAACGAACCTCTAGTTTCGCGGGGGCATTATATGGAGCATCTTCTAATGATCGAATGGCAGCGTTTTTTAGACACCCTAATTTTTCTAAAATCCAAGGATTATATTTTGTTGGAGGCAGTGTTCATCCTGGTGGGGGAATTCCCCTTTGTTTGTTGTCTGCGAAGATAGCTACAGGTTTTGTAAAGTGATATTATTCCGTAATTCACATTATAAATAAGGCTAGGTTGCTTGTTTTTAATCACCTTTTTGCAAAAAAAATTGGGAATTCGTATAAATTAGCTTAATTTCAGTCGCTTTAAAAGAAAATCAATCTTAATTTATAATAAGTTGTAACATGAAAGTATTAAAAATTCAGGCTTTACGTGGTCCCAACATTTGGAGTATTTCCAGAAAAAAATTAATTCAAATGCGCTTGGATCTTGAAGATCTTGAAGAAAAACCCACAAACAAAATAGATGGATTTAGAGAACGAATTGAACAATTAATTCCTACTTTAATCGAACACCGATGCTCCGAAGGTTGCAGAGGAGGCTTCTTTCAACGCGTTGAACGCGGAACGTGGATGGGTCATGTAATTGAGCACATTGCTTTGGAAATTCAAACCCTTGCAGGTATGGATGTTGGTTTCGGCCGAACTCGTGAAACAAAAACACCAGGAGTTTACAATGTCGTTTTCAATTACATAGAAGAAAAAGTTGGCTTATTCGCAGCGGAAGCGTCAGTTCGTATTGCAGAAGCGCTAATTGCTGGAGAAGCATATGATTTGCAACGCGATATTCAAAAAATGAAAGAAATTCGTGAGGATGTTCGTCTCGGACCAAGTACAGGGAGTATCGTTGATGAAGCTGTCGCAAGAGATATTCCTTGGATTAGACTAGGAACTAATTCACTTATTCAATTAGGTTACGGCGTAAATCAAATGCGTTTTCAAGCAACAATTACATGTAAAACCAGTAATATCGCCGTTGATATTGCATGCAACAAAGAACAAACTAAAAAAATGTTGGATGCGGCGTCCATTCCTGTGGCCAAGGGCTCTATTTGTGTAGATGAAGAAGATTTGGAAGACACAATCAAATCCATCGGATATCCAATAGTAATCAAACCCTTGGATGGAAATCATGGCAAAGGAGCATCCATCAATGTGACAAATTGGGAAGACGCTGTTGAGGGACTTGCTTACGCTAAAAAATATTCAAGAAGAGTCATTGTTGAACGCTTTATAACTGGATTTGATTTCCGAGTTTTAGTGATTGATAACAAAGTAATTGCAGCCGCTCAGAGAGTGCCTGCTCACGTTGTTGGAAACGGAAAGGATACAATTCAGACACTTATTGATGAAACAAATAAAGATCCAAGACGCGGTTACGGCCACGAAAATGTATTAACAGAAATTACAGTTGATAGAGATACAACTGAATTGCTAGATAAATTAGGTTATACCTTAGATACGGTGCCAGAAAAGGATGAAATTGTTTATCTAAAATCCACAGCAAATCTTAGTACTGGAGGAACCTCGATCGATGTTACGGACTTAATGCACCCCGAGAATGTGTTCATGGCAGAACGGATTTCTCGTGTAATAGGGTTGGATGTTTGTGGAATTGATATCATGGCGGAAAACCTCACCGAATCGTTGAAGGAGAATGGAGGTGTTATTTTAGAAGTAAATGCTGCACCTGGATTTAGAATGCACTTGGCTCCTTCGGAAGGATTACCGCGAAACGTGGCAGCACCGGTGATCGATATGCTTTATCCTCCGGGGAAACCATCGCGAATTCCAATTATTGCCATTACTGGTACCAACGGTAAAACAACAACGACTCGCTTAATTTCTCACATTGTTAAAAATAATGGCTATAGAGTTGGGTTCACTACTTCTGATGGAATCTATATTCAAAATCATATGATGGAAAAAGGGGACACAACTGGCCCACTCAGTGCAGAATATATTTTGAAAGACCCAAATGTTGAATTTGCTGTGTTAGAAACAGCGCGAGGAGGAATTCTTCGTTCCGGTTTAGGCTTCAGTCGTTGCGATATTGGTGTAATTACCAATATTCAGGAGGACCACCTAGGAATCAGTGATATTCACGATCTTAAAGACCTTTCTCGTGTTAAGTCTGTGGTTGTGGAAAGCATCAAAAAAGATGGCTGGGCCGTGTTGAATGGTGAGGACGAAAATTGTTTGGAAATCGCTGAAAATCTGAGATGTAATGTGGCATTATTCAGTATGGATGAAAATTGCCCTGCGATCATTGAACATTGCAAAAAAGGAGGCATCGCGGCTATTTATGAAAATGGATTTATTACCATTAAGAAAGGCGATTGGAAGTTCCGAGTTGAACGCGCAACGCACATTCCGCTTACCATGAACGGAAAGGCGAAATTTATGATTTACAATGTTTTGGCGGCAACTCTTGCCTCTTACTTGTATGGATTTAAAACCGAAGATATCAAACTTTCATTGGCGACTTTCCTTCCAGGAGCAGCGCAAACACCGGGTCGTATGAACATTTTTGAATTCTCAAAATTCAAAGTGATGATCGACTTTGCGCACAATCCGAATGGATACCGTGGAATTGAAGATTTCTTGAAATCGGTAGATGCAACTCGAAAGATTGGAATTATTTCCGGTGTTGGAGATCGCAGAGATGAAGACATCAAAGAATGTGCTCGGATCGCTGCCAGAATGTTTGATCACATCGTTATTAGGCAAGAGAAACACCTCAGAGGTAGAACAGAACAAGAGATTATCGATTTGATTTTAGAAGGCATCAATGAATCGAATGCAAATGTGACTTATGAAGTTGTTACCCTTGAGACAGAGGCCATTAAGCACGCTATTTCGATTGCTGAAGACGGAACATTTATTACAGCGTTAAGCGATGTAATTGACAATGCTATCGATATTGTACAAGATTATTTAGATGCAGAGATTGAGCAATCAACTCTGTCTTAATAAAGTGTAACGATTTCTTTACGGTGGATTAAAGGGTAAACCAATTAAATCCCCTTGTCATGAAATTTGGAATATTGTTATTTGTACTTCCTTTTCTTTTGAATAAAGAAGAGCGAACTTTTAAGCGTTTAAATAAAGTTTTTGAAAGAAATACTGAAAAAGCTTTTGAGCTATCAAAAAGATTAAATTCAAGAGACAAGGAACTAGCCTCTCCTTATTATTTTCAATTTTTAGTATATGAAAAGAGAGCTTCTTTGTCAAAATCTACAAAAAGCCAATCTACAATATTAATTAGCGCCTTAAACTCAGGAATTGCTTTTGAAAAAAGAGCGGGAGATGGACTTCTAACAAAAACAGAATGGATAAGCAAAAAAGAAAATTTCAAGGGAAAAGTAATCGAATGTCTTAACAAACTAAATGATGAGAAGAACAAAGCCCAATTCAAAAAACTGAAAGATAAAGCGCTAAAGGTTTACGATGAGATTTCAGTTGATCTTTCTGATAACATTGAACCAAAAGAAACCGAGGAAATTAAAATAATCAATTTAACCCCAAGTAAAATTTATACCAAGGATTATGAAGTTAATCACAAATTCCCTGTAAAATCTTCGATTCCAAACAAAGTAAATTATTCTAAAAACCCGACTGGAAAAGAGAATTTTGTGTCGTTAAGTGAAGAAGAGGAAAAAAAGTTTATCGAAATATTGAACAAAGCTAGGATTGAAAAGAACATGGGTCCTTTAGAAATAGACCCAGATTTAACAAGAGCAGCGCGTTATCATGCCTATGACATGGCTAATGAAAATTATTTTTCTCATGGCACACAAAATTCAATAAATGGAAAGCTTACCGAATCTATAGGTACGTTTGAAAGAATAGCGCTTTTTTATCCAAAAGGAGCAAATACAGAAAACATTTATATGGGATTTGGAACAGCTGAAGAGGCCTACGAAAGCTGGTATAATAGCAAAGGCCATTATGAAAACATGTTTAATTCCATAACTTCTAAGGTTGGAATTGGCATAGCAAAAACTTCAGATAGTGATTTTGGATACTATTGGGTTTTCTGTAGTTCATTTAACTAATTTGAACTAACTTTGATTAAGTGTAAACTCGGTAGTTTGCACTTTAATCTTTTAAAGACCCGTGATTGATTTAGAAAAAACAGCAACAATTCTTGGTCTACTATATATATTTTTAATTTATTTAAAGAATTATTGGGGTTGGATTTTCG
>Ga0255243_1000153_pt1 | contig 12390 bp, 9 predicted proteins | sample ColtaT_3_FD_183674 | JGI IMG/M metagenome (GOLD analysis project Ga0255243, IMG submission 183674) | Metatranscriptome of freshwater microbial communities from Columbia River, Oregon, United States - Colum_Atlam_RepB_8d (Metagenome... | ecosystem: Environmental > Aquatic > Freshwater > River...
CTGAGCGTCGTCAAGTCGAGCGCCTCACCAGCACTGGCGTCGCCCGCTATCAGCACGGACGCCGCATCCCGCATGCGTCGTACGACCGCATCGCGTCGTGTCGGGACGATGTCGGCCAGCAAGCGTACGGCGGCTGACGGCGCTGTCGCCGGTGAACAGTGGGCGGAGTTCTAAGCGGCAGTTGATCGGGGCATCGCTACCGTGCGGCGGCTCCATTGATTGCCGGCCTCCCATCGCTAAAGGATCGCATGCGATGGCCGCTACCCGGAGACGAATCAGTCGATCGGACAGAACATGGAAGCGCATCGCGCCACGTGGCGGCAACCCTCATCACCCCAGAAGTGGGGTGTGGGTGGTCAGCTGCATGTGCCGATGCCCAGGTCGGATCACGATTCAGGCCGCTTGATCGTACGTAATCGCGATCAAGCGGCTATCAGGACACGTTTCGCAATTCGATCGTCGGAAGAACGATCCATGCGAAACGCCAGCCGTCGGCATCAGGCCGGTGGCGCCCGAACCATTAACAGGATGTTTGGGGAGCGTGGGCGCCTCTACCGGACATCGTCGATGGGACGTAAACAATGACGACGAAAAAGTGGCTGATGCTGCTCGCTGGAGCGGGCATCTTTGGGGCGCTGTCGCTGGGCATGCTGGGCTGGTTTGGGCAGCATCGGCTACTGGAAATGGCAGACAGCCAGTCATCCGTGTCCGGCGCGATTCGTGACCAGATGCAGATCGACATGATGCACGACGCGATTCACTCCGACGTGCTGACGGTACTACTACCGCAAAGCGGCGTCGACGCTGCGGCACAGTCGGCGGCCAGCGCCGAAAGTCTGAGCCGACACGTGGATAGCATCCGTCGTTCGCTTGAATCCGTTGCCACGCTCAAAGGTGACACCGAACTCAATCGTCAGCTGGAGCAGGTCAGACCGCAGCTCGAAGACTATATCGGCAAAGCGGGCGACCTGGTCTCGGTATCGGCTTCCAGTCCACAGCGCGCACGTGCCTTGCTGCCGGCGTTCGAGCAGAGCTTCTCAGTGCTTGAAGAGTCTCTGGCGGCACTCGGCGATCAGATTCAAGCCAACTCGACCCGGATCAATGCGGCCAGCGCCGTCGTCGCCCAGCGTGTCACCTGGGCCCAGATCGGAAGCCTGACTTTGATGGCGATCATGCTGGCCGCGCTCAGCTTGTTCCTGACCCGCCGCATCATGGCTCAACTGGGTGCGGAGCCGCAGGAGGCGATGAAAGTCGCCGACCGTATCGCCAAGGGCGAGTTCGATTTTGTCAACGATGTGGCCTCCCACCTGGACGCCAGCATCATGGGATCGCTCAAGCGCATGCAGGTCAATCTTCTGCAGCGTCATCAGAGTGACGTAACAGAAGCGGCGCGCGTGCGGCGGATTGAGCAGGGCCTTAACGCTGTCAACACCAACGTGATGATTGCCGATGCAGGCCGGAACATCGTCTGGATCAATCGATCGATGCAGGCCATGTTCAATGAAGTTGAAGCGCAGATCCGGATCGATCTGCCTGACTTCCGAGCGTCGAACCTGATCGGTGCCAACATCGACAGCTTCCACAAGCATCCCGCGCATCAGCAGCGCGTGCTCGAGCAGATGACCGGGACGCATAATGCCAATCTGAAGATGGGTAGCCGCCGCTTTCATCTGGTTTTGAATCCGGTCGTCGACGGCGACGGTGCGCGTTTGGGTTACGTCGTCGAATGGCGCGATGTGACGGCCGAGCTGATCCAGAAGGAACGCGACATCGAAGCACGGACCCGACTTGACTCGATCAGCAAGTCTCAGGGCGTCATCGAGTTCGATATGGAGGGCATGATCCTCAGTGCCAACGAGAACTTCCTTGGCGCGGTCGGCTATACCGAAATGGAGATCAAGGGTCGCCATCACTCGATGTTCATCGATGCCGAAGAGCGTCGCAGCACCGAGTACGCCCAGTTCTGGGAGCGACTGCGTAGCGGCGAGAACGTATCGGCTCGGTTCCGCCGTCTAAATCGCGATGGTCGCGATGTGTGGCTGCAGGCATCGTACAACCCGATTTGCGATGGCAACGGCAAGCCCTTCAAGGTCGTCAAGTACGCCAGCGATATCACCCAGCAGGTCAACGAAGCGGCGGCACTGCAGCAGGCGGTCGAGCAGACCCAGGATGTCGTCATGGCGGCTCGGCTGGGTGATCTGAATCAGCGGATTCCACTGGACGGTAAAGCGGGCTCGGTCCGTAGCTTGTGCGAGGGCGTCAACACGCTGGTCGACAATATGAATGCGGTGATCGGCGATGTCGGTCGGGTGCTGGGCGCCCTGGCCGAGGGCGATCTGACGCAGAGCATCGACGCCGACTATCAAGGGGCATTCGCCCAGATCAAGGACGACAGCAACCGCAGCGTTCGCCAGCTGGCGCGCAGCGTTGCCGATATCAAGATTGCGACGGATACGATCAGCAGCGCCTCGCGTGAAATTGCTGGCGGCAATTCCGATCTTTCGTCACGTACCGAGCAGCAGGCGGCATCGCTGGAAGAGACCGCGTCGTCGATGGAGGAGTTGACCTCGACGGTCAAGCAGAACGCCGAGAATGCAAGGCAAGCCAACCAACTGGCGATCGGCGCCAGCGACATCGCGGTTCGCGGTGGCCATGTCGTCGATCAGGTCGTCACGACGATGAATGAGATCAATGAATCGTCGAAGAAGGTCGTCGACATCATCAGCGTCATCGACGGGATTGCATTCCAGACCAACATCCTGGCGTTGAACGCGGCGGTCGAGGCGGCCCGAGCGGGTGAGCAGGGTCGGGGATTTGCGGTCGTTGCGTCCGAAGTCCGCAGCTTGGCGCAGCGATCGGCGGCCGCCGCCAAGGAGATCAAGGGGCTGATCAACGACTCGGTACAGAAGGCCGACAACGGCTCCAAGTTGGTCGGGCAAGCCGGGCGGACGATGAACGAGATCGTGACCAGCGTGAAGCGGGTGACGGACATCATGGCCGAAATCACCGCCGCCTCGCAGGAGCAGAGCCAGGGTATCGAGCAAGTCAATCAGACGATCACGCAGATGGACGAAGTGACGCAGCAGAACGCCGCACTCGTCGAACAGGCGACGGCCGCCGCGCGGTCGCTTGAAGAGCAGACCGCTGGCCTCAGCGGCGCGGTGTCCAAGTTCCGCCTCGACGCGACGGATGTGTCGACATCCGGTGCGGCGGTGACTCAGGCCTCGCCGGTGGTGGTCAGCTGGCAGCCGAGACCCGCTCCGGCGAAGGCCGCCGCGGTGACGCCGCTGCGGCGTGCTTCTATGGGTGGTGCGATACCGGGCGGTACCAGGAGCGTCACGGGCTTGGTCAAGCAGGCTGATGCCTGGACCGAGTTCTGAAGCCGATGAATCGCTCGGGAGTCTCCACATGAAGCAGCAATTAGTTTCCCATGGCGTCAGTGCCGTCGATGACGGTGAAGGGTGTGCCGCGCGCAGTGATCCACAGTCAGGTCGCGAGTTCACCTTCACCGTTGCCGACTTCAAGCGCATCAGTGCGCTGATTTACGCGCGCGCCGGTATCGCCCTCAACGATGGTAAGCGCGATCTGGTCTATAGCCGGATCGGCCGTCGCTTGCGTGCGCTGGGCTTTTCCTCATTCCGTGACTATCTCGATCAGTTAGAGAGTGCGGGTGATGATGCGGAATGGCAGGCATTCACGAATGCATTGACGACGAATCTGACCTCGTTCTTCCGAGAAGAGCACCACTTTGTTCGCTTGGCCGAGTTGCTTTCCCAGCGCGCGCCGGGGGAGCGCATGTTGCTGTGGTGCTCGGCCGCCAGTACTGGCGAGGAGCCGTATTCCATTGCGATCACGGCGGCCGAGGTGTTCGGCACACTCAAGCCACCGGTATCGATTCTGGCCACCGATATCGATACCCAGGTGCTCGACACCGCAAGTCAGGGTGTCTATGCCGACGAGCGCATCGAGCGCTTGTCCGATGAGCGAAAGCGTCGATTCTTCCGTCGAGGCACCGGTGAGAATCAGGGCTTGGTTCGCGTTGTCGACGAGCTGCGCGAACTGGTGACGTTCCGGCAGCTCAACTTGCTCGATCCGCGCTATCCAGTGCGAGGTCCGTTCCGAGCGATTTTCTGTCGCAATGTGATGATCTATTTCGACAAGCCCACGCAGTATCAGGTGCTGAGCCGGATGGTGCCGCTACTGGCCGATGATGGCTTGTTCTTCGCGGGCCACTCGGAAAGCTTTTTTCACGCCGGTGACTTGATCGAGTCTTGTGGTCGTACCATCTACCGAAAGGCACAACGTTGATATGAAGCCCTCCGCGCGAGGATTGGATCAGGCCGCCGGTCGCAATACGAGCGACGGCTACTACGACAGTCGATTCCTGGCGCACGCCATCAAGATCCTACCGGGTGAGTTTCGTGCCACCCATGAGGATCTGATGCTGGTCACGGTACTCGGATCCTGCGTCGCGGCTTGTGTGCACGATCCGGTTGCGTTGGTAGGCGGCATGAACCACTTCATGTTGCCGGAGGGTCCCGATGCCTCGCTGGGTGGCGACTCTGCCCGCTACGGCAGCTACGCGATGGAGGTGCTGATCAATGAGCTGTTCAAACTCGGCGCCCGGCGCGAACGGCTTGAGGCCAAGGTTACCGGCGGTGGAGCGGTGCTCCCCGGCATGACTTTCAATCCAGTCGGCGATCGCAATGGTCGTTTCGCGATCGACTACTTGCGAGCCGAAGGTATTCGCGTCGTTGCCCAGGATTTGTTCGATGTCTTTCCGCGTCGTGTTCACTTCTTTCCAGTGAGCGGTCGCATGTTGGTCAAGCGCTTGCCAGCGGTCGAGAGCAACGAGTTGGTCCGTCGCGAGGAACAGTATCGCCGTCGGGTCGATCGTCGTCCCGCCGAGAGCTCGATCGAGCTGTTCTAACTCTATTCTTATAAGGACTTCTGATGACGAACCCCAACAAGCGCATTCGCGTGCTCGTCATTGACGACTCGGCGCTGATGCGCAAGCTGCTGGTCGAGTTTCTGTCGCAGGATCATGCGATTGATGTCGTCGGTACCGCTCCGGATCCGCTGGTGGCGCGCGACAAAATCAAGCTGCTATCGCCCGACGTATTGACGCTCGATGTCGAGATGCCGCGGATGGACGGTCTGACGTTCCTTGAAAACCTGATGCGGCTGCGGCCGATGCCGGTGGTCATGGTGTCGTCGCTGACCGAGCGTGGCGCTGACGTCACCTTTCAGGCGCTGGAGCTGGGTGCAGTTGATTTCGTCACCAAGCCCAAGATCGATCTGGAAGCCGGTGTGCGCGAGTATGCGGCCGACTTGATCGCCAAGATCAAATCGGCGGCGACGGCGCGCGTCCGCACGATCAACAACGGCATCCGGCCTGCTCCGGCTGCATCGGCCTCGTCACGCCGTGTGTTTCGGACGACGGACCGGATCATCGCCATCGGTGCGTCCACGGGAGGCACGGAGGCGATCAAGGAAGTGCTGCAGGTGATGCCGGCTGATGCGCCGGCGATTCTGATTACACAGCACATACCGGCGATGTTCTCGGCGCCGTTCGCCGCTCGGATGGACCGCAGTTCGGCGATGAGCGTCTGCGAGGCGCGTGACGGTCAGCAGATCGTGCCGGGGCATGTCTACATCGCGCCCGGTGATTGGCATTTGAGTCTGGCGCGAGATGGTGCCCGCTATGTGTGCCGGCTTGACCAGAGTGCGCCCGAGAACCGGCATCGTCCGAGCGTTGACGTGCTGTTCAAGTCGGTGGCGCGGTTTGCCGGAGGCAATGCCTTGGGTGCCGTGTTGACCGGCATGGGGGACGACGGTGCCCGCGGCCTGCTCGCGATGCGCAACGCCGGAGCCCGCACGCTGGTGCAGGACGAGGCCAGCTGCGTCGTCTGGGGCATGCCCGGCGCCGCCCATCGATTGGGCGCTGCCGAACAGATTTGCCCGTTGCCGAACATCGCGGCGCAGTTACTCGATTGGTCGGCGGCATAAATCACCGAATCCGGCTCGATTGCGGCTCAAGCAACGTAATGGCCTGCCGATAAACACAGAGGGACGGCCCGCTTCCGGGCCGACGCGGATGACGGGCAAATGATCAAAATCAGACCTGAAGGCGTAGCGACTGCGGTATCGGCACTGACGGCGTTGGCGGCCTTGGTGCAGGTACCGCGTGGACTCGGGCTCTTGCTGGCCGTGGTGACGGCAGCGTCCTGGGCGTGGTTCTACTTGAAGCAGCGAGCCGCCGAGCGCGAACGCGCGCTGCAGGATGCCGCTCTTGACGCGGAGCGCCACGGGCAGGAGCGCAGCCTCGGTGAACTGCGCGACGGACTGGCGGGTGAAGTCGAAGGCTTGCGCCACGAAATATCCCGCGTCCGCAGCCTGGTCCAGGGTGCGATCCGTCAGCTGACGGTGAGCTTCGATGCGATGAACAAGCACGCCCGGCAGCAGGATGCCGTGGTCGGCCGGATTCTCGACCAGACCGACGGCGAAGACAGCCGTCGTGCCAGCGTCCGTCAGTTTGCCGAGATGGCCGGCAAGATCACCGGTGATCTGGTGGATACCTTGTCGGAAGTGGGTACCCAGAGTCTGGCCAGCATTCAGCAGATCGACGCGATGGTGTCGCACCTGGATGCGATCTTCGAGTTGCTCGGCGACGTGCGCTCGATTGCCGACCAGACCAATCTGTTGGCGCTCAACGCCGCGATTGAAGCAGCGCGAGCCGGAGAGGCGGGTCGCGGCTTCGCCGTGGTCGCCGAAGAGGTACGCAACCTGTCGGAGCGGTCCAACAACTTCAACGAGCTGATTCGCAAACGCGTCGCCAGCTCCAAAGACGCCATTGCCAAGGTCCGCGATACCGTCGGCGGCATGGCGCAGCGCCATCAGCAGCGTAGTCAGAGTGCGAGAACCGAAGTCGACTTGATGCTGGAACGAATCAAGGACGTCAATCGCTCGCTGGGCGAAGGCATGAAGGAGGTATCGGCCAGCGGCGAGCGTATCGGCGTGGCGGTGTCCGAAGCCGTGCGCAGCCTGCAGTTCGAGGATATCGCCACGCAGGCACTGGCAGCAGCCGATGCCCATGTCACCCGACTCGTATCGATTAAGGCCGAAGTCGGATCGCTGGCGCTGATCAAGGGTAGCGACCAAGTGCATGCCCCTGCCGGTAGCAGCGCCGCGCTGCGTGTACCGGCGCCGGCCAACGGCGCAATCAATCAGGCACTGACGGTCAGCGATTGGCGTCAGCCCCAGCACAAGCCGGTCGCCCAGGTCAGCATGGATTCGGGCGCCGTCGAGCTGTTCTGACCGCTGGTCGAGCCTGCCGCGCCGCCGGTGACGTCGGCGACGTGAACGGCTCAAGTTTCGCGGCTCCGCGCCGCTTTCCCGATCGTTATCAGGAGTTCACATGAGCCTCGATGTCGACAACAGCGCCGCCACACCGTCGCTCATTGCAGCGCCGGCTGGCATGCCGCTGACACTGCCGGCCCAGCTCGGCATCGATCGTATCGGGGAGCTGCATGCTCAGCTCGCTGAGTTAGCCGATCACATCGAGCCGGTCCGGATCGATGGGGCGGCGGTCGAGCGGGTGCATACCGCCGCGATGCAAATGCTGTGGCTGTTTGCGCAGACCCGCAGCCGCCAGCAGCAAGCGGTCGAAATCTTGAATCCTTCCGAGTCGCTGCAGCAGGCCGCGACTCTGTTTGGCGCTACTGCACTGTTGCAGGCCGCGCCGTCTTCACTGCCTTCCATCGAGTAACAAGACCATGTCCAACCGAATTCTCGCCGTTGACGATTCGACTTCGATGCGCCAGATGGTGACGTTCACGCTCAGCTCAGCCGGTTTCGACGTGACCGAGGCCGAAGATGGCGTGGTCGCACTGAGCCTGGCGCGCAAGCAGAAGTTCGATCTGGTGCTTGCCGACGTCAACATGCCCAATATGGACGGATTGACGTTGGTGCGCGAACTGCGCGGCCTCAGCGAATACAAGTTCACGCCGCTGTTGATGCTGACCACCGAGTCGACCCCTGAGAAGAAGCTCGAAGGTAAGGCGGCGGGTGCGACGGGCTGGATGGTCAAGCCATTCGTGCCCGAGCAGCTGATCTCGACGATCAAGCGCGTGATCGGCTGACACGGTCATGGCGATCGATCTGGCCCGATTCCATCAGGCATTCTTCGAGGAAGGCTTTGAACGAGTCGACGCGATGGAGCAGGGGCTGCTCCAGCTCGAAGGCGGCGCTAATAACGCCGAAACCGTCAATGACATCTTCCGTGCGGCGCACTCGATCAAGGGCGGCGCTGCAACGTTCGGCTTCGCGGCCGTTGCCGAGTTCACACACCACGTCGAAACGCTGCTCGACAGCATTCGCAACGGCAGCCGCGGTGTCGACGACGCGCTGGTATCGCTACTGCTGCGCTCCTCCGACCAAGTACGTGCGCTGCTGACGGCCGCCCGCGACGGAGGCCAGGCCGACGCCAACCTCAGCGCGCAGCTGCAGCGCGAGTTGCAGCAGGCGCTGCATCCGGAGCAGTCCGCGATCGATATCGCAGTGCATGCACCGGCTGCGGGTCCGGCAGCCGTTGCCGGAGCCGAGGCGGTGGCGAGCGAAGCGGGCTGGCGGATTGCGTTTGTACCGCATGCCGACTTGTTCGCCAGCGGCAATGATCCCTTGCGCATCTTCGGTGGCTTGGCCGAGCTGGGCCGGCTCGAAGTCGTTGCGCGCCATCCCGACGATCTGCCCGATTTTTCATCACTCGATCCGGTTCAGTGCCTGACGGCCTGGGATCTGGTGCTGCATGGCACGAGCAGCATCGAGGCCGTGCGCGAGATGTTCGCATGGGTTGAGGATGAGTGTGATCTGCGCATCGAGCCGCTGCGGTCGACCGTTGTCGCTGAAGCCAGCGCGAAAGTGGTGCCGATTCATGCGCCGACGGCGGCTGCCAGCACACCGTCGGCAACCAGTGCGACATCGCCTGCCAGTACCGCCAAGTCGCGCCCCCACGCCGACAGCTCGATCCGCGTGTCGACCGACAAGATCGACGGCTTGATCAATCTGGTCGGCGAGTTGGTCATCACCCAAGCGAGCCTGACGCAGTACACGCAAGGGCTCGACCCATTGGTCCACGAGCGGCTGCTGGCCGCCGTCCAGCAGCTGGAGCACACGGCGCGGCTGCTGCAGGAATCGGTGATGTCGACCCGGATGCTGCCGATCGACTCGGTGTTCAGTCGGTTCCCGCGCATGGTCCACGACCTGGCGGCGCGACTCGACAAGCAAGTCAAGCTGCAGACGATCGGCGAAGGTACCGAGCTGGACAAGAGCGTCATCGAGCGCATCGGCGATCCGCTGACCCACTTGGTACGTAACTGCATCGATCACGGCATCGAACTGCCGCAGGACCGCATCGCGGCCGGCAAAGCGGCGCACGGTACGCTGACGCTGACGGCGGCGCACCAAGGCGGGCAGATCGTCATCGAGGTTATCGATGACGGACGCGGCCTGTCACGCAACCGCATCATCGCCAAGGCCCGCGCCAATGGCCTGGCGATTTCCGATAACGCCAGTGATGCCGAGGTCTTCAATCTGATCTTCGCGCCGGGCTTCTCGACGGCCAGTGAAGTCACCGACGTGTCGGGACGCGGCGTCGGCATGGACGTGGTGAGACGCAACATCGAACAGCTCGGCGGCGAAGTCGAGCTGAAGTCGGTCGAAGGCAGCGGCACCACGGTGCGTATCCGCTTGCCGCTGACGCTGGCGATCATCGACGGCATGTTCATCGATGTCGGTGGCGAGACCTTCATCGTGCCGCTCAACGGCGTCATCGAGTCGCTGCAGCCGCTGCCCGAGCAGATCAAGCGTGTTGCTGGCCAAGGCATGGTGCTGAAGGTCCGCGACGAGTACATGCCGATGATCTCGGCTCGCGATCTCTATCGCGTTCCGGGCGCCGCCAAGCCGCCACACCAGGCCATTGCGGTCGTACTCGAAGCCGAGGGCTGCAAGCTGGCCTTGCTCGTCGACGAGTTGATCGGTCAGCAGCAGGCGGTGATCAAGAGCCTGGAGGCGCATTACCGCCGAGTGTTCGGCGTGGCCGGGGCCACGATCCTGGGCGATGGCCGCGTCGCACTGATCGTCGATGTCACCGAAGTGGTTCGCAACTGTGGCCGCGCGCTCGCGGCCTGATACGGGGAATCCAACATGAAGCCGCAAGACATCAAACAAAACCCGCGCGAGTACCTCAGCTTTACGCTGGGTGACGAGGAGTACGGCATCGACATCCTGGCGGTGCAGGAGATCCGAGGCTACGACGCGGTGACGCGCGTGCCGGATGCACCCGAGTACATCAAGGGCTTGGTCAACTTGCGCGGCACGATCGCACCCGTGGTCGATCTGCGCATCCGCTTCAAGCTCGGCACGGCCGAATACGATCACCTGACGGTGATGATCGTGCTCAATATCGGCGGCCGCATCGTCGGCATCGTCGTCGACAGCGTCTGCGACGTGGTGCCGCTGCTGCCCGAGCAGATTGCGCCGGCGCCGGAGTTTGGTGCCTCGTTCGATTCCAGTTACCTGCAAGGGCTGGCCAACGTCAACGACCGGATGCTGATCCTGATGGATATCGACAAGCTGCTGCACAGCGCCGAACTGGCGCTGTACGCACCGGCCGAAAGCCAGGATCTTCCTCAAATGATGGCAGCTGCGTGACGGCGAGCCGCTCGCTGCCGGGGGTCATCCCGGCCGGCGGGCGCGGTTCCCGATGCTTGATGCTGACGGCTTCACTTTAAATAAGAAAATCAACCGGACGTAACGTCCTTAGGATTTCCAATGACGGGCAGCTCGAATCCCAGCCGTGGTCAAGCCGGCGGTGGTGGTTCACTGCAGTACTGGTGGTCAAGGCTGACGACGTCATCGGAGTTGCGTGACCTGCGCGCTCAAGCGGCCGCGATCAATCAGTCGCAAGCGATCATCGAGTTCTCGCTCGACGGCAAGATCCTGGCGTGCAACCAAAACTTCCTGCAGACGATGGGTTACACGCGAGGCGAAGTGATCGGCCAGCATCACTCGATGTTCGTCGAGCCGGCGTATCGCGCGTCCGACGAGTACCGATTGTTTTGGGAAAAGCTCGGGCGCGGCCAATACGATGCCGCTTCGTACAAGCGCCTGGCAAAAGGCGGGCGAGAGATCTGGCTGCAGGCCAGCTACAACCCGGTATTCGACAGCGGCAACCGACCGATCAAGGTCATCAAGTACGCTACCGACATTACCGAACAGACCTTGCGCAACGCCGATTTCGAAGGGCAGCTCGACGCGATCGGTAAGTCGCAGGCCGTCATCGAGTTTGGCCTCGATGGACGCATCCAGCAGGCCAATACGCTGTTTCTCGACGTGATGGGCTATACCGCCGACGAAATCATCGGACGCCATCACTCGATGTTCGTTGACCGTGACGAGCGCCAGTCTCCGGGCTACCGGGCGTTCTGGGACAAGCTGGCGCGCGGCGAACACGACACTGGCCGCTATCAGCGGTTCGGCAAGAATGGCCGGTCGGTCTGGATTCAGGCCAGCTACAACCCGATCTTCGATCGGTCGGGCCGGCCGTTCAAAGTCGTCAAGTACGCCACCGACGTGACGGAACAGGTCATGCAGGCGCGTCTGCTGTCGGAGGCGGTCGAGCAGACGCAGAGCGTGGTCGACAGTGCTTGTAGTGGCGATCTGACCGTGCAGATTCCGATGGAAGGCAAGAGCGGGGCGGTTGCCGAGTTGTGTGCGGGCGTCAATCAGCTGATCGACAACATGGCCAGCGTCGTCGGCCAGATCAAGCAGTCGACTCAGGCGATCAGTTTGGCGGCGACCGAGATCGCAGCCGGCAATCTGGATCTGTCCTCGCGCACAGAGGAGACCGCCGCATCGCTCGAAGAAACCGCATCCTCGATGGAAGAGCTGACGTCGACCGTCAAGCAGAATGCCGACAACGCCCGGCAGGCCAATCAGCTGGTACTCGGCACGGTCGACGTTGCGCGACGCGGCGGCGCGGTGGTTGGCGATGTGGTCAAGACGATGGCTGGCATCAACGAGTCGTCGCGCAAGATTGTCGACATCATCAGCGTCATCGACAGCATCGCGTTTCAGACCAATATCCTGGCACTGAACGCGGCCGTCGAAGCGGCGCGTGCCGGTGAACAAGGCCGTGGCTTTGCCGTCGTGGCCTCGGAAGTCCGCAGCTTGGCGCAGCGCAGTGCGGGTGCGGCACGCGAAATCAAGACGCTGATCGGTGACTCCGTCGAGAAAGTCGGCGCGGGCTCGCGCTTGGTCGAGCAGGCTGGCACGACGATGGACGAGATCGTCGTCAGCGTAAAGCGCGTCACCGACATCATGGCCGAGATC
>Ga0255243_1000159_pt1 | contig 12227 bp, 8 predicted proteins | sample ColtaT_3_FD_183674 | JGI IMG/M metagenome (GOLD analysis project Ga0255243, IMG submission 183674) | Metatranscriptome of freshwater microbial communities from Columbia River, Oregon, United States - Colum_Atlam_RepB_8d (Metagenome... | ecosystem: Environmental > Aquatic > Freshwater > River...
CAGAGAATATACTTTTACCACCTCCTTGTTTCGAATGATTTCAATCGATGGGTTCTTTTTCTTGTCTTTGGTTTCGATGATGATCTTCTCAGAGAATCCGGTTTGTTCATCCAACTCTGTCTTAAAAGTAATACCTTCTTCTACCGCGTCGAACTTGATGGTTCCACCTTCTTCGGTAATGATGACACTGTTGTAAGGATCCCATTCGCAAATCTTGTCGCCCTTCTTTACAGTTTGTCCCGGCATCACGAACAATGTTGCACCGTATGGAATATTGGCTGTTGTCAAAACGAGCCCGCTGTTTCCATCTACGATTTTCATTTCCGATGAACGGGAAACTACGATAATTTTTTTACCGGCAGTAAGGTCCTTATCTGCGGTTTCAACTGTGCGCAACTCATCAATTTCAACGACCCCATTGTATTTCGCGCGTATGTCGGTATCAATCGATCCGCCACCTGCGGCACCTCCAGTGTGGAAGGTTCTCAGCGTAAGCTGTGTACCCGGCTCACCAATAGATTGTGCAGCAATAACGCCTACAGCCAGTCCGTCTTGAACGAGTTTTGCCGTAGCAAGGTCACGTCCGTAACATTTTGCACATACCCCGCGCTTGCTTTCACATGTAAGTACAGATCGGATCTCAAGTTCTTCAATACCTGCGGCTTCAATTTTGTCGGCGGCAAAATGGTCAATTTGGTCGCCGGATTCAATGATCATCTCTCCGGTTTCCGGATGAAGTACATCGTGCACACTGGTGCGTCCTAATATGCGCTCCCTCAATGTCTCTACTACTTCGTCTGATTTTTTCAGAGCGGATGAAACGATACCACGCAAGGTGCCGCAATCCACCTCATTGATGATGACATCCTGGGCAACATCCACGAGTCGACGGGTCAGGTATCCGGCATCGGCAGTTTTTAACGCCGTATCCGCGAGACCTTTACGAGCACCGTGAGTTGAAATAAAGTACTCGAGGATGGAAAGTCCTTCCTTGAAGTTCGCGAGAATCGGGTTTTCGATGATGTCCTGACCACCCATTGCGGCATTTTTCTGTGGCTTTGCCATCAGTCCGCGCATTCCGGCGAGCTGACGAATCTGCTCTTTCGAACCCCGGGCGCCGGAGTCGAACATCATGTAAATACTATTGAATCCTTCCTGATCATTTTTCAATCGATCCATCAGGATGTTGGTCAGCTTAGAGTTGGTATTGGTCCAGATATCAATGATCTGATTGTAACGCTCATTATTGGTAATCAATCCCATATTGTAGCTGTCGAAAACTTCCTGCACTTTAGAGGTAGCATCTCCTACAAGCTTTTCTTTTTCGGGTGGAATGACTACATCAGTAAGCTTAAACGACAGTCCCCCTCTGAAGGCCCAATAGAATCCGAGATCTTTCATGTCATCGAGGAATTTTGACGTACGCGCAATTCCCACGTGTTTGAGGATGTCACCAATGATATCTCTCAGGGCCTTCTTGGTAAGCAACTGATTGATGTAGCCTACTTCTTTGGGAACAATTCGGTTGAAAATTACTCGACCGCAGGTGGTTTCGATGATGCTTGATTTGCCCTCAATATCAGTCCATCTCACCTTGATGTTGGCGTGAAGATCCAACTGTCCTTCATTGAAGGCTATCGTTACTTCCTCTTCAGAATAATACGTTTTATTTTCCCCTTTTGCTGGATGTTCCGCAGTGCCTTTCCTTGATTTGGTGATGTAGTAAAGACCGAGTACCATGTCTTGTGAAGGAACGGTTATCGGAGCACCATTGGCAGGATTGAGAATATTGTGCGAGGCCAGCATGAGAAGCTGAGCTTCCAGAATCGCAGCATGTCCTAGCGGCACGTGCACCGCCATTTGGTCACCATCGAAGTCGGCATTGAATGCAGTACATACCAGCGGATGCAATTGAATGGCTTTTCCTTCTATCAACTTGGGTTGGAAGGATTGAATACCCAGTCGGTGTAGGGTAGGGGCACGGTTCAACAAAACGGGATGACCCTTTAGTACATTCTCAAGGATGTCCCATACCACCGCTTCTTTTTTATCTACGATTTTCTTGGCGCTTTTTACGGTCTTTACAATACCTCTTTCAATCATCTTGCGGATGATAAACGGCTTGAAAAGCTCTGCGGCCATGTCTTTTGGAAGTCCACATTCGTGCAACTTCATATCAGGTCCAACGACAATTACTGATCGCGCACTGTAATCTACACGCTTACCGAGAAGGTTTTGACGGAAGCGTCCCTGTTTACCTTTCAATGAATCTGAAAGGGATTTGAGCGGACGGTTAGATTCTGTTTTTACCGCTGATGATTTGCGAGAGTTGTCATAAAGCGAGTCTACAGCCTCCTGAAGCATACGCTTCTCATTTCGCAAAATCACATCGGGAGCTTTTATTTCAACCAGTCGCTTCAGACGATTGTTTCGGATGATTACCCTGCGATAAAGATCGTTGAGATCTGATGTAGCGAAACGGCCTCCATCTAATGGAACGAGCGGACGCAACTCGGGTGGGATCACCGGAACCACTTTGGTAATCATCCATTCTGGACGATTGACTACCCGGGTGTTGGCATCACGGAAAGATTCAACCACTTGAAGCCTCTTCAAGGCTTCGTTTTTACGCTGTTGCGAAGTTTCTGTATTGGCCTTATGACGAAGTTCATAGCTGAGCTCGTCAAGTTTCACACGAGACAATAGTTCATACAATGCCTCGGCACCCATTTTTGCGAGGAATTTGTTGGGATCTTTATCGTCCAGATATTGATTTTCCTTTGGAAGTCTTTCTGCAATTTCAAGGTATTCCTCTTCCGTGAGAAAATCATATTCCGACAGGTTAGAGCCATCAGCGCGCGTGGCGACACCCGCATTGATAACTACATAACGCTCATAGTAAATAATTTGATCGAGCTTCTTGGTGGGTAATCCCAACAAATAACCAATTTTATTTGGTAAGGAACGGAAGTACCATATATGTGCCACGGGTACACTGAGGGTGATGTGTCCGGTGCGTTCGCGACGAACTTTCTTTTCTGTCACCTCAACGCCACACCTATCACAAACGATTCCTTTGTATCGAATGCGCTTGTATTTACCGCAATGACATTCGTAATCCTTTACGGGTCCGAAAATCTTCTCACAGAACAACCCATCACGCTCCGGCTTGTAAGTTCTGTAGTTGATTGTTTCTGGCTTCAGGATTTCTCCACTGGATCTCTCCAGAATTTCCTCAGGTGAGGCAAGACTGATGGTGATGGATTTAAAATCACTCGTCTGTCTGTTGGTCTTTTTACCCTGTATCATAGGTTGATCTTGTCTTTTAGTAATTATCAGTTCTCGTTTAGCTTGATGTTCAATCCGAGTCCGCGAAGCTCATGCAGCAATACATTGAAAGACTCCGGAATACCGGGTACCGGCATGGTTTCGCCTTTCACGATGCATTCATATGCCTTGGCACGACCCATTACATCGTCGGATTTCACGGTCAGGATTTCCTGAAGGATATTGGCTGCACCAAACGCTTCCAAAGCCCAAACCTCCATTTCTCCAAAACGCTGGCCACCGAATTGAGCTTTACCGCCCAATGGTTGCTGTGTTATGAGTGAGTATGGACCAATGGAACGAGCGTGCATCTTATCGTCTACCATGTGGCTCAGCTTAATCATGTAGATTACGCCCACAGTGGCGGGTTGCTCAAATCGCATACCTGTGCCTCCGTCGTAGAGATAGGTAACACCCCAATCAGGAACCCCTGCAGAACGCGTCTCATTCAGGATATCATCAAGCGAAGCACCATCGAAAATCGGAGTCGAGAATTTCTTTCCGGTCTTGATGCCCGCCCAGCCAAGTACGGTTTCGTAAATCTGACCCAGGTTCATACGGGACGGTACACCCAACGGATTCAATACGATATCTACTGGAGTACCGTCTTCAAGAAACGGCATATCCTCGTCACGAACGATTTTTGCTACAATTCCTTTGTTACCGTGACGTCCTGCCATTTTATCGCCTACACGAAGCTTACGCTTCTGTGCTATGTGCACTTTGGCAAGTTTCACGATACCCGCGGGCAGTTCATCGCCGACGGTAAGCTGGAATTTTTGACGCTTGTAAGATCCTAAAACTTCATTGTATCTCAAATTATAGTTGTGGATACAACGCTTAACCATGCTATTGATACTGTCTTCCTTGGTCCAACCTTCCGCGTTTAACACACTGAAGTCGAGTGTGAGGAGAGCTTTAGTGGTGAATTTCACCCCCTTTTTAATCTGTTCTTCCTTGAAGTAATTGTATACTCCTTGGCAAGTGCTGTCCTTCAAAATCTCCATGAGTTTGTCGACCAGCAGTTTTTTGAGATCGGCCACTTCCTTCTCATGATCCCGGTCTAAGGCATCGAGTACGGCCTTGTCGCTTCCTTTTGCTGCGCTCTTCTTCTCTTTAGAACTGCGAGAGAATAGTTTCTTATCGATGATTGTTCCGGTAACACTCGGTGGTACCTTCAGGGATGCGTCTTTGACGTCGCCCGCTTTGTCACCAAAAATTGCGCGTAAAAGTTTCTCTTCCGGGGTAGGATCCGTCTCTCCTTTGGGAGTGATTTTACCTATCAGAATATCACCCTCTTTTACCTCAGCGCCAATCCGAATAATTCCGTTTTCATCAAGATCCTTTGTAGCCTCTTCGCTTACGTTGGGAATATCTGGGGTCAGTTCTTCCACACCGCGTTTGGTATCCCGCACCTCAGTGGAGTATTCCTCAACATGTATGGATGTGAAGATATCATCACGAACTACCCTTTCGCTGATTACTATGGCATCCTCGAAATTATATCCTTTCCATGGCATGAATGCCACTTTGAGATTTCTGCCCAATGCAAGATCTCCGCCTTTCGTTGAATACCCCTCGACCAGAATTTGTCCTTCAGTTACGCGCTCGCCTTTGGCTACGAGTGGACGTAAATTGACGGAAGTACTTTGGTTGGTCTTCATGAATTTACGCACGTTGTATGTTTTCACGGGCGAACTGAAACTCACCAACTCGTCCTCGGCTGTGCGCTTGTATCGGATTCGAATTTCATTAGCATCCACATATTCTACGGTGCCATCACCCTCCGCAGTGAGTAAAACGCGGGAGTCACCTGCCACACGCATCTCAAGTCCGGTACCTACTACAGGTGCCTCAGGCCTCATAAGCGGAACCGCCTGACGCATCATGTTAGACCCCATGAGTGCACGGTTGGCATCATCGTGCTCAAGGAATGGAATCAGTGACGCCGCAATCGAAGCAATCTGATTCGGTGCCACGTCCATCAGGTGAAGATTAGAGGGCTCCACCACCGGAAAGTCACCTACCAATCGGGCTTTTACAGCATTCGTTTTGAAATTGCCCTTCTCATCCATATCGAGATTTGCCTGAGCAATCACTTTGGCATCTTCATCTTCAGCGGTGAGGTACACCACACTGCTGCTGTTCATGAGCGCCTTTCCATTTTCCACCTTTCGATAAGGAGTTTCAATGAATCCAAGACGATTGATTTTCGCATACACACAGAGGGAGGAAATCAGACCGATGTTTGGACCTTCCGGTGTTTCAATTGTGCAAAGTCTGCCATAGTGAGTATAGTGCACGTCACGAACTTCGAAACCTGCGCGCTCGCGCGAAAGACCGCCCGGACCGAGGGCTGACATACGACGTTTGTGAGTGACCTCTGCCAGGGGATTGGTCTGATCCATAAACTGAGAGAGCTGATTCGTTCCGAAAAACGAATTGATCACAGATGACAGCGTTTTCGCGTTGATAAGGTCAATAGGTGTGAAGACCTCATTGTCTCTTACGTTCATTCGCTCACGGATGGTACGTGCCATTCGGGCCAAACCCACCGCGAATTGGTTGTAAAGTTGTTCGCCTACCGTACGTACACGACGATTTGATAGGTGATCAATATCATCTACATCGGCCTTAGAATTTACAAGCTCGATGAGATATTTGATGATTTGAATGATATCGTCTTTGGTAAGAGTTCTGCTTTGAGAATCATTATTACCCAGTTTGCGATTGATTCTGAAACGACCGACTTCTCCGAGGTCATAACGTTGTTCGGAGAAGAATAATTTGTCAATTACACCCCGTGCAGTCTCCAAATCTGGTGGTTCTGCGTTGCGGAGTTGACGGTATATGTACTCCACTGCCTCCTTCTCGGAGTTGGAAGTGTCTTTTTGTAACGTGTTATGAATGAGAGTGAAATCTGCAGAATTCGATTCCTCTTTGTGCAGAATAATCGATTTTGCACCACTTTCTGCGATAATATCAATATGCTGGTTTTCCAGGATTGTTTCGCGATCGAGCACTACCTCATTACGTTCTATGGAAACCACCTCACCTGTATCTTCATCCACAAAATCTTCTACCCATGTTTTCAGCACACGGGCGGCGAGTCTCCTGCCCAGTACCCGTTGGATAGCAGCTTTAGATACTTTTATTTCTTCCGCGAGGTTAAAGATTTCCAGAATCTGTCGGTCGCTTTCATATCCAATTGCACGCAACAAAGTGGTGACAGGCAGTTTTTTCTTACGATCGATGTACGCATACATCACATTGTTGATGTCGGTCGCAAATTCTATCCAGGAACCGCGGAATGGAATGATTCTGGCACTGTATAATTTCGTGCCATTGGCATGTCGGCTTTGGCCGAAGAATACTCCGGGAGATCTATGGAGCTGTGATACAATTACACGTTCGGCTCCGTTAATTACAAACGAACCTTGCGGTGTCATATAAGGAATTGTACCGAGGTATACATCTTGCACGATAGTTTCGAAATCTTCGTGCTCAGGATCGGTGCAATACAGTTTCAATTTTGCTTTAAGAGGAACGCTGTAAGTAAGACCGCGTTCGATACACTCATCGATGGTGTATCTTGGAGGATCAATGAAATAGTCGAGGAATTCCAGGACGAACTGGTTTCTGGTATCTGTAATGGGAAAGTTTTCTGAGAATACCTTGAATAGTCCCTCATTCACGCGGTTTTCAGGATTGGTTTCCAATTGAAAAAACTCGCGGAAGGAAGCCAGTTGAATTTCAAGAAAATCGGGGTATTCGTAAAAATTTTTGGTGGATGAAAAATCCTGTCTGCCGTCTGACTTTTTTATCGATGCCATCGAATTGTTGATTTGAATAAAACTTAAAACAGTGGCGGTTGATGCATTTTTACCTGTGCCAACCTGAGCAGGGGAGGGGTGCTGTAAACCGGACAAGGCCGCTCACGCACATGTTCTGCGCATGAGGGCCTGAACCGGAATCAGTTGTTGATTTTACTTGATTTCAACTTTCGCACCTGCCTCTTCAAGTTGTGTTTTCAAAGCATTTGCTTCGTCTTTTGAAACACCACTCTTCAAAGGTGAAGGAGCTTTGTCTACCGCATCTTTTGCTTCTTTCAGCCCGAGACCGGTAAGATCTTTCACGAGTTTCACTACAGCGAGTTTGTTTGCACCGCCTTCCACAAGAACTACGTCAAACGCTGTTTTCTCTTCTGCTGCGGCAGCACCACCGCCACCACCACCGGCCATCATAATCGGCGCAGCTGCAGCCGGCTCGATTCCGTAATCGTTCTTAAGAATTGCGGCGAGTTCATTTACCTCTTTTACCGTCAGGTTTACGAGGCTCTCTGCCATTGCTTTCAAATCTGCCATTGTATTGATTTTAAAGATTGTTTAAAGTTGTTTTTTAGGCCTTTTTTTCCTCGAGTGCCTTTACGAGGCCGGCGATTTTATCTCCAGCGCTGCTTTGCAGTGCGGAAATCACATTTTTCGCAGGTGATTGTAACAGACCGACGATATCTCCAAGTAATTCGTTTTTGCTCTTTAGCGCAACGAGTACTTCAAGTTGATCGGCTCCCACATAGCAGTCGTCCTGAATGAACGCGGCTTTGAAGGCAGGTTTCTCATGCTTCTTTCTGAAATCCTTGATCAGCCTTGCAGGAAGATTGCCCACCTCCGCATACATCACGGCTGTGTTGCCATGCAATGCAGTGAAGAGTGGTTCATAATTCTTTCCTTCCACGCGTTCCATAGCTTTTCTCAAAAGGGTATTTTTTACAACACGCATTTTGATTCCCGCTTTGAAACATTCGCGGCGCAGATTGCTGGTGGCCTCGGCATTCAGAGAGCTTGTGTCAGACAGGTAAAAAATCTCGTTAGACTTGAGTTCTTCTACCAGCGTGGTAATCTCCTGATTTTTTTGCTCTTTAGTCATTGGGCATTGCTCAATTGTGGATCACAGCAATCAGCTGATGGATCTGGATTCAACTTTTACTCCGGGGCTCATGGTCGAACTCATGGAAATGCTTTTGATATAAGCACCCTTGGCCGACGACGGCTTCAGCTTGACAATAGTTTGCAACAGTTCCTGAGCATTCTCAGCGAGCTTGCTTGCATCGAAAGAAACCCTTCCTACGCTTGCATGAATGATTCCAGTCTTATCGACCTTGAAATCAATGTTCCCTGCTTTCTTTTCAGTGACTGCTTTGCCAACTTCCATCGTAACAGTGCCCGTCTTTGGGTTAGGCATCAGGCCGCGCGGTCCCAGAATCCTTCCGAGTGCGCCCACCTGTCCCATTACGCTGGGAGTGGTAATAATTACATCTACATCGGTCCACCCACCTTTAATCTTTTCAATGTATTCCGTCAAGCCCACATGATCTGCTCCGGCCGCTTTGGCCTCGGCTTCTTTGTCAGGGGTACAGAGCACGAGCACTCGAACGGTTTTACCCGTTCCGTGAGGAAGTGAAACTGTACCACGAACCATTTGGTTCGATTTCTTGGGGTCTACACCAAGGCGAACAGCAATATCCACCGAAGCGTCGAACTTGGTGGTGGTAATTTTCTTTACCATCTGCGCCGCTTCAGAGAGGTTATAAGACTTCTCCTGATCGAACTTGCTGATGGAAATTTTTCTGTTTTTTTGTCAGATTTGCCATAATTGCTTCCTCCCAGATTAAAATGGACGTGTACCTGTTACCTGAATCCCTAAACTTCTCGCTGTACCCGCTACCATTTTCATGGCAGATTCTATAGTGAAACAGTTGAGGTCAGGCATTTTGTCTTCTGCAATGGCGCGCACCTGATCCCAGGTGACTTGCCCAACTTTCTGACGGTTTGGCTCAGCCGCTCCCTTCTTTGCCTTTGAGGCATCGAGGAGTTGAACTGCTGCCGGCGCAGTCTTAATGACGAAGTCGAAAGACTTGTCAGAATAAACCGTGATCAACACCGGACAAACTTTTCCCGCTTTATCCTGAGTCCTTGCATTGAATTGCTTACAGAATTCCATGATGTTAACACCTTTGGAACCCAATGCAGGACCAATCGGAGGTGCGGGATTTGCTGCACCGCCTTTTACTTGCAGCTTGACGAATCCAGCTACTTCTTTGGCCATTTTACTTTGTTTTTATTGTTTTGCGTGGCTTACAAAGGGAAGCGAATTGTAACATTTTGTTGAATTCATTGCTTGCCACAGCGCGTTTATTCATATCGTCTATTTCCTCTGCTCAGATTTCTCTGCCACAGAACCTTATTCTTTTTCCACTTGCATGTACCCCAATTCCACAGGGGTTTTGCGTCCAAAAATCTTTACCATCACCTTCAACTTCTTCTTCTCCTCGTTTATCTCTTCGATTACCCCGCCAAAATTGTTGAACGGTCCATCAATTACCTTTACACTCTCTCCAATGACATACGGAATGCTCATCTCCTCTCCTGATTCGGCCAATTCATCCACCTTGCCGAGAATGCGATTCACCTCTGATATCCTCAAAGGAATGGGATCTCCCTTTTTTTCCGCACCCAAAAATCCGATGACGTTTGTGATGTTTTTGATGATATGCGGAACTTCACCTATGAGCGCGGCTTCGATGAGAACGTATCCTGGAAGGTAACTGCGTTCCTTGGTAACCTTTTTACCATTGCGAATCTGAAAAACTTTTTCCGTCGGAATGAGAACCTGAGCTACATAATCTCCCAAGCCTCTTGCCTTCAATTCGCTTTCGATGTATTCCTTGACCTTTTTTTCCTTACCACTTATGGCGCGAACCACATACCATTTCTTCTCAATATCGCTCATGGTTGTATTCATTAGGTGAGGATGTCATAAAGGAAACCAACCACCCCTTTCCAAACAGATGTGCTGTCACCACTTACTCCAAAGATAAAATCCATCAGGAAAACAAGAAGTGTGAGAACAAAGATGGTGATGAATACAAGTACCGTGCTCTCCTGTAACTCAGACCACGTGGGCCAGGTCACCTTATTGACCAGCTCGTTGTAAGATTCTTCAATGTAAGTCTTTACTCCTGACATGTTTATAACTTATTTGTTGCGTTCTCCTTTGCACGGGCACCTGGATTCGAACCAAGATCAACGGTTTTGGAGACCGCTATTCTACCATTGAACTATGCCCGTCTGTAAAACTTGAACGGAACACAACGGCTCCGTCACTTTTAGCAGACCTGATGACCGGTGGAGAGACAGAACTCATCTGCCTCTCCCCGGAAATAGTATCAGGCAATGATATCGGTCACCTGACCAGCACCCACGGTGCGGCCACCTTCACGAATCGCGAAGCGGAGACCTTTGTCCATCGCAATTGGAGCAATCAAGTTCACCTGAATGGAAACGTTGTCACCAGGAAGAACCATCTCACGTCCAGCCTCTAAGTTGATCTCTCCGGTCACGTCTGTGGTACGGAAATAGAACTGAGGACGATATTTGTTATGGAATGGGGTGTGACGTCCACCTTCTTCCTTCTTAAGTACATAAATTTCGGCTTTGAACTGGGTGTGAGGTGTGATAGAACCTGGCTTGGCGACAACCATTCCGCGACGGATATCACTCTTCTCAATTCCGCGCAACAACAAACCAACGTTGTCACCCGCCTCACCGCGATCCAAAATCTTACGGAACATCTCAACACCCGTAACGGTCGACTTCAACTTTTGCTCGTTGAAACCAATGATATCCACCTCTTCACCGGAGTTGATAACACCACGCTCGATACGGCCCGTAGCTACTGTACCACGACCTGTGATGGTGAATACGTCCTCGATAGACATCAAGAATGGCTTGTCAACTTCACGTGGAGGAATTGGAATCCATGTATCAACAGCTTCCATCAGTTCCATGATTTTCTCCACCCATTTTGCATCTCCGTTCAAACCACCAAGGGCTGAACCACGGATGATTGGTGTATTATCACCATCGTATTCATAAAAGCTCAACAGCTCACGAATTTCCATTTCAACGAGATCTAAAAGTTCCACGTCGTCAACCATGTCTACCTTGTTCATGAATACAACGATGCGTGGTACACCTACCTGACGTCCGAGCAGGATGTGCTCACGAGTCTGTGGCATAGGACCGTCTGTAGCCGCCACTACGAGGATAGCTCCATCCATCTGGGCTGCACCTGTTACCATGTTTTTTACATAGTCGGCGTGACCTGGACAATCTACGTGGGCATAGTGACGATTCTTCGTCTGATACTCCACGTGTGCTGTGTTGATGGTGATACCACGCTCCTTTTCTTCCGGAGCATTGTCGATAGACGCGAAGTCTCTTTTTTCGGAAAGACCAGCAGCAGCCAAAACGGTCGTGATGGCAGCAGTCAGAGTGGTCTTACCATGGTCTACGTGACCAATTGTTCCAATATTCACGTGAGGTTTGGAACGGTCGAAATTCTCTTTTGCCATTGGCGTTGATTTTTAAATTGTTGTTTATCTAGATATTAAAAAATACTTTTCCGTTTGCTGCTGTCGAAACACTTGATTTACCATGATTAGAGCCGTTGACGGGAATTGAACCCGTGACCTCTTCCTTACCAAGGAAGTGCTCTACCCCTGAGCTACAACGGCTTGGAAAAGTCCGGCATTGGGCTTGGAGGCCGGTTTTCTCTGAGAGCGGGAGACGAGACTCGAACTCGCGACATTTAGCTTGGAAGGCTAAAGCTCTACCAACTGAGCTACTCCCGCTTTGAAAAATCTCCTGCATCAATACACCGAAGTAACAAGCGAATAGATGCCACTTCTTTCGTAGTTGCCGAGAGACCTTGTGGGGAGTGGTGGATTCGAACCACCGAAGTCGTAAGACAACAGATTTACAGTCTGTCCCATTTGGCCACTCTGGTAACTCCCCTGATGTCTTTTGACTCAAAAAATGAGCCGGTGGAGGGATTCGAAC
>Ga0255243_1000168_pt1 | contig 12143 bp, 11 predicted proteins | sample ColtaT_3_FD_183674 | JGI IMG/M metagenome (GOLD analysis project Ga0255243, IMG submission 183674) | Metatranscriptome of freshwater microbial communities from Columbia River, Oregon, United States - Colum_Atlam_RepB_8d (Metagenome... | ecosystem: Environmental > Aquatic > Freshwater > River...
GAAAACACCAATGTAAGCGCAGAAAACACCTATGAAATTTCTGAGACTAACATTTTCTATCTTAAGAAAATTGTCGAACTTTGTAAAATTCAGAAAATAGCTGTAATTTTTATTAGACCCCCAGTTAAAGAAATAAATTTGAAACAACCTGTTGAGCTTGAATTTCAGAAAATTAGAACTAAATATTTTTCAAAAATTGAATTTTGGGACTTCGTTAAACTAACTTTGAATAAAGAACTTCATTTTTTCGATAATACGCACCTCAATAAAGATGGATCTACCATTGTAACATCTGCTTTAAAAGATAAAATTAGAAGATGAAAAAAGTAATTCAGGTAGAAAATCTATCTAAAACTTACGACCTTGGATTGGTTGGCACTGGAACCCTTTCTAAGGATATAAATCGTGGTTGGGCAAAATTAAGAGGTAAACCAGATCCCTATGCCACATTGGCTGAATTAAATGATAGGACAAAAAAAAGCGAAAGCGGAACAGTTTATGCTCTGAAAGACATCAATTTCAGCGTTGAACAGGGAGAAGTTCTTGGGATAGTTGGAAAAAATGGCGCAGGAAAAAGTACGCTACTGAAGATCCTTTCTCAGATTACCTCGCCTAGTTCTGGAAGTATAAAAATTAAAGGGCGTGTAGCTTCATTGTTAGAGGTAGGAACAGGAATGCATCCAGAAATGACAGCTCGACAGAACATTTTCCTGAATGGTTCCATCATGGGTATGCGCAGACATGAGATTACGGCAAAACTTGACGAAATTGTTGATTTTGCTGGTATTGCGAAATATGTGGACACTCCTATTAAGCGTTTCAGTTCTGGAATGCAAGTTCGCTTGGGCTTTGCAGTTGCCGCCTTTCTCGAGCCTGAAATTTTAATTGTAGACGAAGTACTTGCGGTTGGAGATGCCGAATTTCAGAAAAAGGCAATTGGTAAAATGAAGGATGTTTCAAAATCAGAAGGTAGAACTGTTATATATGTAAGTCATAATATGAATTCCGTGAAGGAACTATGTAGAAATGGTGTGTTGCTTTCTAATGGCAATATTCAGTTAATTTCTCCAATAAATGATGTTATTAGTACCTATTTAAACACAATTTTAGATATTCCAACTAACCATCACTGGACATTAAATAATGCACCTGGAAATGATTATATTAAAATTCTTCGGGTATATTTTATCAATAAGAATTATTCCAATATTAATCATGCTAGTGTCAATGAGGAATTTGGATTTTGTATCGAATATGTAGTTTTAAATTCTAATATTTCATTTTCAAAAAGTGTCAATGTATTTTCGTCCAACGAAACACATTTGTTCTCGTCCCATGATGATAAAAATTATAATTCTACTGAAAATATTATACCTGGAACTTATAAAACAATTATTTGGTTACCAGCTAATTTGCTTCAACCAGGAGAGATAATATTTGGTTTTGCATGTTTGAGGTATAAGCCACTTGATATTTTGTTTAATATAAACAATTTGGCTAAAATTCAAATATTAGAATCAAGCTCATCAATCACCAGACCAAAAAATTATTCTGGCGAGATACCAGGTGTAATTAGACCTTATTTTAATTGGGAATTTAATAAAATAAAATAAAATAAATGAGAAAACCAGAAGAATGTGATTTATTTAAATCACAAATACTAGGAGATGTAAGAGCATCTGCTTTTAGAACTGTAATTAGATTCATCAATTATGAATTAATTGAAGGAGATATATGTGAGTTTGGATGTTATACTGGGAGAAGTCTTTCAGCATTGTCATACTTTCAAAGCAGATATGTTAAAAATGAAAATAAACACAACTCTCAAAACCTTCCTGAAAGAAAAATTTATGGATTTGATAGTTTTGAAGGGCTTCCTGAATCTGAGGGTCATCCTAGATGGGATAAAGGTTTGTTTTCAAATAATCATTCTTTTCATCCAGTATTTTTACAAAATGAAATAATTACTCCTGAGAAAATTGAAGGTTATTTCCAAACTTATGGATTAGAAAAACCAATAATTAAAAAGGCATATTTTGAAAATTTAGATTTAAGTTTTATCGATAAAATAGCAATTGCTCATATTGATTGCGACTTATATTCTAGTACAAAAACTACTTTGAATTTGATCAAATCTAAATTAGTGCAAGGGTCAATTTTATTGTTTGATGATTGGTTTCACTTTTCTGGTGACAAAAATAAAGGTGAACAAAAAGCATTCTACGAGTTTTTTTATGAAAATCAAAACTTTGAATTTGAAGAATTTTTAAGGTATGGTACGTTTTGTAAAGCATTCATTGTTCATTTGAAGAAATAAAATATTTTATCTAAGGCATTTAATACATGAGACAAATATTAAAATCTAAACTTAATATTAAAAAAAGAAATAATTTAAAGTTTTTGTTAGATAAATTAAGGACATTTAGCTTTCGATCTAATCTAACACGACTAGGATATTATTTTAAGACTGATAAAGTAGGAAGTCATTTCTACACAGTTCATTATCAAAGGCATTTCAATCACTTCAAAAGAAAAAAAATAAAATTATTAGAAATTGGAGTTGGTGGATATGAAAGTCCTTTCAATGGTGGAAACTCATTAAGAATGTGGAAAAGATACTTTTCAAAAGCAAAGATTATTAGTTTGGATATTCACGATAAATCTCCGCTCGAGCAAAAAAGAATAAAAATATACAAGGGAAGTCAAACTGATCCAAATATACTTGATGAAATTATTAAAAACGAAGGAGAATTTGATATCATTATTGACGATGGAAGTCATATTAATGATCATGTAATTTTTACTTTCAATTATTTATTTCCAAGAATGAAAAATCATGGTATATATGTTATTGAAGATGTGCAAACATCTTATTGGCAGGACTTTGGAGGTAATAGTAAGAATCTATCCGATGATAAAACCATTATGAATTATTTCAAGAAACTAACTGATTCTATAAACAGTCAGGAAATAATAGGGGAAGAATACGTTGAAAGTTACTATGACAAGAATATTGTTTCAATGCATTTTTATCACAATATGATTTTTATTTATAAAGGTGAAAATAATGAACCATCAAATTTTGTTAGAAACCATAAAAGAATTGATCTATAAATTTTGGAAAAGATTGTATATAATTTTGGCTCAAAGCAAGGATTTTATTCCGAGTTTAACAATCTTATATTAACTTGGATTTATTGTCAGCAAAATGATATAGTGCTTGAGCTATTTGAAAAAAATTCAATATTTACTTCGTTAAATAGTTGGTCTGAGTTCTTTGACCCTTATTTTCACCATAGGACTGAACAATTTCATCATTTTTACAACCCTAGGGATTATTTTGGAGAGGTTAGTTGGAAACAAATTTTGAAGAATTTAATATTATCTCAAAAAGCAATTTTTCTTTTAAAGCATAGGTTAATAGGCCGAAAATTAAAGAAAAAGTATGCATTTGATTATTACACGTATGAATTATTCTCCTCAGCTAGAAACCGGAATTTAGAACATATAATAATTGAATTACCTAAAGAAAATTTTAAGGGGTCGTTAAAATCATGTTTTAAACATTGTGTTGATAGAATTTATCAATTTAACAAGAGTACTCTCAAAGATATAAATCATTTAATAAAATCATTAAATATTCCAACAAAGTATATTGGTGTTCATATAAGATTAGGCGATAAAAGTACAGAGGCTAATATATTCTCTGTTCATGAATATTTGAGAAAAATTAAAGAGGTTTCTACTTGCAAAAATATTTTTTTATTGACTGATGATTACAGAGCAATTGAAGAATTAACAAAATTAGAACCGACTTATAATATATATTCATTTTGTGAAACCAATGAACATGGATATGTTCATTCTGAATTTGTAAGTTTAGAAGATTCAAAAAAACGATTGGCAATGCTTCGTCTTTTTGCCTCGATGGAAATACTGAAAAAAAGCGATTTTTTTATTGGCACCTACAGTTCAAATCCGGGTATGTTTCTTGGGGCTATTATGGATTCAAATAAGGTTCATTGTCTAGATTTTGAAGAATGGAGAATATGGTAGAAAAAAAAAATAACGATTGTAACTGTCAATTTCAATAACGTTTCCGAAGTTGAAAAAACTATAAAAAGTGTAATTAATCAAGATTATAGAAACATCGAATACATTGTTGTCGATGGTGGTTCAACGGATGGTTCAATGGAAATTATTAATAAATATGCTGAATTTATTGATCATCTTATTTCTGAAAAGGACTCAGGTATTTATAATGCAATGAATAAAGGAATAAAATTAGCAGGAGGAGATTATATCAATTTCATGAATTCCGGTGATGTTTTTACAAACAGACATGTTGTAACAAACGTATTTAAGCTTTCAAATGATGAAGATATAATTTATGGACATACAAACAGGACGCTAAAAGATGAAATAATTAGCCAAAAGATACATCCTCAAGAATTGACTTATTCTTATTTAATTGAAAAATCAATTAACCATCAAGCAATGTTTGTAAAAACGTTTTGGGCTAAAAAAAATCTATTCAATGAAAACTTGAAAATGATAGCAGACTGGGATTTTCTTTTTCGGGCTTTTCATCAAGGTGCAAATACAAAATGTGTGAATTTCCCTGTAGTCAATTTCGATATTTCAGGCTTAAGTAATTTAAATCGAGAACCAGGTGATATTCACGAGCTACAATTTAATCAAACGATAAACGAACTAATTCCCACTCATTTAATAAACGAACTCCAAGAGTTAAATAAATGGAATGATCCAACCTTTTTAGGGACAATTGAAAATTTAAAAAAAAAAGGAAAAGTTGGGAAAATTTTAGCGTTTCAATTAAATATGACGAATGGTTTACTTAAAATTTTTAGAAAGGCAAAATGAAAAAAATTGGAATGATCATTCCTTATTTCGGAAAGTGGCCAGAATGGATAGATTTATTTTTTTATAGTGCCTCCCAAAATAAATTTGTTGATTTTATTTTTTATACCGATTGTGTTATTCCTGATAATAAATTTGAAAATATAAAATTTAATGCGGTTACTTTTTCTGATTATGTAAAGTTTGTCAATGAGAAATTGCATCTTGATTTTTCCCCTTCTAATCCCTATAAACTATGTGATTTGAGACCTTTTTATGGTAAAATACATGAAACAGAAATTAAAAAATATGATTTTTATGGATGGTGCGATATAGACATTATTCTTGGTAATTTATCTGAATATTTGACCCTAGAGTTATTGAATAAAATCGATTTATTTACAACACATAATCTAAGATTATCAGGTCATTTTTGTTTTTTTCGGAACAATAAAAAGAATATTGAAATGTATTCGAAAATTTACAACTGGAAAAATGAATTAAAGAAAGATCATTATGTAGGGTTAGATGAATATGGTTTAACAAATGCCTATTTGGAAACATTTTTGCATAAATTTTTAGATAAATTAAAATTGACAAATTGGAAGGATCACTTTAAGTTTCTCAAAAAAATGAAAGCTAGAAATTACCATATGAGAGAGTGTTTTACAACACCTTTCAGCCCAATACCATGGCTAGGTGATCATTCTATAAATTCAAATCATCCGAACGTTTGGTATTATGAAAATGGTAAAATTTCAAATAATCGAAATAAATCCCATTCATTCATTTACCTTCATTTAATGAATTTTAAGTCAAGTCAATGGAGACATGACGGGACAAAAGCTCCATGGGAAAATGAAAATGATTTTTATAAAGTCGATTTTAAAAAATTCTTGATTAACAAGAGTATTCAAATTGACTCAAATGGAATTTCAAATTTGAAATGAAAATTCTCCAAATTATACCAAACTTGCGTAAAGGTGGTGCAGAGCGTTTAGTATTAGATATTTTGAGGCAGAGTCTTTTACAAAAAACAATTGAAACAGCGTTAGTTATTTTCCGAAATGAAATAGACTATTCAATTGATGATATTGCCGAACATATTAAAATCATACCATCCTCTGTTTATTTATCTCTTAAAAGGAAGCCAATATTACAACTCAATGAACTTCAAAATTTCATTGAAGAATTCGAGCCAAACATCATTCATACCCATCTTTTTGAAGCCGAATTAGTAAGTCATTTTTGCAACTACCCTAAAGCGAAATGGTTTTCACATATCCATGACAACATGGTACAATTAAAAAATTTCACATTTAAAACTCTTTCAAACAAACAAGCATTAACGAATTATTATGAAAAGAGGGTTCTCTTCAGAAACTATCAAAAAAATGGAGGCACGCATTTCATTGCTATTTCAAAACATACAGAATCCTATATCAAATCAGTTCAGTCAAAATACCCCATAACACTTCTGCACAACGCCATCAATGTCAAACGCTTCCAAAAACCTACTAACTCTTCACCCCCCGCACTGAGCGAAGTCGAAGTGCGAACTCCTCGCACTGAGCGAAGTCGAAGTGCTAACCCCTCACCACTAACTATAATAAACATCGGCTCCTTCGTCCCAAAAAAAAATCAAACCTTTCTCCTTGAGATAATTCTTGAACTCAATAAATTGAATCAAAAAGTAAATTGCATTTTTCTTGGAGATGGTCCATTAAAGGCAGAAATAGAACAGCGAGCAAAAGACTTAAATATATACGATCAATGTCAATTTCTTGGGAATGTAAAGAATGTCGAGGAATATTTGTGGAAATCAGACATATATGTCCATACAGCAACCTACGAACCACTTGGTCTAGTTTTATTAGAAGCAATGGCAGCTGGATTACCTGTCGTAACCTTAGATGGTGGAGGAAACAGAGATCTAATAGAAAACGGTAAAAATGGCTTCATACTCACCCAACAGAACTCTAAACTGTTTACAGAAAAACTATTATCTATAACAAATGATCTGAAAAAAAATGAACAAATTTCAAAATATGCAAAGAATTTTGCGAAGAAATTTAACATCAAGAATTATTGTAAATATCTAGCTGAAATTTATAATAGTCGTAGTATTTATTTTGAATGAAAAAAAAGAACTTAGTCCTTCTCACTTCATCATATCCAATATTTATTGAAGAATTATTTTTGGATGATGAAGTAAATGTACTTTCAATAGAATTTGACAATATTTACGTGATATGCTTTCATGATAGTTTAACTAAAATTAATCGAAATACACCAAAAAACTTAACCGTTTTTTCGATCGAAAATAAAATTGAAAAAGCTTATAAAATACAAGCCTTCATAAGTTTAATTCCTAAAACATTATTTAAAGAATATCAATTTGTAAAAAATAATTTTGGTCTTAAATTTTCTTTCTCTATACTTAAAAATATTATCTACTATTATGCACTTGCAAGATTTCAATACAAAAATCTATTAGCTATTTTAAAAGATAAAAATATTGATGCAAATACTTGTGTGTTTTATTCATATTGGCACAACAGTATGGCTTTAGCCTTAACAATGTTAAAAGAAAAAAATAACGAGATTGTTTGTATTTCAAGATCTCACGGTTGGGACATTGATTATAAACGACATAATCCAGCATATTTACCCTTCAAAGAAAAAATAATTAAAAGCATTGATGTTTCATTCACTATATCTAATCAAGCAAGACAACTATTACTTAAATTACTGAAGGGGAAAAATGAGGATAAAATAAAAATAGCAAGAATGGGTAGTTCCAATCATCGAAATCCTATTTTTAAGAAAATCAATACTGGATTTACAATATGTAGTTGTAGCGTTCTTTATTCAATAAAAAGAGTTCATCTGATTGCCGATATCATTAAGTCCATGAAAATCAAGAATATTGAATGGATTCATTTTGGAGATGGTCAATTAAAAGATTTTATACAAGATTATTGTTTTAAAAATATACCTGAGATTAAATTCACAATAACAGGAATGATTCCAAATAAAGAGATACTAGATTTCTATTCTAACAACTATGTAGACCTTTTTATAAATGTGAGTGAATCTGAAGGAGTGCCCGTTAGTATTATGGAAGCCCAATCCGCAGGTATTCCTGTGCTAGCGACCAATGTTGGAGGGGTATCTGAAATTATTAACGAATCGAATGGCTTTTTAATTGAAAAGAAATTTGAAATTGAAAAGGTTTCAAGAATCATAGATGAATACTTTCAACTAGATGAGGACAGAAAAGAAAAATTTAGATTTAATATATATCAGTTTTGGAAAGAGAATTATAATGCTTCGAATAATTATAAAAAATTTATCGATCAAATTAGAGAAATTAGTACATCTAAAAAAATATGATTAAATTAAAAAGTGATAGTTTAAACAATTCTGATGTTTTACATTTTATAAGATCTACTTCTAGACCATTTTTCAATCAAAAAATTGTAAATTGGCAATATTCAAATGAACATAGTCGATTATTTTATTTAAGTAAAGAAGGAGAAATTTGTGGTACACAAGGAATGATTTTCCATGAATTAATAAGTACGAGCCCTAATGAAGATAAAAAAGTAATTCTTAGTTCAAAAAGTGAAACCACTTTCGTGTCAGACAATTTGAGAGGTACTGGTTCTTTTGAAATTTTATATGAAAGAGCCGTTCAGTACACAATTGATGACAAACAAACATTCATTTGGGGTTTTACAGCTTTATCGAAGGTTTGGAGAAATAAACTTAGATTTTTTGTTGATGAAACTATAATATACGAATCATTTTTAAAAATCGGTTTCGAAAATGATGGGAACAGAACAATTAAGAGTCTTGTAAAGAAAACAATGTCAATATTTTCGTTATGGATTGTTATGATAAAAATTTCAACTATCAAATTATCGAAGATAGTTCGGTTTAAAGAGCAAAAAAACATATCTGATATACTTCCGAAACTTCAAGAAAGTTTAAATCACAATAGTGATACAATTGAGTTATTATTCTCTCAAAATTATTGTAAGTGGCGATTAGAAAATAACCCAAATTTGGAATATAAATTATTCACAATTGAAGATGAATATAAAAATTCAAATGGTTACGTTATATTTACTATTGATAAAAATCATCTTAGAATATCAGACTTTAATATTATTGACCCCAGTTGTATCAATGAGATTTTGATTCAGATAATAAAAATTGGTAGGAAAGAAAAGGTTAATAAAGTTACTTTCTTCGGTAATATTAATAACAAAACAAATAAACTTATATTTGATGCATTCGAAAGATTAGGTGGTAAAAAAGAATTAAATACCAAAATGAATTTAGTCGTTAAGTCAAATGTGTTAAATGTTCATATTACAAACAATGAATTGAAAAAATGGCGAATAACTGGATTATGGACTGAAGGATTTACTTATTGATTATGAGTTTGAAATTCTACCAATTTATTTGTAAACAATTATTAAAATCAAATTTTATTTTAAAAATAGAAAATAAAAATATTTTTATTGAGTGTAATGGTAGGATTTATCAAGAACCAATTTTCTTTTGTGACAGTGATTTTGAAATAAATGAGATAGAAAAGCTATTAAAGTTAACCGATATATTCATTGAGGATAAAGTTATTGATTGGAAAAGTAACTTTTCTGAACTTAATATATTAAAATTATGGTACTTAATAACTCATGAAAAATACTTAACACAACAAATATCTTACGATAAATACGGTAGAGTTGGATATGAAAATGTAAAACCGCCTTTTAAAAAAATACTTCAGATTCCAATAGCTGATATATTATCCGTTGCTTTAAATAAGTATTTCGACACATATCAAAAAGCACTCCCTATCGTCTATTTAACAAGTGATTATGACCATCTTAATATTTGGGATGTTTTAGGATTTAGGGATTATATAAAATCATCTTTGAAATCTTTAATTTCTCTAAAATTCAAAAGATTAATTTTCACCACTTGTTCTTATCTATTTTCAAGGAAATTTTATGTTTTCAACGGTTATTTAAATGACAAGGCTTTCGTTTATAAAGCAAATATAAATAACATTGCTTTTATGATATCAAAAAGCACGAACTATCAATTTGATGGAAAAATAAACTATAATGATAAAACTGTTTTAAATTTTTTGAAGGAATTAAAACTGAAAAATGTAGAATTTGGATTACATACTAGTTTTGATACGAAAGACAATCCAAATTCTATCAATGAACAAGTTTTTTCAATGCAAAATATTTTTAATGTTACTCCAAAATCAAATAGACATCATTATCTTCGATTTATTTTTCCAAATTTTATTCAATATTTAGAGCAAATTAATATACAAAAAGACTTTTCACTTTATTATCCAGAAAGTTTAATTTTTAGATCTGGAATTTCGAGTCCATTCAAAGTATGGAATATTGATGAGGATAGACCTTTTAATGTTGAAATAATTCCTACAACATTAATGGATGGAACATTCACGGATTATTTGAATACGAACTATGACGAGGCTTTAAAATTATCAACTTGCAAGTTAGACTTAGTCATTAAATACAGTTCCACAATAGTATTATTATGGCATAACTCCAGTTTATTTAAATATTATCGGAGTGAAAACTATCATCCATTACTTTACAAGAGTATATTAAATTATTTGGAATTTAGAAAAATTCTTTAACTTATGAAAAAAATCCTCATCCTCGCATATGACTTCCCTCCCTACATTTCAGTTGGAGGACTAAGACCGTACGCATGGTTGAAATATTTCAAAGAATTCGGTATTGAACCAATAGTGGTGACTAGACAATGGGAAAATTATTATGGTGACTTTCGAGATTATGTAGCACCTACAAGTTCCAAAAAAGAAATTATTGAAGAAAGTGAATTTGGCAAAATCATTCGAGCACCCTACGTCCCGAATTTATCCAATCGAATTTTAATAAAGCATGGTGAATCGAAGTATAAACTAGTTAGAAAATCAATAACAGCTGCGTATGAATATGGTCAGCACTTTTTACCAATTGGCACAAAACGAACTTTATACAAAGCGGCGAGAAATTATTTAGCAAAAAACAAAGTGGATTATTTAATAGCAACGGGAGATCCATTTATTTTATTTCGCTATGCCTATAAATTAAGCCATGAATTTGAAACTCCTTGGATTGCTGATTATCGTGATCCATGGACGTTGAATCAAGAAGAACAAAAAAACAAATTAAATCTTTGGTTTTCGTCATATTTTGAAAAAAAATGGGTTTCAAATGCAGCGCTTATTACAACCGTATCTACTTTTGTGCAAGATAAAATAAAGCGTGTTATTCAAGTTGATAAAAAACACCTTATTATTCCAAATGGATTTGATCCAGAAAACATCAATGCTATCAAACACATTGAGCAAAATAGAGAAGTTCTTACGATATCATTTGTTGGAACCCTATACAATTGGCATCCGTATGAACATTTCTTAAAAACGTGTGCTGAATTCTTAGAAGAAAATCCGAATTGTTCATTTCATTTAAAGTTCTATGGAATAAACTTGACATCAGATATTACTCATCTTGTAAGTGCTAAATTTAGCAATCTTCGAAAATTCGTTTCTATCATTCCAAAAATGCCAAATTCACAATTGTTGGAAGAATTAGCCAAAGATAATGTGATGCTTCTCTTTAATTATTACTCATACATGGGGACAAAGATTTTTGATTATATTGGTTTGAAAAGAAAAATCTTATTTTGTTTTACGGATGATTTGGTTGCAAAGCGTTTAAAAGCTAAATATTACCATGTGAAAGAATTGACAACTTATTCAGGACAATTGCAAGCAGAACTTATTCAAGATGCAAATGCAGGAATATTAGTCAAAGATGCAACGGATTTAAAAAAGCACTTAATATCTTTATACGAAGAATTTAAGGTTAATAAAAATATTTTTGCAAATACGAACAATAGTGACAACTTTTCACGCAAGTACTACGTTAAGATATTAGCAGATCAACTTAAGCAGATGGAGATATGACGCGCGTACTTTTTTCATTTTTATTTTTTTTAAGTTACACAGGTAATTATGCCCAGTCAATCACGGTCATCTGGCCGAAGCACAATGAGGTAATTTCGGATCGAACACCTTTATTGAGTTGGAATGGCATCGAGGGGATTCAATCGTATCAAATTTTACTTTCTCAGGATTCAGCTTTTGTTACAGGGGTTGAAACTTCAGTTTCAAATTCAGAATATCAGTTGACTACTAACCTAATTTCGGGGAC
>Ga0255243_1000171_pt1 | contig 12076 bp, 12 predicted proteins | sample ColtaT_3_FD_183674 | JGI IMG/M metagenome (GOLD analysis project Ga0255243, IMG submission 183674) | Metatranscriptome of freshwater microbial communities from Columbia River, Oregon, United States - Colum_Atlam_RepB_8d (Metagenome... | ecosystem: Environmental > Aquatic > Freshwater > River...
GCGTCGACGTGCAGGATCGGCATCCGGGCCGTGGCCGGCGGCATCAGGAACATCTCGCCCAGCGCGATCACGTCGGCGTCGATCTCCAGCGTCGTCACGCGCGCGCGCGGCAACTGCTGGTGGCAGAAGCGCGTCAGCGAGCCGCCACCGAGGCCGACGACGACGACCTGCCGCGGCTGGGTATCGAACAGCATGAAGGCCATCATCGCCTGCGTGTAGGCGAACACCAGCTCGTCCGGGTCCTTCAGGTTGATCGCGCTCTGCACATAGCGCAGGTCGAAATGCAGCCGGCGCTGCTCGCCGTCATCGACGACGAAGGGACGATCGTAGACGCCGTCGGCCAGCTGCTGCGCCAGCTTGAGCACGGCGGTGCCGGCCGGAGCGCGCAGCAACAGCATGCCCTGCTCCTGGACGTAGCTGGCGGGGATTTCGAACCACTGTTGGGTTTTGCGGGAGGCGCGTGCGGTTGGCATCACGCCAGTGTAACGGCTGCCTCAGCTGCGGCGCGCTGCGGCGATCGCGCGGCGGTGCTGCTGGAACACGTGACGCTCCAGCGCCTGCTGCGCCGCATCGGCCATCGGCAGAAATTCGGCTTCGGCAAATGCGGCGTCGCCGTCGAGCATCCGCGCCGGCAGGCGCAGTGGCTGCTGCACGATCGGATGCAGATAGATCTCGATCCAGCCCAGCGTACCGGCATCGGCCGTCGACTCGGCTCGCGGCCAGCGCAAGTGATCCCAAAACATCTGCAAGCCGACACGCGCCGGTCGCTTCAGAAAATGCGGTGCCAGTTCGCTGACGGCCGACAGCAGCAGGTCGAGCTTGGCGTGCAATCGCTGGATCTCGACGTCCTGCGGCGTGGGTTGCTCGATCGGCGGCGTACGCTCTTCGAACTGTGCAATCTGCGACAAGGCCCGCAGGTTCACGTCGCCGGCATGCTCGATGTCGCCAGGCTCGAAGCCGGCCACGGCCAGCCAGCGCATCGGCGCTTCGAGGCGATAGCTCAGAGCCGCTTGGTCATGGTCGGACATCGGATATCTCCAGGGCGACGCAGTCGGCGCATCGTAGGCGCCGGCTGCGTCTCGGGTCCATCAGCGCTGCATCGGGTCGATCGCGTCCCAGCCGCTCTTGATCGTCACGATCAGCTTGGAAACCTCGGCCAGGATGTCGGGGTCGTTCTTGGCATTGGCCAGCGTCATGCGCCGGAGGCAGTAGTCGTAGAGCGCATCGAGCCGCTCGGCCAAGGAGCCACCGGCATCGTGGTCGAGTACGACCCGCAGATGCTCGACGATCTGGATCGCGCCGTTGATCGCCTTGAGCTTGGCACCGACATCGCCGCGCGAGATCGACGAGCGCGCGATCGCGAGCCGTTCAAGCACACCGTCATACAGCATCGAGATCAGTCGATGCGGGCTGGCCTCGCTCGAAATCGTCGCCGACGCCGTGTCGGTGTAGTAGCGCATACGAGCGGCCGAAGCAGTGGAAGGAGCCATTGGATTTGAACCGGTTGATGTTGCCTGCGATATCAATAACATCGGCAAATAAAGCGGTTTCTTGAGCGTTTCCGCCGGCATTCAATCAGGATATTTCAACCCATGGAATGCGCCTGCGATGCGTCGACGGCGATTCGGCGGTAAGCGATCGCCGCCGCCTGCAATCGCCGCATCCGCTAGCTGTTCGCGCGCTGGTTGTAGCGCTCGTTATCCATCTGATCGAGATACGTCGCCACGTTCTTGTACTTGCTGACGATGGCATCCAGCGAATTGAACTGGGTCCTGTACAAGGCTTCTTTCTGCGCCATCCGCGCGTCGAGTGCTTCGCGGTCGATGTCGATCCGGCTCAGTACTTTGTTCAGCGCATCAAGCTTGTTGTCGATCGGACCGTCGGCCTTGATATAGCCCTCGACCAGCGTGTTCATCCGTGTTGCGATACCCGACGTGCTGCCGAACATGTTCTGGATCGACGTATTGTCGTCGGTCAGTGACGTGGCCAGCTTAGCCGCATCGACCTTCAGCGTCCCGTCGATGTTGGTGGTGATGCCGATATCGGTGAGCGTATCGAACGTGCCTGATTCGACGCTGGCGCCGATGATCGACCGCATTGCCAGCGAGGTGCTGCGCAATGCCGCATCGCCCATCAGTGCGCCGGCCGTCTTGCTGGCCGCGTCGTAGCCGGTGAGGCTGCTGTAGGTCTGAACCAGCGTGTTGTAGGCTTCGACGAAGTTGTTGACGGCCGTGTTGGCGGCGCTGTCATCGGCCGCCACGGTGACGGTGACCTTGGTTCCGACCGAGGCCTTGTTCAAGCTGATGCTGACGCCGTCGACCACGTTCGACACGTAGTTGTAGGCACTGGTGCGGGTGTAGCCGTCGACTTTGACTTGCGAGTCGGTCGCGCTCTGCAGCTCGCTGAAGTTGGTCAGCGACGTGCTGACACCGACGGCATTGGCGGTGCCGGTGTTACGCGCGGTCAATACCATGCGCGTGCCACCGTCTTCGGCCACGAGCGTTGCACCGACACCGACATTGCCGCTCGCACTGTTGATCGCGTCGCGCAGCTGCGCCACGGTGGTCGTCGCCGTCGCAGTCACCGTGAACGAATTGCTGCCGACCGTGAACGTCATGTCGCCGGCGCCGACCAGAGCCGAACTGGATGCGAACGCATCCGAGCCGAGCTTCTGTGCGCGGGCCAATGACAGCACTTCGATCTGCGTCTGCCCGGGCTGGGCCGATTTGGACGCGGTCGCCGTGAAAATACTGGCGTCGGATACCGACGCCGTGCGCTTGCCCAGGTCACCACCCGATGTGAGCTTGGCCAGCGACTGCTGCAAGGTGTTCATCGCCGACTTGAGCGCGCCCAAGCCGGAAATCTGCAAATCCGCCTTGGCCTTGGTCGTATTGAGCCGGGTGTCCTGCGCGCTGCGGTCCGCCGCCACCAACTTGGTGACGATTGAATCGACGTCGAGGCCGGAGCCCAAACCGGATGAAGTGATCGTGCTGGCCATGATCGATACCCCGCAACTTCCGCTATCTATGCCGGCTCAAGCGGTCTGCTTGAACAACTGCGGCGTCTCGTTCTGCAAGGCCTGCGCCAGCCGCAAGGCTTCTTCGCTTGGCACCTGCCGGATTACCGTTCCATCGCGCGAGTCGGTGACCGTGACCACCAGCCGGCGGCTCTCCTCGTCGACGTGGAAATGCAGTTCGGCACGTCGTAGCAACATGTGTTCGTTGAGGCTCTCTGCCGCCTTTTGTACGGCATCGCGATCGGCCTGATTGGGTTCCGATGCGTCGGTTTCTTGTCGCTGTCGCGCGGCATCGCCGTCGGTCGCAGCAACTCGGGTTAGCGGGTTTACCGCCGGGACGACGCGAGCCCCGGCGTCGACGGGTGTCGAGGCCGAGGCGGATATGGGATTGACGAGCATGGCTTTCTGCCAGCAGAAGTGGACCTAAAAGAGACCCGCCGGCATACCGATGATGGGTCAGTACGCCGGCGTGTCGCCGTTTGCTTAGCCCTGCAGCAGCTTCAGCACACCCTGGGCCGAGCTGTTGGCCTGCGACAGCATCGAGATGCCGGCCTGCTGCAGCACCTGGCCGCGGCTCAGGTTGGCCGTTTCCTGCGCGAAGTCCGCGTCCTGGATACGGCTACGTGAGGCCGACAGGTTCTCAGCGGTCGTGTCGACCGACGAGACCACCGAGCTGAAGCGGTTCTGCACCGCACCGAGCGAGGCGCGAGCCGTGTTGATCTGGCTCAACGCGCTGTCGATCTGCTTGATGGCCAGCTGCGAACCGGCGTAGCTGGACACGTCGAGCGTGGTCAGACCGGTCTGGTTGGTCGCCGTCGCCGTGACACCACCCGCACCGTCGAAGCCGGTCAGCGTGCCGTCGTCGGTACCGGCCAGCGTGATCGTGGACTCGGAGGTCAGCATGATCTGGTTGGTCGTGGAGTCGACATAGGCATTGACGCCGGTGGTCGTGGACACGTTGTTGATCGCATCGACCAACTGAGCGCCGCGCTCGGAGGCGCTGCCGACGGCGGCCAGCGCACCAATGTCGGTGCCGTTGATCGTCAGCGAGCCAGCAGCAGCAGCGCCGGTACCCAACGTGGCAACCTGGGTCGAGGCCGTCGACGCGGTGCTGACATCGCTCAGTGCTGCGAGGTTGGCATCGGCGATGGTGTTGACGGTGATCGTTTCACCGGCGTTGGCACCGACCTGGAACACAGCGCCAGTGAAGCTGCCGTCGAGCACTTTGACGCCGTTGAAGGCGGTCGTGTTGGCGACGCGCTCGACTTCGGCCTTCAGGCTGGTGACTTCGGTCTGCAGCGCGTCGCGATCGCTCTGCGAGTTGGTCGCGTTGGACGACTGCACGGCCAGTTCACGAATACGCTGCAGGTTGTTGGTGACTTCCACCAGCGCGCCTTCCGCCGTCTGCGCCAGCGAGATGCCGTCGTTGGCATTGCGCGAAGCCTGGTTCAGACCCTTGATCTGCGACGTGAAGCGCTGCGAGATCGCGAGGCCGGCGGCGTCGTCCTTGGCGCTGTTGATGCGCAGGCCCGAGGACAGACGCTGCATCGCGGTGTTCAACTGCATCTGCGAGTTGTTGACGTTGCGCTGTGCATTGAGCGACGCCACGTTGGTGTTGATAGTTTGTGCCATGACTATGACTCCTTGAGTGGTTGGGTTCCCGGCGTGGCTGTCGTGTCCTGCTGGGATGCTTCGGCGCCAGACCCGTGATTGGGAACTTCGCCGCTGCTGTAGGGGTTAACGGAACGTTTGCAAAAAACTTTAATCGGTGTTTGTCCAGAACTATTTTTTACATCTAACCAGCAACTTATCGGCATCCATCATCAGAACTTGAGGCTTGGCGATGACAGCGACCGAATTTCGACGGCAACTCTTCAGCGTGCGACCGGTACTGCTGTGTCCTTGAACGATGGCTTGTAAATGAGAGTGGCTCTCATCTACGATGACCCGGTGGCCAGCTGCTGCAAGCCCTCCTTTCCACTGGATCGAAGGACGATGCGATGAACGAAATGCTGTGGTTCCTGCTGGCCGACCTGCTCGGCTGTTTGTTGATTGCCGGTCTGCTGATGCTGCTGACCGGGCCCTTGGATCCGCCTGCCGATCAGCGCAGGTAGTCGAACAGGCTCAAGGCCTGCACTTTCATGTAGCTCTGCTGGGCGGCCTGTAACACGGTCGAGGTCTGCGAAAGCCTCGACGCGGCCTCGGCGTAGTCGACTTCACGAATGCCGGCCAGGGACTCCTTGAGCTGGATCGAGCGCGCGTCGAGTTGGCTCGACGCATCGTCGAGCGCATTGAGTCGGGCGCCGACCGTTCCGCGTACGTCACTGACATGGCCGATCACGGTATCCAGCGATTGCATCGCGCTGTACAAGCGCGTCTGGTCCTGCGCCGACTGCGCCGGCGAGCGGCCATAGACCGCCACGACGTCGATCAGCTTCTGCACCGTCGTGAACACATCCTGCTGCTCGCTGCCCTTGATCGTGAATGCATCGCCATCGGCCGGCTGTCCGGACACGGTGACGCTGACGCCACGGAACTGGATCGCCTGCTGGTCGACATAGCGGCCGCTGCTGACCACGTTGTCGTCGGCATCGACGACGCGGTAATCGCCGCCGTCGAGTTGCAGCCGGTAGGTGCCACCATCCCATTGGCTGGAATCGGTGAAGCTGACGCCTTTGATCGCCGCGCCGCCCTTGTTCGCGGAGTCGACACCGACATCCACCCGGCCGTCACCGCTGTTGACGGCAACAAAGACGTCGGCGCCGGAGTCGCCCATCAGGATCTGACGACTGGAGCCGATGTTGACCAGGGAGACCATCGCGTCGCCCTGGTAGCGCACCGTGCCGCCGACGTTCTCGAAGGGCGTTGACTGCACGCGGCTGCCCGCAAACAAATAGCCGCCCTGCCCGTCCCGGGTGTTTGCCTGATCGAGTACCTCGGTCAAGCGCTCCTTCATCTCGGCAGCGATCGACTTGCGGTCGAGATCGCCAATGGCGGCGGAATTGGCTTGAACCGCCAACTCGCGAATTCGTGACAGCGCCGACGACACCGTGCCCAGCGCCGCCTCTTCCAGATTCAATCGATCCTGCGCGGCACCGATGTTGGCCTGCCACTGCGTGCTGTCGGCCAGCGCCTTGTCGATGTTCAAGCCGCGACCGGCTTCGATCGGCGCTTCGCCAGCGCGCGAGAAGCGCTGATTGCTGGCCATCTGTGCCTGAACCTTGACCAACTCCTGACTCTGCTTCTGCATGGCCTGCACACCTTGCGCGAACACGCTGGCGGTCGTGACTCTGAAATTCATCTTAGGGCTCCGCGAAAGGGCGACGGCGATCAGGAACGGATCGCCGACAGCAGCGAGTCGAACAGCGTGTTGGCCGTGGATACGACTTGCGCGGCCGCTTGGTAGGCCTGCTGAAATCGGATCAGGTCGGCGGCTTCTTCGTCGAGATTGACGCCCGACACCGAGTCACGCTCGGCTTGGGTCTGCGTGCTCAGCGCGGTCTGCGCGTCGAGCTGCGCGCTGGCCTGCGCCGATTGACTGCCGACACGCGACACCAATGCGCTATTGGCGGACGACAGCGTGGTGCGCCCGCCCGACAGCAGGTTCTGCTCGGCCACGCCGAGCAAGGCCAGCGCATTGGTGTTGTCACCGGATGCGCCGTCGTTGCGACTCAAAGTGAACGTGTCGCCGGCCACCGGCACACCGCCGACGCTGACGCGCCAGCCGTTCAAGTCGATGCTGCCATCGGCCGACACCGCGTAATCGCCGGCACCGTCGATGCTGTAGCGATCGGCGGTCGTGAAGCGGATCGCCACCGTCTGCAGCAATTGCGGATTGGCGCCGTCGCGCACTTCGGGCGGGCTCAAGCGCGACAGGCCGCTGTTGGTCGACGCTGCCGACGTACGCAGCGGGCTGGCAGCGGCGATACGCGCCGTGTCGGAAATCGCCAGCTTGATTTGCCCTGCGGCATCACGAGTCGGCTGCAGCAGGTACTGGTCGGAGGCCGCCGGACTGCCAGTCACGACGATCGAAAGACCGGCAGCGCGAAACGGATCCGCCTGACTGCCGCTGCCGGAGAGTGCGACGTTTTCACCGGTTCGGGTGCTGGTCATCTGCCAGCTACCGCCGTCGAAGCGCAGCGTGTAGTCCTGCATCGTCAACGCGGCAGCATCGCTGACCTGGGTCGTGATGGTCGCCGTCCCGGTATTGCCGCGTGCCGGGGTGACGGTACCCGACGGCGTCGAAAACAGCGCGCCGCCGAGCTGGCCGTACTGATCCATACCCTTGGCATGCTGCGCGTTGACGGCGGTCGACAAGGCCACCGCGATGCTGCCCAGCTCATTGACGGCCGGCTCCAGCACTTCGCGCCGGAAATCGAGCAGGCCGCCGATCGTGCCACCCGACAACTGGGTGGTGACCGACACCGACGCCGCGCCACTGCTGAGCCGGATATCGCGCATCCGGCCAAATGAATCGGGACCGATGACGACGCTGCTGGCACGGCCGCCGAGCACTAGCGCTTGGCCAGTGCCGAGCGATACGTTGATCGATCCGTCTTCGCTCAGCGAGGTCTCGATACCAACCTGATCAGCCAGCGAGCGCAGCGCCAACTCACGCTGGTCGATCAGGTCATTGGGCAACTGTCCGGCGTTCTTCGACGTGGCTTGCGCGATGCTGTCGTTGAGTTCGGCGATCTGCCGCGACAGCTCGCTGATCCGCGTCGCCGCTTCGCCGATGCGCGCATCGACATCCTGATCCAGCTCGTTGAAGCTGTTCTGCAACGTATTGAAGCGCGCGGTCAGCGCCGAGGCGCCGGTGAGCACGACCTGACGCGTGGCCGATGACGACGCGTTGGCGCTGAGCCCGTTCACGGCGTCAAAAAAACCCTGCAGCGACTTTGACAAGCCCGTGTCCGTACCTGACAGCCAGGTGTCGAGCTGCGCCGTCTGCGTGGCCATCGTGTTGACCCGCGCCAAGCTGCTGTCCTGTCCAGTCAGCCGGTTGACGACGAACTGGTCGCTGATCCGCTGCACATCACGCACGGTGACGCCGTTGCCGCTGGGAACGCTGCCACCACTAAGCGGCCGCGCTTCGAGATTCACTCGCTGGCGGCTGTAGCCTTCGGTATTGGCGTTGGCAATGTTCTGGCCCACGACATTGAGCGCACTGCGATACGCCAACAGGCCGCTACTGCCGATGCCAAGTATGTCTGCCATTTGCGCGGTACTCCTACAAACTCTGCAGCGTCGGCGCGTCCGGCTGCGCCAGCGCATCACTGATATTGCGGCCGTAGGCCAGGTCGACGATCTTCCCGGCGTACTGCGGGTCGGTCGCGTACCCCGCCTTCTGCAAGCCGTGTGCGAACCCCTGGACCGTGTCGGCGCGCAAGGCATCCAGATAGCGCGGGTTGTCCTGAAGAAAGCTCACGTAGTCGTCAAACGACGCTGCCAGCGAGTCATAGGCGCGGAAGTCGGCGCGCTCGGTACCGAAGGCGCCGTCGCGGAATTCCTGCGTCTGTGTATTGACGCGCTCGCCGCTCCAGCCACGGCTGGCCTTGATGCCGAACAAGTTGTAGCTCGGCTTGCCGGCCGCATCGCGGCTGATGTGCTGGCCCCAGCCGGTTTCGAGTGCGGCTTGGGCCATGATCGCGCGCGCCGGCACGCCGAGCGCCTTGGCGGCTTTCTCCGCGTGCGGACGAATCTGGTCGATGAAGTCCTGCGCATCGCGCGGTGGCCAGGCGCCGTCGTCGGCACCGCCGTTGCTGCGCGCAGTGGCGCGCGACGATAACGACGCTGGCAAGCTTAGCTGCCGCAGCGACTGCGCCGCGCCATCGCCCGATGCAGCCGCCGCCGAGCGCGACTGCGTCAACTGCTGCACCAGCAGATCGGCCAGGCCCATGCCCTTGCCGCTGGACAGGCTCAAAGACAGCTGCTGGTCGTACATGCCCTGATAGAACTCGCCCTGCGACCCCAGCGAGCTGTCGCCGGGCAGCGCATCGCGCATGCTCTTGAGCATCATCTGCGTGAACAGCGCTTCGAACTGCTGCGCGCTCTTGCGCAGCGCTTGTGGGTCGTCGGCACGAGCGGCCGTGCGCAAGCTCTGCAGCTGGCGCAGATCCATCGCATCGAGCGATGCCGTTGTGGCCGGGACGCCGTTCATGGCGCTAGATCACCACCAGCTCAGCGCGCAGCGCGCCGGCCTGCTTCAGCGCTTCGAGTATCGCGACCAAGTCGCCGGGCGAAGCACCGATCTGGTTGACCGCGCGGACGATGTCGTCGAGGTTCACACCGGCCGGAAACTTGAACATCTGCCCGCCGGTCTGCGTGACTTCGATCGACGACTGTGGCACCACGGCGGTCTGGCCCTGCGAAAACGGCGCAGGCTGGCTGACTTGAGGACGCTCGGTGATCGTCACCGACAAGCTGCCGTGCGCCACCGCGGCCGGCATCACTTCGACCTTGCTGCTGATGACGACAGTACCGGTGCGCGAATTGATGATCACGCGTGCGGGCGCATCGCCGGGGCTGACGTCGATGCTCTCCAGCGAGGCCATGAACATCACGCGCTGATTGCTATCCTGCGGCGCCTGCACGGCGACCGTCACCGGATCGACAGCCCGTGCTACATCGGATTGCATCGCCTTGTTGATGCCCTGCGCCAGCCGCGCAGCGGTGGTGAAGTCCGGCGTGTGCAGGTTCAGCAGCAAATCGCCGCTGCCTTCGAATGCAGTGGCAACTGCACGTTCCACCGACGCGCCGCCCGGAATCCGGCCGGCACTGGGGACGTTGACGCTGACCCGCGAGCCGTCCTTGCCGGACACGCCGAGGCCACCGACGATCACGTTGCCTTGCGCGATCGCATAGACCTGCCCGTCGGCGCCTTTCAGCGGCGCCATCAGTAGCGAGCCACCACGCAAGGAGCCGCTGTTGCCGATCGATGCCACGGTGACGTCGATCGTCTGGCCGGGCTTTGAGAACGGCGGCAGCTCGGCGTGAATCGCAACCGCGGCCACGTTCTTCAGCTGCGGATTGACGTTGGCCGGGATCGTCACGCCGAGTTGCGCCAGCATGCTCTTCAAGCTCTGGATCGTGAACGGCGCCTGCGCGGTCTGGTCGCCGCTACCGTCGAGGCCGACGACCAGGCCGTAGCCGACCAGCGCATTGCTACGCACGCCTTGCACGCTGGCCAGATCCTTGACGCGCTCGGCATACGCCGGCATCGCGGCGATACCACACAGCATCCAGGCCACGCTCGAGGCCACACGCCGGATCGTATTCATCAGAAGGGCATCCACGGGGAATTGAAGAAGCGCGACAACCAGCCTTGCGCGTTGGAGTCGGCCAGCGCACCGCGACCGGCGTAGGTGACGCGGGCGTTGCCGACGCGGTCCGACGAGATGCTGTTGCTGGTGCTGATGTCGGCCGAGCGCACGATGCCTTCAAGCTTGACCACTTCCGAGCCCTGATTCAGCTCCAGCAGCTTTTCGCCACGCACCAGCAGATTGCCGTTCGGATACCGTTGCACGACGGTGACGGTGACGCTGCCGCTGAGCGAGTTGCTCTGGCTCGTATCGCCCTTGCCGGCGAAGCTGCGATCACCGGAAAAGCCGACGCCGTAGTTGACCTTCTTGCCGAACAAACTGATGTCGCCGAGGCTGGTGTCCTGGTTCTTGCTGGTGTTGGTCGCCGCTGATTTCTTGGCCTGCGTGCTTTCCACCAGCACCACGGTCAGCAGATCACCAACGTTGCGTGCGCGGTTGTCTTCGAACAGCGCGATGCTGCCGCCTTCGGCGTAGATCGCGCCCGACTGCGCTACCGGCATCTGCATCGACGGCAACGCCGGCGCCACCGGCGCGGCATCGCCGGTGATCCTTGCCAGCGAGCTGCAGCCGCACAGCGTCAGCATCAGCGTCGTGCCGATCAGCGCCTGAGTGAATATCGCGCGCTTCATTACAGGTTCTGCGTCAGGAACTGCAGCATCTGATCGGTCGTCGAGATCGCCTTGGAGTTCATCTCGTAGGCGCGCTGCGTTTCGATCATGTTGACCATTTCCTCGACGACGTTGACGTTCGAGGCTTCCAGCGATCCCTGCACCAGCGAGCCCAGGCCGTTGAGGCCCGGCGTGCCGGACTGCGGCGTGCCGCTGGCGGCGGTTTCGATGTACAGGTTCTCACCGCGTGCCATCAGGCCGGCGGGATTGATGAAGTCGGACACCGTCAGCGTGCCGATCTGCTGCGGCGCGGTCTGCCCGGCCAGCGTGACCGACACGATGCCGTCGGCGGAGATCGTCAGATTCTGTGCGCCGGCCGGCACCTGCAGGCCCGGCTGCACGGCATAGCCTTTGTCGGTGACGACTTGGCCTTGGCTGTCGACCTGGAAGCTGCCGTCACGCGTATAGGCCATCGTGCCGTCGGGTTGCAGCACCTGAAAGAAGCCACGACCGTTGATCGCAATGTCGAGCGAGTTGTTGGTCAGCGACATGTTGCCTTGCGTGAACAGCTTTTCGGTTGCGCCGATCCGCACGCCGGTGCCGATCGACAACCCAGTCGGCGACTGCGTCTGCGTGCTGGTCTGCACACCGGCGGTCTGCACGTTCTGGTACAGCAGATCCTCGAAGTCGGCACGGCCGCGCTTGAACGCGGTGGTGTTGACGTTGGCGAGGTTGTTCGACACGACGGCCATCCGCGTCTGCTGCGCATCGAGCCCGGTTTTGGCGACCCACAATGCTGAATTCATTGGTTTGCTCCGCACGCCGAAGGTTTGGCGTTTGCAGCGTGCTTACAAGTGGTGGGCCAGGGGGTGGTGGCGGTCAGGTGACGGGGTTTTGACGCAAGGCGGGCGTGCATTGCCTTGCACTGCATTGCGCTCAGCGGGCAGCTTTGATCGGCTCAATTGATTGAGCGGTGCGCTTGCTTGGAGCTTTGGCCTGCCGGCCGGGCGTTACTCAGCACTGTTGATTGAACCGTGCGCTTGCGTGGAGCTTTGGCCTGCCGGCCGGGCGTTACTTTCTTTGCTTGTGCAAAGAAAGTAACCAAAGAAAGCACCCCCTGGAGAAGCGCC
>Ga0255243_1000182_pt1 | contig 11726 bp, 7 predicted proteins | sample ColtaT_3_FD_183674 | JGI IMG/M metagenome (GOLD analysis project Ga0255243, IMG submission 183674) | Metatranscriptome of freshwater microbial communities from Columbia River, Oregon, United States - Colum_Atlam_RepB_8d (Metagenome... | ecosystem: Environmental > Aquatic > Freshwater > River...
CCTGGCACCCCGGTGACCCTCGGGTGCGCGGTGCCTGCGCCCTTGAATGCCGGGCCCACGCCCCCAGTTCAGCCCTTACGACTGTTGAAGTCACGCGTCTTTCACCCGATCCCCGAACCCAGACATGACGGCAAGCCCCGAAGCCCCGAACGAAGAAACCCTGTCCGCGACCGACGCTGGCGCCGACCTTCAGCAGCCCGATCTGGCCACGTTGGCGGCACAGATCGAAGAGCTGCGCGCCCAGGCGCAGGCAGCCAAGGAAGGGCATCTGCGGGCGCTGGCCGAACTGGACAACGTGCGCAAGCGCGCCGAGCGCGAGATCAGCTCGGCAGCCAAGTTTGGCGCTGAAAAGCTGCTGTCGGAGCTGCTCGGCATTGCCGACTCGGTCGAGTTGGGCCTGAACGCGGCGCAAGCGCCGGACGTTCAGGTCAAGACCATCGTCGAGGGCCTAGACCTGACGCGGCGCCAGCTGATCGCGCTGCTCGAAAAGCAGGGCGTCAGCCAGCTCGACCCCAAAGGGCAGCCGTTCAACCCGGATTTCCACGAAGCCGTGAGCATGGTGCCGTCGGCCGAGGTCGCCCCCAATCACGTTCTGAACGTGATGCAGAAGGGCTACAAGCTGCACGAGCGCTTGCTGCGCCCGGCCATGGTCATCGTCGCCCGCGCACCGTAAACCGATGCTCCGGTCGCCACGTCGGCGCGTGCTGGCGTTGGCTTGACCGGCATCAATCCGGCGAGGCGCCGGCATCAACGTCCTCTTGAAAGCCGCGACAACAGCAATAGATAGGCTTGCAGTCGTCGGCGTCAAACAAACCGTCACGCGAACCGTCACGCACACAGCACCGCATTTTCCGGAGTATTTCAATGGCAAAGATCATCGGCATCGACCTCGGCACCACGAACTCGTGTGTCGCCATCATGGAAGGCAACAGCGTCAAGGTCATCGAGAACAGCGAGGGTGAGCGCACCACCCCGTCGATCGTCGCCTATGCCGATGACGGCCAGATCATTGTCGGTCGCGCTGCCAAGCGTCAGGCCGTGACCAACCCGCACAACACGGTCTATGCGGTCAAGCGCCTGATCGGCCGCCGCTTCGAAGACAGCGTGGTGCAGAAAGACATCGGCATGGTGCCGTACAAGATCGTCAAGGCCGGCAACGGCGACGCCTGGGTCGACGTCAAGGGCAAGAAGCTGTCGGCGCCGGAAATCTCCGCGCAGACGCTGCTGAAGATGAAGAAGACCGCCGAAGACTACCTCGGCGAAACCGTCACCGAGGCGGTGATCACGGTGCCGGCCTACTTCAACGACAGCCAGCGCCAGGCGACCAAGGACGCCGGCAAGATCGCCGGCCTCGACGTCAAGCGCATCATCAACGAGCCGACCGCGGCCGCGCTGGCCTTCGGCCTGGACAAGGTCAAGGGTGACCGCAAGATCGCCGTGTACGACCTAGGCGGCGGCACCTTCGACGTGTCGATCATCGAGATCGCCGAAGTCGACGGTGAGCACCAGTTCGAAGTGCTGTCCACCAATGGCGACACCTTCCTCGGTGGCGAAGACTTCGACATGCGCGTCATCGAATACATCGCCGACGAGTTCAAGAAGGAGCAGGGCATCGACCTGCGCAAGGACCCGCTCGCGCTGCAGCGCCTGAAAGAAGCGGCCGAAAAGGCCAAGATCGAGCTGTCGAGCACCACGCAGACCGACATCAACCTGCCGTACGTGACCGCCGACGCCACCGGTCCGAAGCATCTCAACCTGAAGATGACGCGCTCCAAGCTGGAGTCGCTGGTCGACGAGCTGATCGCCAAGACCATCGAGCCCTGCAAGATCGCGCTCAAGGATGCCGGTCTGAAGAACACCGACATCCAGGAAGTGATCATGGTCGGCGGCCAGACGCGCATGCCCAAGGTCCAGGATGCGGTCAAGGAATTCTTCGGCCGCGAGCCGCGCCGCGACGTCAATCCGGACGAAGCCGTGGCCGTCGGCGCCGCGATCCAGGGCGCCGTGCTGTCCGGTGACGTCAAGGACGTGCTGCTGCTCGACGTCACGCCGCTGAGCCTGGGTATCGAAACCCTGGGCGGCAAGATGACCAAGCTGATCGAGAAGAACACCACGATCCCGACCCGCAAGTCCGAAACCTTCACCACGGCCGACGATAACCAGACCGCGGTGACGATCCAGGTCTACCAGGGCGAGCGCGAAGTGGCTTCGGCCAACAAGATGCTGGGTCGCTTCGACCTGACCGACATCCCGCCGGCCAGCCGCGGCATGCCGCAGATCGAAGTCACGTTCGACATCGACGCCAACGGCATTCTGAACGTGTCGGCCAAGGACAAGGCCACTAGCAAGACCCAGAGCATCGTCATCAAGGCCAACTCCGGCCTGTCGGACGCCGAGATCCAGCAGATGATCAAGGACGCCGAAGCGCACGCCGAAGAAGACAAGAAGTTCAACGAGCTGATCGGCGCGCGCAATCAGGCCGACCAGCTGATCCATGGCGTCGAAAAGTCGCTCAAGGATCTGGCCGCCGACGTCCAGGCCGACGAGAAGACCAAGATCGAAGCGGCAATCGTCGAGCTGCGCGAGGCGATCAAGAGCGGCGACAAGGACGCGATCGACGCCAAGAGCGCCGCGCTGTCCGAAGCGGCGTCCAAGCTGGCTGAGCGTGCTTACGCCAAGGCCGGTGCGGCAGAAGGCGGGGCCGGCAGCTCGCCCAACGCCAAGAACGCCAACGCGAAGGACGGCGACGTCGTCGACGCCGAATTCACCGAAGTCAACGACGACAAAAAGTAAGTCGTCATCCGTGAACGAGAGACGGGCGAGCAATCGCCCGTCTCTTTTTGCGTATTCGAGCCCGGTCCTTGCGTGCCAAGGATCGGCGCCATTGCCCCTTACTTCCCGGATGTGCCGGTTCCATGAGCAAGCGCGACTACTACGAGGTCCTCGGCGTTAGCCGGCAGGCCACCGACGACGAACTCAAGAAGGCGTACCGCCGACTGGCGATGAAGCTGCATCCGGACCGCAATCCGGGTGATGCCAGCGCCGAAGAGAAGTTCAAGGAAGCCAACGAGGCCTACGAAGTCCTGACCGACGCCAACAAGCGCGTTTTGTACGACGAGCACGGCCATGAGGGCCTGCAGCGCGGCGGGGCAGGTGGCGGCTTCGGTGAAGGCGGCTTCGGCGACATCTTCGGCGATGTGTTCAGCGACATCTTCGGTGGCGGCGGTGGCCGGCGCAGCGGGCCTCGTCGGGGCTCGGACCTGCGCTACATGATGGAGCTATCGCTGGAGCAGGCGGTGTTCGGCTCTGCCGAGACGATCCGCATTCCGACGCTCGACGACTGCGCGACCTGCAATGGCCACGGCACCGCCGACGGCAAGGCGCCGCCCAAGTGCAGCACCTGCGGTGGCTCAGGCCAGGTCCGTGTCCAGCAGGGCTTTTTCGTGCTGCAGCAGACCTGCCCGCACTGCCGCGGCCGAGGCACCCAGATCACCGATCCGTGCCGCAGCTGTCGCGGCGCCGGCAAGCTGCGCCGCGAGAAGACGCTCGAGGTCAAGATTCCGGCGGGCGTCGATACTGGCGACCGCATTCGTCTGACGGGCGAGGGCGAGGCCGGCGAGCGCGGCGCACCGCCGGGCGACCTGTACGTGCAGGTCAACGTCAAACCCCACGAATTCTTCGAGCGCGACGGTAGCGATCTGTACTGCACGGTGCCGATCGACTTCGTCACGGCGGCGCTCGGCGGCGAGCTGGACGTGCCGACGCTCGGCGGCAAGGCTCAGCTCAAGCTCCCGGAAGAAACGCAGACCGGCAAGGTGTTCCGACTGCGAGGCAAGGGCGTCAAGTCGGTTCGCGGTGGAGCGGTCGGCGACCTGCTGTGCACCGTCGTCGTCGAGACGCCGGTGCGTCTGAACAAGCGCCAGCGCGAATTGCTGCGCGAGTTCGGCGCGTCCTTGCAGGGGGACAGCGGCGGCGGACACAACCCCGAGGCGGCCGGCTGGCTTGACCGCGCCAAGAAGTTCTTCGGCGCCGACTGATCGGGTTTCTGCAGCTCTGCTGCCCGCGCTGTGGAGCAAATAGCCCACAGCCGCGCGATCGTTGTCGTTAGCGGTCATCATGTGACGGCATCTTGTCGCGGCCGGCGGTCGGCGCTGCTCGCCGTGCGGCATTGATGCCAGGGTGTTTCCACTTTAAGTTAGTGACCAACGTCACGTCTGCGTAAACGCGCGGCCGATCGAATCGATAGGGATCGAATGAGCGAGTTGGAGCAAGGCAGTCTCCAGTACTTCCACAGCCGGGCGTCATTCAGTTTGTGGCTGCCGCTGCTGCGTTCGATGGCCGACGAGCTCAATGCGCAGATGCCGGCTGAAGACCTGCGTTCGTTCTTTTTCGCGATCGGCGGCCGAATCGCAGCGGCCGATCCCTTGCCGGTCGGAACCTCGCTGGCGGATCTCGAACGCAGCGCCAACGACTTCTTCTCCCGCTACGGCTGGGGCTGGGTCAAGATTCGCGACCTGCATGCGGCGCTCGAATTCGTCCACGCTTGCGCACCGCTGCGCCAGGCATTCGGCGATGCCTCGATGAGCTGGGCGCCCGCGCTGTTCGAGGGCATCTATGCGGCCTGGCTCAAGCGCATCGGCGCCAGCAGCCAGCTCGAGTTGCATCAGGTTGGCGGGCTCGAGGGCTCGGTCGACGTGATGCGCTTCCGTCTGGCCCACCCCAGCTACTTCGTCTAGGCCCACCGCCAGCCCATTGCCATGGCCGACCGCAGCGACGACATCAAGCAGCTGTTCTCGCATTTGGGATTAAACCCCGGCGACTACCAGGAACTGCGCGACCGCAATGCGGCCACCCGCAGCGAGACCCGGCAGCCGACCGTTGCACCGGCAGCACCTCCGGCGCCGCCGGTCGCCTCGCCGACGCGGCTGACGCCCACGGTCAAGATCGCGCCGGTGGCTGCAGCCCCGCAGCCCGCGGTCGAGCCGGTGGCGGCGCGCTCCGCGCCGGCGGCAGCTGAGGTTCCGGCGCCTGTTCCGGTTCCGGTGGCGCCTGCGGTTGCCGCTCCGGCAGATGGCCGCACGCGATGGTCTCTGCTGCGCGCCGCCGTCGAAACGCCGACCCGGGTCGCGCAGATTGACCGGGCTCCGGCGGCACCCGAGTCGGCACCGACGCGCCGGCTGTTCGATGAGCTGAGCCGGCGCCCGGCCGGCGATGCGATCGACCAACTGGCCGACGCTGCCCGTCGTCGCTGGCATGATGCCGCGGCGGCAGCGACCCCGGCAGCTGCGCCGGCGCCTGCACCGGCGGCATCGCAACCGGTCGCGGCCGCGACGGTTGCCGCGCCGACAATCCCGCAGTTCGAGCCTGCCGAACCGTTGGTTGAGGGCGAACTGCTCGACACTTTCCGTCGCTTGGTGGCGCCGCCCGCCGTGGTGCCGCCCAAGCCGGCGCGGCTGCACTTCAAGTACTCGGGCGAATCGGCGGCAGCGCGCCCCCGGCAGCCGCGCGAGGAGAATCTGGACGACGTCTTCAGCCGGATTTCCGATCCGCGTCCTCCGCGCTGACCCCGCTCGGCGCCGTTGCCCGTGACCGCAGCTTCTACGGTGATCGCCGTCGTCTCCCCGAAAGGCGGCGTCGGTAAAACGACGCTGGTCGCCAACCTGGCGATGGCGCTGGTCGACCGCGAGCGCCCGGTACTGGCGGTCGACCTCGACCCTCAAAATGCGTTGCGGCTGCATCTGCGGATGCCGGTCGATGACAGCGGCGGCTTGGCCGTGAACGGTTTGGCGCGTCGTCCGCTGGCCGATGCCGAATTCGCCAGCCCTTACGGCATGCAGGTGTTGCCCTATGGCTCGCTGTCCGAGGCGCATCGGCGCGAGTTCGAGCGGGCGCTTGACGGCGATCCGCTGTGGCTGGCCAGACAGTTGGCGTCCGTCCCGCTGCCGGATCGCACGATTACGTTGATCGACACGCCACCGGGCGGATCGGTTTATCTGCAGCAGGCACTGCTGGCAGCGGACGTGGCGGTGATGGTGATGCTGCCCGACGCAGCGTCGTTCGTGACGATCGCGAGCATGGAGCGCTGGCTCGACGAATACTGCCGCCCGCGTCCCGCGTTTGGCGGCGCGCATTACTTGGTGAACCGGATGAATGCCGCGCGCCCGCTGTGCCGCGACGTGCTGTCGGCGCTACAGCGCGAGCTGGGGCCCCGGCTGATGCCGTCCGTGATCCGCTTCGACGCCACGGTCGAGGAGGCGATGGCCTGCCAGTCGCCGGTGTCGCGCTATGCACCCGACGCCATGGCCGCGCGTGACGTCGGCGATGCAGCCGACTGGCTGCTGGCGAGGATCGCCTGATGCCGATCGGCGGCAATCTCGATCGCAACATCGAGCGCTTGGTCGAGCGCCCGCTGTGGGAGCACCCGTGGGCGCTGTGGGGCGTATTGCTGGTCTGCGTGCTGCCGGCCTACGTCGTCGTCACGGTGCCGCTGTCGCTGACCTGGCAGGCGCTGTTCGGCGTGTCGATGTTCTTGGCTGCGACCTGGCTCAACCGGATCGAAGGCCGGTTGATCTCGCTGATGATGATGGGCATCTCGGTGCTGGTATCGACGCGCTACATGTACTGGCGCCTGACCGAGTCGGTCGGCTTCAGCTCGCGCGACTTCATCGACACGTTTTTCGCGATCGGCCTGATCCTGGCCGAGGCGTATGCGTTCGTCGTGCTGGTGCTGGGTTACTTCCAGGTGCTGTGGCCGTTGCAGCGCAAACCCAGCCCGATGCCGGCTTCGCCGACGCAGTGGCCGACCGTCGATATCTACATCCCGACCTACAACGAGCCGCTGAAAGTCGTGCGGCCGACCGTGCTCGCGGCACTGGCCATGGACTGGCCCAAGGACCGCTTCAACGTCTACGTGCTCGACGACGGACGTCGTCAGGAGTTCAAGGACTTCTGTGCCGCCGTTGGCGCCACGCACATCACCCGCAACGATTCCAAGCATGCCAAGGCCGGTAACTTGAACCGGGCGATGGAGAAGACCCACGGCGAGTACATCGCGATCTTCGACTGCGATCACGTGCCGACGCGCTCGTTCCTGCAGATCACGCTGGGCTGGTTTCTGCGCGACCCGAAGCTGGGCATGCTGCAGACGCCTCACCACTTTTTCTCGCCTGATCCGTTCGAGCGCAACCTCGGCACGTTTCGCCGCGTGCCCAACGAAGGCGAGCTGTTCTACGGCCTGCTGCAGGACGGCAACGACTTCTGGAATGCGACGTTCTTCTGCGGGTCCTGTGCCGTGCTGCGCCGGACCGCGCTCAAGGAAGTCGGCGGCATCGCGGTGGAAACCGTCACCGAGGACGCGCACACCTCGCTGAAGATGCACCGCCGTGGCTGGAACACCGCCTACATCAATCTGGCGCAGGCCGCGGGTCTTGCCACCGAGTCGTTGTCGGCGCACGTCGGCCAGCGCATCCGTTGGGCGCGCGGCATGGCGCAGATCTTCCGCGTCGACAACCCGATCCTGAAGAGCGGCCTCAAATGGGGCCAGCGGCTGTGCTACACCAATGCGATGCTGCACTTCTTCTACGGCTTGCCGCGGCTGGTGTTCCTGACCGCGCCGCTGTCGTACCTGTTCTTCCAGGCGCACATCATCCAAGCCGGTGCATTGCTGATCCTGGCCTACGCCGGGCCACACATCATGCACGCCAACCTGACCAACTCGCGCTTGCAGGGCCCGTTCCGCCACTCGTTCTGGGCCGAGGTCTACGAGACCGTGTTGGCTACCTACATTCTGGTGCCGACGCTGCTGGCCTTGATCAACCCCAAGCTCGGTACGTTCAACGTCACCGCCAAGGGCGGCTTGGTGTCGCATGAGTATTTTGACCGCGACATCGCCAAGCCGTATGTGACGATTCTGGTGCTGAACATCATCGGCATCGCCGTCGGCATGATGCGGCTGCTGTTCTGGAACACCCACGAGATCGACACCGTCGTGCTGAATCTGCTGTGGACGACCTACAACATCATCATCGTCGGCGCAGCGCTGTCGGTGGCCTGGGAATCGCGCCAGATTCGCCAGGCGATCCGTGTTTCCACCGATATCAGCGCGCGCGTGCGCGTGCCGGGCGGCCCCGAAATCGGGGCAACGACGATCGATTTGTCAGAAGGCGGGACGGCGCTCAACCTTGTTCAGCCGCTGCATTTGCCGCTGGATTCGGTGGTGCAGGTGGCACTGGCGCCTGAGTACAAGACCGTGTGGATCGACGCGACCGTCACGCGTTCAACCGGCGATGTGCTGGCGGTGCAGTTCGCCGAAATGAATCTGCGGCAGGAAAGTCAGCTGATCTATGCGATCTTCGGACGCGCCGATGCCTGGGTCCACTGGGCCGAGAATCGTCCGATGGACGACATGCACAATTCGTTCAAGCAGGTTTTGACGCTGGGCGTAGTGGGGACGTTAAGGATGGCCAACGTGGGTTTTGCAACAGCGGGAAGCGAAATGAAACAGCTGCTCAAGAAACTGATCCGCTCGGCTCGGCCGCGCAAGGCGATCGGCGCCGGTCTGATGATCGGCCTGGCCTGCGGCGGCGCGGGGTTCAGCCCTGACAGCCGCGCGCAGGACAGCAGCCGGATCGACGCGATTGCGCCGATCAACAGCAGCGCGCCGATCGTCAGTGCCACGCGCACCGAACTGCGCAGCCTCAGCTTCAAGGACCTGGGCGTGCAGAAGCCGATCCGGCTGCGCGGCGTGCAAGGCGAGTTCGCGATCCCGTTGTCGGTGCGCGACGACGAGGTGGTGTCGCGGGCCAAGCTCAAGCTCAAGTTCGCGCATTCGCCAGCGCTGTTATTCAACAGCTCGCATTTGAATGTGCTGGTCAACAGCGAGCTGGTCGGCACGATCCGCATCAATGAGCAGACGGCGGCCGGCGCCGAGCGCGAAATCGACATCGATCCGCGCCTGTTCGTGCAGTACAACCAGATCGGCCTGCAGGCGATCATGTCGTACACGCTCGATTGCCAGAACCCGGTCGATTCGACGCTGTGGAGCATCGTCAGCAACACCTCGACGCTGGAACTCGAATTGCAGCCGCTGGCGCTGGCCAACGACCTGAAGACGCTGCCGCAGCCGTTCTTTGATCCGCGTGACTCGCGTCCGCTGACGCTGCCGTTCGTATTCACGTCGCCACCGGGTTTGGCCGAGCTTGAAGCCGCCGGCGTGATCGCGTCATGGTTCGGTTCTATCGCGACCTATCGCGCGGTCAGCTTCCCGGTCTACGTCAACCAGCTGCCGACCGGGCATGCCGTGGTGATCTCCAGCAACGGCGCGCTGCCCGACGGTTTGTCCGTTCCCGGCGGTGGTGGCGGTGCCAAGGTCAGCATGCTGGACAACCCGCGCGGCCGCGGCGCCAAGTTGCTGGTGGTGTCGGGCAACGACGGTGCGTCGCTGAACATGGCGGCGCGTGCGCTGACGCTGAGCACGCAGGCACTGGCCGGCGATAGCGTCGCCGTGCGCGAGTTCGCCGAGCCGGAGCCGCGCAAGCCCTACGATGCCCCGCGCTGGATTCCGACCGATCGCCCGGTACAGGTCGGTGAGCTGGTCGAGTCGTATGCGCTGGAATCCACCGGCTTGTATCCGGAGCCGATCAGCGTGCCGTTCCACGCGCCGCCCGATCTGTTCACGTGGCGCGGCGAAGGCATGAAGCTCAAGCTCAAGTACCGCTACACGCCGACGGTGGGCTCCAAGTCCACGCTGAACATCAACAGCAACGGCGAGTTCGTTTCGGCCGTCGCTTTGTCGTCGACCGGTGAAGATCAAGCAGCGGCCGACCGCATCAATCTGCCGTTTGTGGGAACGACGGCCTCGATCAACAGCGCCACCGTCTACGTGCCCGACTACAAGTTCGGCGCCGACAACGGCCTGCAGTTCCAGTACTACTTCGAACGCAAGAAGGAAGGCCCCTGCAAGGACGTCGTGCTCGACAACCTGCGCGGCTCGATCGACAAGGATTCGACGATCGACCTGTCGGCCTATCCGCACTTCACGTATCTGCCGGAGTTGTCGCTGTTTGCCAACGGCGGCTTCCCGTTCAGCAAGTACGCCGATCTGTCGCAGACCGGCATCATCCTGGCCGACCAGATGGGTGCCAAGGACGCCGAAGCGTTCCTGATCGTGATGGGTCACATCGGCAAGGCGACGGGCTACCCGGCGCACCGCTTCAAGCTTGGGCATGCCGCCGACGCCGACGCGCTGTCGGATCGCGACATCCTGGTGCTCGGCAGCGGCAGCAGCCAGCCGATGCTCGACATGTGGGCCGAGCAGATGCCGATGACCTTCACCGGTGGCGTCACCCGTCTGCGCGTGATCGGCCCGGTCGAGCGCTTGCGCGCCCGGTGGGAAGGTCGCGACGTCGACGCCGCGATCGGCCACGCCGGCAACGTGATTCTGCAGGCCGGCCAGTCGCTGGCGGCGATGATGAGCTTCCAGTCGCCAATGGACTCCGACCGCACCGTGGTCGTGCTGACCGCGGGTGATGGCGAGCGTCTGGCCAAAATGGCCGGCATGCTGGCCGATACCGGCAAGACGCAGTTCGTCCGCGGCGATCTGGTGCTGCTCAACGACGACGAGATCAACCACTACGTGATGGGCAGCCAGTACACGGTTGGCCATTTGCCGTTCTTCACCGCGCTGCGCTGGTGGTTCGCCCAGCAGCCGGTCGTGCTGGCGTTCGTTGCGTTGCTGGCGGCCTTGCTGGTCGCGGTCGTCATGTATCGCACGCTGCGGCGCATGGCCGTGGTCCGCAAGACCGGCGGCGGACACTGATCGCAGCGAGCGGGTACGGGCACGACAGCAGGCATCGCCGTTGAAGGGCTTGGTCGGGATCACCGGGGCGCTGCTGCTGACCCTCGCCGTTGGCCTGGGCTGGCTGTGGCAGCGAGCGCATGCGCCGTGGACGCAGTGGCAGGCCTACGCCGAGCACTTTATCCAGCCCGACGGCCGCGTCGTCGACATCACGGCCGGCCGCCGCAGCACATCCGAAGGGCAGGCGTACTCGCTGTTCTTCGCGCTGGTCGCCAACGACCGTGCGCGCTTCGACCAGATTCTCAACTGGACGCGCGACAACCTGTGCGACGGCGACTTCGCCAAACGGCTGCCGGCTTGGTTATGGGGGCAGCGCGACGACGGTAGCTGGGGCGTGCTCGACCCGAACGCCGCCGCCGATGCCGACTTGTGGATCGCCTACACGCTGCTGCAAGCGGCGCGTATCTGGCAGGACCCGGCGCTGGCTCAGACCGCGCGTTTGCTGTTGTGGCAGATCAAGGCGCAGGAAGTGGTGGTGATGGGCGCCAGCGGCAAGCTGATGTTGCCGGCGCCGCTGGGTTTCGTGCTCGACGGCTCTCGCTGGAAGCTCAACCCCAGCTATTACCCGCGCTTCCAGTTCCAGGGTTTGGCCAGCGACGATCCCGAAGGACCCTGGCTCGAGCTGTGGCAGAACTACGAACGACTGCTGTCACAGATCGCGCCGCGCGGCCTGGTGCCCGACTGGTTCGTCCTCGACGAGGCCGGCCGCGTGCTGCCCGACGTGACCGCTCCCAACCTTGGCAGCTATGACGCGATCCGCGCTTATCTGTGGCCGGCGCTGTCGGTGGCGATCGACGCTGCGGGCTTGCAGCGCTACGGCGGCTATCTCGATGCGATTCGCGCTGGCGGCCTGCCGCCGGAGAAGATCGAC
>Ga0255243_1000186_pt1 | contig 11640 bp, 8 predicted proteins | sample ColtaT_3_FD_183674 | JGI IMG/M metagenome (GOLD analysis project Ga0255243, IMG submission 183674) | Metatranscriptome of freshwater microbial communities from Columbia River, Oregon, United States - Colum_Atlam_RepB_8d (Metagenome... | ecosystem: Environmental > Aquatic > Freshwater > River...
CAAAAGTTAACCGATCGCCAACAGCAAAAATCGCTATATGAACAGCCTCTGGCAAAACGTACGAAGCCCACGCCTAGTCGTTCTATTTTCTCTTGCTTTTACCCTCTTATTCAGTTCAAATTCGTTTGCACAAGATGGTAAAGCACTTTTCAAAACGAACTGTTCGTCCTGTCACTATGCCTCTGAAAAGAATGGCACAGGTCCTGGATTGAAAGGTGTTCTTGATCGCATTCCAGGAGGAGACTGGAAGTACGAGTGGGTAAAGAATCCAACCGCAAAGATTAAAGGTGGTGATCCGTATATCGCAACACTTTATCCTGCGAAGTACAAAACAATGATGACTCCTTTTCCGAATTTGAAAAATGAGGAAATCGATGCAATATTGAAATACGCGAATGAGGGCGAAGTGAAACCAGTGGTTGCTACTGGCACTGGTGTAGCTGATCCTGCGGCTCCTACAGAAGATGAAGGCAGTCCTGCTTTCATCATTGTGATTATCCTTGGTCTTCTCCTTGTTCTGATCACAACATTGCGTTATACAAAAATTCACTTGCGCAACGCGGTGAATGAGAAAGAGGGTCTTCCTGAAGAGCCTGCTCAAGCATTCCTTGATGCATCACGTACTTGGTTTAATAACAATAAGAAATTAGTTGCTCTTATCGGAGTGCTATTCTTCGGTTGGCTCATCGTTCAAGGATGGTACGCTGCTAAAGGTGTTGGTGTTTATGCTGAAGAAGTGAAACCTGGTGTTTGGGAAGGATATCATCCTTCACAACCAATCAACTTCTCTCACAAAATTCACGCAGGCGATAATGGCATTCAGTGTCAATATTGCCACTCTACAGTAGAGAAGTCTAAAATCGCGAGCATTCCTGCAGTAAACATCTGCATGAACTGTCACAAAGTAATTCAGGAAACTGTTAATCCTGGTTCTAAAGAAGAAATCCAGAAAATTTACGACGCTGCTGGTTATGATCCAGTTTCTGCAACGTATAGCAAAGAGCCTATTCCATTGCGTTGGAACAAAGTTCACGTTCTTCCTGATCACGTATTCTTCTCTCACCAACAGCACGTTGTTGTAGGTGGTGTAGCATGCGAACAGTGTCACGGCGATGTAAAAGCAATGGTTACTGTTGAACAACAGCGCCCGCTCACTATGGGATGGTGTGTAGATTGTCACCGCAATACTCCATTGAAAATGGAAGGCAACGGTTACTACACCGAACTCCACGAGAAAATGAAAGAGAAATACAAAGGACAACCAATCACAGTTGCAATGGCAGGTGGAATTGAGTGCGGCCGTTGTCACTATTAATCTTTTTGTACTAAAGACATTTCTAAGAACCGCATACAGATCGCAAACCATATGGCGAACGAAACAAAATACTGGAAAGGCCTTGCTCACCTGAACAACAACGCTAGCGTTGCTGAACAGAACGGGAAAGAATTTGCTGAGTACATCCCGGTTGAAGAATTCGTAACGGATAAGACTACGCTTGAAGCTGGTACAAGCCGTCGCGATTTCCTGAAATTCCTCGGATTCTCTACAGTGGCAGCTACTCTTGCTGCTTGTGAAGCTCCGGTTTATAAAGCAGTACCTTATGTTAATCGCCCAGAAGAAATTACTCCTGGTGTGGCCAACTGGTACGCATCTACTTTCTTCGATGGTCACGATTACAACAGCATCGTTGTAAAAACACGCGAAGGTCGTCCAATCAAAATCGAAGGAAATACACTTTCGAAAGTAACGCTTGGCGGAACAAACTCCCGCACTCAAGCATCTGTACTTTCATTGTACGATTCAACTCGCCTGCGTGCTCCAAAAATGAAAACTGGAAACGCTTGGGCAGACAAAACGTGGGATGAAGTTGATTCTGCTATCGCTGGGAAATTGAGCGCATCAAAAGGTGTAGCTATCGTTTCTTCGACAATCATTTCTCCGTCTACTCGCCGCGCAATCGCGCAGTTCAGTGCAAAGTATAAAGTGACTCACGTTACTTATGATGCAGTGTCTTATTCTGGAATGCTGAAAGCGAACCTTTCAACTTTCGGAAAAGCAATGATTCCTACTTACAATTTCGATAAGGCGGATGTAATCGTAAGTTTGGCGTGTGACTTCCTTGGAAACTGGATTTCACCAGTGGAACATGCGAAACAATATGGTATCACGCGTAAAGTAAGCAAGGACAAAAAGACTATGTCCAAGCACTTTCAGTTCGAATCAAACCTTTCTCTGACTGGTGCAAATGCTGATGAACGTTTCCCAGTGAAACCTTCGCAAATCGGACAAATCGCTCTCGGAATTCTTGCGGGCGTTGGTGGAGCAGGTGCTGCTTCTGCCGTTGCAGCGAAAGAAATAGAAAAAATAGTTACTGCTCTTAAAGGTGCAAAAGGTAAAGCGCTAGTTGTTGCTGGGTCTAATGATGCTGCAATCCAATTGGTAGTTAACGAAATCAACAAACAAATCGGAGCATACGGATCAACAATCAATACCAATGTGGAGGACTTCACTCACCAAGGTGATGATGCTGCATTGAAAACATTGGTTGGGAACCTTGGCTCTTCTGTAGATACAGTAATTTTCTACGGCGCAAATCCTGTTTACTCAGCTCCAAAAGAACTTGGTTTTGAAGCAGCCTTGAAGAATGTTTCTACCAAAATTACTTTCGCTACGCACGTTGATGAAACTGCTGCGTTGTGCGACTTCATTCTTCCTGATCATAACTTCCTCGAAGCTTGGGGAGATCATATGCCACGCACTGGACACTACAGCTTGCAACAGCCAGCTATTCGTCCATTGTTCAGCACTCGCCACGCACAAGAGTCTTTCATCAAATGGTCTGGTGCTCCAAAAGACTATCTGTCTTTCGTAAAAGAAACATGGATGGGAATGCAAAGTATGCAGAACAACTTCGGTGACTTCAATGCGTTCTGGATCAATTGTGTTCGTGATGGTGTGTTTGAAGGTCTTCCTCATGTAGAGGTAACTGAGAATGCAGCTCCTGCTCCAGCTCCTGCTGCAGCACCAACTGCTTCTGGAGATTCTGTTGCTGATGCGACTCCAGTTCAGCACAAAGCTACTGTAATGGGAAGCATCGCATTCACAGGGGGTACACTGTCATTGGCAGAAGCAACTTCACAAATCAGTGCCATCAAAGGTGGTAAAACTGAATTGGTGATTTACGCGAAGACATCAATGGGAGCTGGTAATCAAGCGAACAATCCTTGGTTGCAGGAAATGCCAGATCCTATTACTAAAATTACTTGGGACAACTACGTGACCATGCATCCTGCTGACGCGAAAGCAATGAATCTCTTCGGAATGGAAGACGATTCAATGATGGTTCGCTTCGACCAAATGGAAGACGGTCTTGATGTAGTTAAAGTAACTGCAAATGGTCATAGCGTGAATCTTCCTGTTTGGGTTCAGCCTGGTCAAGCTCGCGGAACTGTCGGTATCGCTATCGGATATGGTCGCAAAGGATTCAATGAGTACGTAGATAATATCGGACAGAACATTTACCCTGCATTGGGAATGAGTGCTTCTGGTACTATTGATTACTCTGCTTACAATACAACTGTTGCTCTTGCAGGTGTTGAGCCTTACAAAATTGCAGCAACACAAACGCACCACACAATGATGGGTCGTAACGAAGACATTCTTCGTGAAACTACTCTCGCTGCGTATGCGAAAGATGAGCGTGCTGGAAACCCGGCTGTAACAATGCACACTTACAAAGGTGAGCAGGCAGTGGAAGCAGTTACTTTGTGGAACGACTTCGAACGTCCAAACCACAAATGGGCGCTTGCTATTGATTTGAACGGCTGTATCGGTTGCGGCGCTTGCGTTGTAGCATGTACAGTTGAAAATAACGTCCCAGTTGTTGGTCGCGATGAAGTTCGTAAGAGCCGCGAAATGCACTGGTTGCGTATCGACCGCTACTACAGCAGCGATACAGTGAAAGAGGAAGCTGAAGTAAAAGGCGAAATGGGACTGATGGAAATGTATCGTCACATGGAAAGCCCAACTTTTGATAATCCGAAAGTTGCATTCCAGCCAATCATGTGTCAGCACTGTAACCACGCAGGTTGTGAAACAGTTTGTCCTGTTATCGCAACAACACACAGCAATGAAGGTCTTAACCAAATGACTTACAACCGTTGCGTAGGAACTCGTTACTGTGCGAACAACTGTCCGTACAAAGTGCGTCGTTTCAACTGGTTCAACTACGTTGAGTACCACCGTTTCAAAGGATTGAACCCTGCTCAGGATGATATCGGCCGTATGGTCTTGAACCCTGATGTTACTGTTCGCGCGCGCGGTGTAATGGAGAAATGTTCAATGTGTGCTCAGCGTATTCAGTCTGGTAAACTCGAGGCTAAAAAAGCAGGACGTAAAATCAACGACGGCGAAATCAAAACAGCTTGTATGCAGGCTTGTCCTACTGATGCAATCGTCTTCGGAGATATCCTTAACCCAGAAAGCCAAGTGGCGAAAATGGAACAGGATGGACGTAAGTTCGAAGTGCTTGAAGTTACAGGTTCACGCCCTTCGGTATTCTATATGACTAAAGTCTGGAACCGTGATGATGCTAACGCACACATCTAAGTCTAGAAATAAAAAATAAAACGAACGAATTAATCTTTCGATATGCAACATGAATCACCGCTAAGAGATCCGCTGATCCTGGGGAACAAGACCTACAGTGATATTACAGCTGAGATCGCGCGTCCGATTGAAGGGAAAGCAAACAAGTACTGGTATCTGGTGTTCACTATTGCTGCAGCAACGTTCCTCTGGGGATTTGGTTGCTTGGCATATACACTCGGAACTGGTATCGGTCAATGGGGTGCGAACAAAACAGTAGGTTGGGCTTGGGATATCACCAACTTCGTTTGGTGGATCGGTATCGGTCACGCTGGTACACTGATCTCTGCGGTATTGCTCTTGTTCCGTCAGAAATGGCGTATGGCAATTAACCGTTCTGCTGAGGCGATGACCATCTTCGCTGTAATGTGCGCTGCGGTATTCGTAACAATGCACACTGGTCGTCCGTGGTTGGATTACTGGTTGTTCCCGCACGCTAACCAATTTGGTTCTTTGTGGGTAAACTTCAACTCACCACTTACTTGGGACGTATTCGCGGTATCAACGTACTTCACGATCTCTCTCGTGTTCTGGTACCTTGGTTTGATTCCTGACTTCGGCGCAATCCGCGATCGATTCAAAGTTCAAGGCAAACCAATGCAACAGAAAATTTATCGCATCCTTAGCTTCGGTTGGAGCGGGCGTGCTAAAGACTGGCAGCGTTTCGAAGAAGTTTCATTGGTACTTGCAGGTTTGTCTACACCACTTGTATTCTCTGTACACTCAATCGTATCAATGGACTTTGCAACGTCAATCCTTCCAGGATGGCACACTACCATCTTCCCTCCTTACTTCGTTGCTGGTGCGGTATTCTCTGGATTTGCAATGGTGGCAACGCTTCTGTTGATCATGCGTAAGGTGTTGAACTTGGAGCATTACATCACGATTCAGCACATGGAAATGATGTGTATCATCATCACATTGACAGGTTCAATGGTAGGTGTTGCTTATCTCTCTGAGTTGTTCATCTCTTGGTACTCTGGTGTTGAATACGAAGGTTATGCATTCATGAACCGTGCAACAGGACCATACTGGTGGAGCTATTGGGGAATGATGACGTGTAACGTAATCTCGCCGCAGCTATTCTGGTTTAAGAAAGTTAGAACAAGCCTGATCGCAATTTTCCTACTTTCTATCGTTGTGAACATTGGAATGTGGTTCGAGCGTTTTGTAATCATCGTTACTTCTTTGCACCGCGATTACATGCCATCAAACTGGACCATGTATCACCCAACTTGGGTTGAGATCGGAATCTTCATTGGAACAATCGGACTATTCTTCACAGTGTTCCTCTTGTTCGCAAGAACGTTCCCTGTAATTGCATTGAGCGAATTGAAGATGATCGTGAAGTCATCAAGTGAAGAACACAAGAAACGCCGCGCTGAAGCAGAACAAGCGGGTGCACATCATTAAACTGTTTTGAGCTAATAGATATGTCAGCAACTAAAACAATACACGGAGTTTATACCGACGAGGAGATTTGTCTCGAAGGCGTGAAAACAATCCGCGCGAATAAGATTCGCATTAAGGATGTATTCTCTCCGTTCCCAATCCACGGTCTTGATCCTGCTTTGGGTCTACCACGCACACGAATTGCAATTTGTGCTTTCATCTACGGTGTTACGGGTGCTTCATTAGCAATCCTAATGACATGGTTCATGATGGTTCATGACTGGCCAAACGATATTGGTGGTAAACCAAGCATGTACTACTTCATGAACTGGCCGGCATTCATTCCGGTAACGTTCGAGTTAACGGTATTCTGTGCTGGTCACGGTATGGCTTTGACTTTCCTGCTTCGTAGCTGGGTGCTTCCTGGTGTTTCACCTAAAAATCCTGACCCACGTACTACAGATGACCGCTTCTTAATTCTTATCGAAGCTAAAGCTGAAGACGAAGCGAAAATTGTTAACCTGCTCCGCCAATCTGGCGCAGACGAAGTGAATGTGAAATAATGCTATCTGACCTACAGATATGAAAGTAACGAAATATACACTGCTGGCTCTTGGAACTGTTGCGATCGCTTCAGCTTCTATGTTGAGCTCATGCATGAAAGAAAATCCGGACAGCCCGGGATTTGAATACATGCCAGACATGTACAGAAGTCCTGCTCCTGAACCGAACTCTATTTATTTGAGTGGTGCCACTCCAGACAGTATGTCGAATCGTCTTCCTGCCGACGGATCAATTCCGCGCGGTTGGACTCCATTCCCATACGAGAACAGTCCGCTTGGTGATAGCCTTGCTGCAATGTTCTGGAAAGCTCCTGCTGGAATGCGTTGCGACAGCGTAGAGGAGAAAGGGAAAGCTATTTATGAGCGCTTCTGCATTATGTGCCATGGTGCGGCTGGAGATGGCCAAGGTAAATTGGTTACTACTGAAAAGTACAGTGCACAGCCTCCTAGCTACTTGGTTCGTTATTCTGAGAACAATCTATCAGATGGTCACGTGTATCACGTAATCACTTACGGAAAAGGAAACATGGGATCTCATGCTTCTCAATTGAGCCCGGAGGAACGTTGGAATGTAATTATGTACGTTCAGCGTTTGGGTCGCGGTGGAGATGCATGGAGCGTTTGGAGTGCAAAGCAAAATGCACCTGCAACTACAGATTCAACAGCAACTACAGTACCTGCGCCTTCTGCCACTACACCTGCTGCTCCTGCAGCTGGAACAATGCCAGCGCCAACACCTGCACCGGGACATTAATCGAACAAACGGAGAATAAAGAAACTTGCACAGTACAACTATGAGCCAAGTGAATATTAATAACCTGACTTATAACTTCAGCCCGAAGGCACAGAAAAATCTCTGGATTATCTGTGGTATCGGATTGGTTATGCTCATCCTCGGAATCGTGCTTTGGCACGCACCGGAAACTGCTCACGGACATGAAGGAGCAGAACACCATGATCACACTGGATCATTGGGTCAGCGCATTTGGGCGAACTTGCTCGTGAATGGATACTTCTTCGGAGGTATTGCTTTAGCGGCTTTGTTCTTCTATGCAATGCAATATGCGGCTCAGGCGTCTTGGAGTACTGTATTCATGCGCATGTTCAGTGCAGTTACAGAATTTCTGTGGATTGGTATGGCGGCAATTGGATTGGTATTGTTGTTTGGTGCTTTGCACGTGAACCACATCTATCACTGGCAAGATCCTGCTGCTTACGAGAATGATCCAATCATGCAGCACAAGGCTCCTTACTTCAATGCTATTTTCTTCTGGGGTCGTACTATCGTTTTCGTTGGTGGATGGATCTGGTATCAGCGTTGGGCACGTAAAAACTCAATCGCTGAGGACATGAATTCAAATTGGGAATCAATGGCTGACAACTGGAGAAAGAACCTTAAGAATGCGGCGATTTTCCTCGTGTTCTTTGGATTTACTTCTTCTGTTTTCACTTGGGATGTGATCATGTCGATTGACACGCACTGGTACAGCACATTGTTCGGATGGTACAACTTCGCAGGATGGTGGATTGCTGCACTCGTGGTATTCAACCTCCTTGCTATTCACTTGAAGTCACGCGGCCAGCTTGAATTCGTTAACCCAAGTCACATGCATGACCTTGGAAAATGGATGTTCGCTATTAGCTTCTTGTGGACATACTTGTGGTTCTCTCAATTCATGTTGATCTGGTATTCCAACATTCCTGAAGAAGTTGTGTACTACGCTCAGCGTTGGGAGCATTATCGCGGTCTTTTCTGGATTACAATGTTGGTAAACTTCGCTTTCCCAATGCTTGTTTTGATGTCTCGCGATTCAAAGAGAAATAAATCTTATGTATTCTTTGTGGGTCTTTTGATTTTCTTCTTCCACTGGACAGATACTTTCCTTCTGGTAATGCCTGGAACAGTAGGAGAGAACTGGGGAATTGGATTCATTGAAATTGGTATGTTCACCGCATTCCTTGCTTTCTTCGTGTTCTGGACGCTTCGCGCACTTTCTAAAGCACCAATTCTTGCGAAGAACCATGCACTGTTGGCGGAAGGAATTCATCACCACCAGTAACCTGGTGTTGCAATTGACAAAAAGAAATTAATCAGTACTCGAACGACAATACAAATAATATGAATTTCTTAATCTACGTGATCCTGATACTTGCAGCCGCTGCACTTTGGCAGTTGGTTCGCGTTGTGGAATTGTCCGCAAAGTTGAAAGGTGTTGACCCAAATAAAGTCACAGAACGTGATAACAGGATGAACGCACGGTTCATGTTCACCTTTATGATTCTGATGTGGGTAGGCAGTCTATGGCAACTGTTCGCCTATAAAGATGTACTTCTTCCTGAAGCGGCATCTGAGCATGGAGCGAAGGTCGATTGGCTGATGAACTTCAACATGATTATTGTCTGGTTTGTGTTCTTGGTAACCAACTCGGTATTGTTTTTTATGGCGTTCAAATATTATGGACGTGATGGTGCTCGTGCAACTTTCTTCCCACATAACAACAAACTGGAAATGTTGTGGACAGGTGTACCAGCAGTTGTATTGTTCATCATCATCTTCTTCGGTATCCGCTTGTGGAACTCTGCATTAGCGCCTGCCGATAAGAGCACTCGTGTAATTGAATTGTATGCTAAACAGTTCAACTGGACTGCACGTTACGCTGGTGAAGACAACAAATTGGGCGCGGCTAATTACAAGTTAATTCTTGACGCAAACGTTTTGGGTCTTGATTCATCTGATGTAAATGTAGCTGATGACATTATCGTAACAGATACTGTATTTATCCCTGTTAATGAGGAAGTGAATTTCCGTTTGCGTTCGCAAGATGTAATTCATAGCGCATACATGCCTCACTTCCGTGCACAAATGAACTGTGTACCGGGGATGGAAACGTTCTTCCACTTCAAGCCAACGAAGACTACAGAAGATATGCGTGTCATCACTGGGAACCCGGAGTTTGACTATGTATTGTTGTGCAACAAAATTTGTGGAGCATCGCACTACAACATGCAATTGAAAATTGTGGTTGGAACGAAAGAACAGTACAATGCGTTTGTAAAACGACACACTCCTTTTCTTCCAGGGAAAATCGCAGCGAAATAATTGAGAATCTAAAGCAAAGCCCGAATGCAATTTTGCGCAAACGGGTTAACAATAAAAAAGAAAAAATATGACAGCTGAAATGCACGCACACGGTGATCTTCATGCACACTCTTTGGAGCACGACGCACATGTGCATCATGGGCATGACGACGATCATCACGATCACCACGAGACATTTGTGTCGAAGTATATCTTCAGCATGGATCACAAAACGATCTCCAGACAGTTCTTGGTTACCGCGGTAATCATGGCTGTTATTGCGATGATCATGTCTATAGTGTTCCGTTTGCAATTGGCATGGCCAGGAGAAAAATTTGCTTTCATCAATATGGTGATGGGCGACAAGTGGGGTCCAGATGGTGTTCTTGATCCGAATGCCTACTTAGCATTGGTAACGATCCACGGTACTATCATGGTCTTCATGGTATTGACTGGTGGTCTTTCTGGAACCTTCAGTAACCTTTTGATTCCTTATCAGATCGGTGCACGCGATATGGCTTCAGGTTTCATGAACATGTTGTCGTATTGGTTCTTCTTCTTGTCAAGCTTCACAATGCTTTGTTCTTTGTTTATTGAAGATGGAGCTGCTTCTGGTGGTTGGACAGTTTACCCTCCACTTTCTGCATTGGAAAAAGCAATGCCAGGTTCTGGATTGGGTATGACGCTTTGGTTGGTTTCAATGTCTTTCTTCATTGTGTCATCACTACTTGGAGGTCTGAACTACATCATCACCATTTTGAACATGCGTACCAAAGGAATGAAGATGACTCGTCTTCCGCTTACGATCTGGGCGTTCTTTGTTACAGCAATTCTTGGTGTTCTTTCATTCCCAGTTCTTTTCTCTTGCGCGCTGTTGTTGATCTTCGACCGCAGTTTCGGAACAAGCTTCTACCTTTCTGATATCTATATTGGTGGAGAGGCGTTATCACAGACAGGTGGTAGCCCAATCCTCTTCGAACACTTGTTCTGGTTCCTCGGTCACCCGGAAGTATATATCATCATTCTTCCTGCATTGGGTCTTACTTCAGAGATCATCTCCGTTAACGCTCGTAAGCCAATCTTTGGTTACCGCGCGATGGTAACATCAATTCTTGCAATTGGTTTCCTTTCGTTCATCGTTTGGGGTCACCATATGTACGTAACGGGAATGAATCCATTCCTTGGTTCGGTCTTCGTATTCACAACATTATTGATTGCGATTCCTTCCGCGGTAAAGGCATTTAACTACATCACTACTCTTTGGAAAGGGAACATTCAATTCACTCCTGCGATGTTGTTCGCAATTGGACTTGTATCTACGTTCGTTACGGGTGGAGTTACAGGTATCATTCTTGCGGATTCTGCATTGGATATCAACTTGCACGACACATACTTCGTAGTGGCTCACTTCCACATTGTAATGGGTGTGTCTGCTATTCTTGGAATGTTGGCAGGTGTGTATCATTGGTTCCCGAAGTTGTTCTTGCGTCACATGAACAAGAACTTAGGTTACTTGCACTTCTGGCTCACATTCATTTCTGCATACGGTGTATTCTTCCCAATGCACTTCATCGGGTTGGCAGGTGTTCCGCGTCGTTACTATACCAACATGGAATTCCCATTGTTCGACAACGTTCAGAACATTAACGTACTGATCACAGTATTCGCTATCCTTGGTGCATGTGCACAGCTTGTGTTCTTGTTTAACTTCTTCTACAGCATTTTCCGCGGACCGAAGTCAAGTCAGAACCCATACAATGCAAACACTTTGGAGTGGACGACTCCAATGGCAAATACACACGGCAACTGGCCTGGTGCATTGCCTGAAGTTCACCGTTGGCCATATGATTATAGCAAGCCTGGCTACGAAGAGGATTTCGTTCCGCAAACAGTTCCGCTTCGTGAAGGCGAAGAGGATGGTGGAAGTCAGCACTAAACTTAAGACTCTGAAAAGGTCG
>Ga0255243_1000190_pt1 | contig 11605 bp, 10 predicted proteins | sample ColtaT_3_FD_183674 | JGI IMG/M metagenome (GOLD analysis project Ga0255243, IMG submission 183674) | Metatranscriptome of freshwater microbial communities from Columbia River, Oregon, United States - Colum_Atlam_RepB_8d (Metagenome... | ecosystem: Environmental > Aquatic > Freshwater > River...
GCAGCGTTACAAGCGGATTGACGTCACTGACGCGATCAACGCCAGGGACTGAGGCGTCGACGTCAGCGAACCGATCGCAAAGCGCGCGCAGACGCCACAACTCGATTTCGGCCTGCAAGCCGGCCCGACGCGCGATACCGACCACTTCGTCGCCGACAACGCGGCCATACTCGGGATGATCCCAGACCAGTCCGGCGATCAGTGCTCGCACGGAACCACTGACAGCATCAACGATCGGCAGTAATTCCAGATCGAACTCGTCGAGCGCCAATGCGGAGGCAATACCACGCTCCAACTCGATCCGTCGCCGGCGTTCGGGCGACACATCGACCTGATAGGTACAGAACTGCCCCGGCCCGGATTGCTTGGCTTCGTACATCGCCAGATCCGCATGGTGCAACAGCGTCTCCGTGTCGACGTCGTCAACCGGGAAGATCGAAACGCCGATGCTCAGCGTCACCTGCAATTGCTGTCCGGGAACCTCGATCGGAGCGTCGAACGTGCGCTGAATCTTGCGCGCGAGCACGGCAGCATCGCTCTCGGCGCGCAAGCCCGCGGCAATAACGACGAATTCGTCACCGCCGAGGCGCGCCACCGTGTCGCTGGCGCGCAGTAACGACGACAAGCGCGATGCGACCTGACGCAGCACCGAATCGCCCACTTCGTGACCGTAGGTGTCGTTGAAGCTCTTGAAGCGATCGACATCCATGAACAGTACGGCGACCAAGCGATTGCTTCGGCGTGCGGCGAGCATCGCTTGCCCGAGGCGATCTTGCAGCGTGGCGCGGTTCGGCAAGCCGGTCAGTACGTCGTGATGCGCCAAGTACCGGAGCCGCTGCTCGGCCTGTTCGCGCTCGGTGATGTCGACGGCAATCGCCATGAATACCGGCGGCTCTTCTTCACGTGAGAAATTGAGTCGCACCTCTACCGGGTAACCGCTGCCGTCGGCACGACGGTGCTTGCACCGGTAGGTGACATGTTCGGATTCGCCGCTGCGCAACCGGCCGAGATAGTTCAGGAACGTCTCGGTATCCAGCTCTTCGCTGATCGACAGCGGGGTCATCCGCGTCATTTCGCTCGGGTGATAGCCGAGGTTGCGCCGTGCACCGCGATTGACCTCGACGAAGAACAGCGACTGAGCGTCGAAGATGTAAACCTCTTCGGCGGCAGCATCGAGCAAGCGACCCAAGCGCTGCGCCAGATTCTCGGACCGCAAGCGCTCGGTGATGTCGCGTACGATCATCAATAAGCCTTGACTGTGGTCGATCGTCATCGGCTGGACGACCAACTCCACCGGAAACGTCGTGGCATCACGACGCCAGCCGACCACCTTTGGAAGACCGGCCGCCCGCTCAGCACCGATGTAGTCCGTGAGTCGTACCGATGGCGCGTTCAAAAACGGCACCGGCATCAGCTTGGCGACGGTGACGCCGTCGAGGTCCTCACGCGAGTAACCGAACATCCGCAAGGCACGCGCATTGGCAAAGCGGATCACCCCCGCAGGATCGGTCGTCAGCACGCCTTCGACCAAGTGATCAATCACGCCCTGCGACAGACGCGCCTGGCGCCGCAGTTGATCAATGCGCACCTCGCGGTCGGTGATGTCGCTGAACAGCATCACAGCGCCATGAATGCTGCCGTTGGGGCGTCGCAGCGGTATGGCCATCACTTCGACCGGCCGCTGAGTGCCGTCCCGACTGCGCAGCCGCATCTCAGTGGGGCCCGAGGCCTCGTTCTCCCGGATGCAAAGCTCGGCCGGCGTCAGTGCCGACGTATGTCGATCGTCACTTGAATGAAAAACCGAATAAACCAAGCGACCGATCACGTCGTTCAGCGCCCAGCCGGTGAGACGTTGCGCGGTCAGGTTCAGATAGCGAACGCCCGCGTCGCGATCGACCACCAGCATGCCGCGGCCCACCTCGTCGAGCATCGAACCTGCGCGCTGATGAAGGTTGTCCCACACCCGCTCTTCGATCTCGCCCGCCGAAAACGGCATTTGCGGCGGTCGGTACTCCGGGTCCAAGCGCTGCACCCAGGGTGCCGGCGGCGGAGTCCAACGTCGCAGCAGCCAGAGACCGCCAGCCGCCGCGGTCAGCGCCAAGGCCCAGTTCGCCAGCGCTGCCAGCGCCAGTCGCCGAACCGCCGAATCGCGAACCGACTGGATCAGACCCGGCGACACCATGAAGTTGATTTGGCCGATGCCACTGCCAGGCGCCGCGATCGGGGCGCGCTCGAAGCGACCCGTGAGGCCGTAGATCAGATCATGGGCGCCGCGCTTCACGCTGTCGGAGATCCATGACGGCCAATCGATCTGATAGCGTTCGGCGACGGCGAGCACCACGCCTTCGGGGCTCACGACAGTCAAATAGGTCAGCCGAAGTGATGATTCTGCAAGCAGCGCCCGTGCGGTCTGCTGCAGTTGGTCGGCGTCCCGATTGCGATAGGCCTCGATCAGCGCCGGCTCGATTCGGCGCCGAGCGGCCTCGCTGTCGAGCGAAAACGATAGCCGATACGCCGAGGTGAGCTGCCACAAGCCCAAGACCAGCAAGGCAATTGCAAGCGAGCCCGCCGCAATGATCGGCGGGCTGCTAAGCCTTGCACGGCGCAGGCGGCGATCGGCGGCTGCCGAGTCAGGCACTGGCCGGTCCCGAAAGGTGACGGACCGCGGTAACGCGTGTCGCCAACGGCTCGTGGGTCACGCCGTCGAGACGACTACTGTCCGCCGCCTTGAATGAAGCGATCGCGTGCGAACTCGACCGGGATCGGATGGCTGAAGCTCTTCACGTAGCGACTAAACACTTGATCGGCCACTTCACCCGGCATCGGCCGCGTCGCCGACAGCGCCACGCTGTTGCCCACCTGCAGATCGAGCCAGGCAGCGGTGGATCGACCCGACTCAAGCGCTTCGGCCTCGAGCGCAGCGGCATCGGCTGCCGCCGCAGGTTCCTGCGCGTAAGCGGCAGGCGTCACGCTGAGCAGCGCAGCAAACGCCATAGAAAAACGGACGTGTTTCATCTTCAACTCCATGCGGCTAGCCCGCGCGGCTGGGCTTGGTGACGGGTGTCGGCGCCGGACGAGGCGCCGACACCAGGATCTCGGCTTGACGGCGTAGCTTGGTCAGCGTTGCCGAGTCGATATTCGATTCGCGGACGATCCTCTGCACTGAGCGCTCGTCGCGCATCAGGATCATCAGGATCAACAGGTTGTTGCGGGCCTTGTCGCTGTTCGGGTCCAACTCGACCGCGGTGGCCATCTCGGGCAGCGCGTCGGGATAGCGCCTCGCCAACATCAGCGAATAACCCAGATCGTTACGCAGTTCGACGTCGGTCGGGGCCAGTTGTACGGCGCGACGCAGATGCGACAGCGATTGCACCGGATCGCTCAGAGCCCAAATAAGGCCCATGCCGTGATGCGCTTGAGCCGCGTAGGGACCGGCAAGCAGCGACTGGTAGATCTGCTGCGCCGCCGCCGTCTGATTGAGCTTGCGACGGACATCGGCCTCCAGCAGCCGAAGTTCGTCGCTGTTGCGGGTTCGCTGCTGCGCCTCGATATGTGCCAGCGCTGCGTAATTCTGGTTCTGATCGATCATGCGGCGGATCAGATCCATATGGACTCGGCGATCCTCTGCGGCGCTGGCCTGAGTCAGTGGCTCGCCACCATCAAGCGAGCGCTCGACGACGCGCGTTGAGCCGCAAGCCGCGAGCATGCTGCAGGCGACGACGACGAAGCCGAGCGTCGACACCGGCGAGCCCAATCGGATCACTTGGCGACCCCGGACAGCGCACGGATCAGCGAGACCCACGAGGGGCCGGCGACGAAGATGATCAGGGCTGGAAAGAAGAACAGCACCATGACCACGGTCATGCGGCCCGAGATCAGATTCACGCGCTCGCGCAAATCCATCTCGCGGCGATCCTCGATCACTTGCAGCGTCTCGAGCAGCGGCTCTTTGACTTCACCGCCATAACGGTCGACCTGTCGCAGCAACTGCAACACGGTGGCCAGGTCTGCAACCTCGAGAGCGTCGGCAAGCCTGGTTAGCGCTTCGGACATATCGGCGCCGGCTTCAAGCTGGCGCAGCAGGATCTCGATCTCAGTGCCCAGTTCGGTCAACACGCCGCGTCCCTCGCGCACCAGGCTGGAGAAAGCCTGGCGCGTCGAAAGGCCGGATTCGAACAGCAGCACCAGCACGTGAATGAACAGCGGCACTTCGGTGCGAATCTGCCGGCGGCGCGATGCGGCGATCGTAGAGCGCACACGAGACGGCAACAGCACGCCGAGGATCAGCGCTGCAACCGCCATCAGCACAAACAACACCGGACGGGCGGTAATCCGTTCGGGCATCACCGTCCAGAAACCGAAAGCGGCACCCAGCATCAGCAGTGGTGTCAGCCCCTGCATCACATAGAACACCAAGCGAGCTTCCGCGCTGCGCCAGCCAGCTTGGATCATCAGCCGCGCGCTTTGGCCTTCACTGTCGAGCGCCTTTTCGATCGACTTGCCGCGGCTGGCGATGCCTTGCAGCACTGGATTGGCATTGCCGATGCCGAGGTCGTTGGGCACCTCGGCTTCCGGCAGCAAGCGGCGCTGCACGCGCCGCGCTCGCGACGACACCACGCCCCACCAGATCAGAGCGCCAATCGTCAGCGCCGCCAAGATCAGCGTCAGCGATACCAGCGCTGCAAACAGACCCGGACTCATGCATCACCCTCGGTTGCCGAGCGCATCATCCGCCAGATCACCAGCATGCCGGCAACCTGCAGGACGAGGGCCACCACCAACGTCGTCCGGCCGCTCTGCGTGGCCAACATGTCGGTGTAGTACGCGCGGTTGCGCAAGAAGATAAAACCGCAAACCGCCAGCGGAATGAAGGCCAGCACCAATGCCGAGAAACGGGTCTCGGCCGTCAGCGCGCGCAGCTCGCGTTGCGCCGCTTCACGCATCCGGATCGACTGGATCAGGCTGCGGAACACATTGCGCAGCGTACCGCCATACTTGCGGTTGATATTGGCAGCCAACGCCAGCACACGAATGTCGCGAATCTGGTGAATCTCGGCGGCCTCCGCCAGGACGACGTCGACCGGCGCACCGAGGCGTACCTGTCGGCCGATCGATACGAACAGCGAGCGCAGCGGGTCCTGGGTTTCGCGCGCGCCTGATGCAATCGCTTCTTCCAGCGTGTTGCCGGCGGCCAGAACACGCATCACCGCCTCAAGATAGCCGGGCAGCTGCTCGACAATCTGGGCACGTCGCATCGACGCCTGCCGCGCAATCAAGAACCAGCCGATCAGGAACGCCATCGCCAGCACGAACAAGCCGGTCAATGTGCCGAGAATCAGCAGCGTCAACGGGATGATGGCCATCAGCAGCAGCAAACCCGTGGTCACGCTCGCCGGCTTGGCTTCGGAACCCGCCCGCCACAGCAAATGACAGGCCCAGCGTACGACCGGGTTGTGCACCTTGGCCTCGGTGACCACCGTGCCCGGTATCGAATCGTCCGTCGCACGCAGGCGCTGCAGCATTTCCTCGGCGCGCTCGCGGCGGCCCGCATACAGAAACAGGTAAATCGCGCCGGCGAATATCAGCAAAGCGGCGACGCCCAGAATCGCGAGCTTCATGCGGCAGACCTAAGATCGAGGTGTTGAGCTGAATCGAGGTCGAAGCGAAACAGGTCGCGTAGCTTCAGCGGATCACCCTCTTCGCTGTAGACCTCGGTGATCGCCATCACCTTGCGCTCGCCGGTAACCAGGCGGCTGACGTGAACAAACAGATTCACCGCGGAGGCAACCTGACTGCGGAAATTGGCTTCGCTACCGGTGTAGCCGGCAAATCCGGCGAGCAACTCGAGCCGATGGACCGCCTCCTTCGGAGCGTTGGCATGCAGCGTCGTCATCGACCCGTCGTGCCCGGTATTCATCGCCTGCAGCATATCCATCACCTCGTCGCCACGGACCTCACCGACGATGATGCGATCGGGGCGCATGCGCAATGCATTGCGCACGAGGTCGCGCGCGGTGACGGCGCGCTGCCCCTCGAGATTGGGCGGTCGCGTCTCCAGACGGACGACATGGTCGTGCTCGAGCCGCAACTCGGCTGCATCTTCGACGGTAATGACGCGCTCGGTCGGCGGAATCCACTGCGATAGCAGATTGAGAAAGGTCGTCTTGCCGGAGCCGGTGCCGCCGACGATGATCATGTTGGCGCGACCGCGGACGCGCTCGTGGAGGTAATCCAATGCCGCGCGCGATAGCGTGCCGGTATTCAACAGGTCTTCACCGGTCAGCGCAGTACGGCGAAACTTGCGAATCGACAGACAGGGACCGTCCAGCGCGATCGGAGGCACGATCGCATTGACGCGCGATCCATCGGGCAAGCGCGCGTCGACCATCGGCGTGGATTCGTCGACCCGGCGCCCGATCGGCGACAAGATGCGCTGAATGACGCGGACGACGTGAGCATCGTTGACAAAGCGTACTGCCGCCACCGACAGCCGCCCACCCCGCTCGATGAACACCTTGTTCGGTCCGTTGACGACGATGTCGTTGACGGAGTCATCGTCAACCAGCGACTGGATCGGACCAAAGCCGACCAATTCGTCGCGAGCGTCCTGGGCCAGCGCATCGCTTTCGCGCTGATTGACCGGCAAACGCTGCTGCATGATGTACAGGCGCACTTGCTCGGCGACGAAACGCTCGACGCGCGTCGCATCCCACTGGTCGATGTCGAGGTTACGATCCTCGATGAGCGCGATCAGATGCTTGTGCAGCGCACTTTTGAGCTGCTGATACTGGTCCGTCAGACGGAACCGCATCATTTGATCGTTGCTTGCGTTCATCGGCGTCCCCGATTGCGGCGCATTCAGCCGAAGAGCCGGCCGAGCAGGCTCTTGCTGGCCGCGGGCTCAGCAGACTCCACTGGCGCACCGGTGATCAGCGCCGTAGCCAAACGCCGCATCTCGATCACGTAAGGGTCTTTGGGATTGCTCTTGAACAAGCTTTCGCCGGAATTCATCGCCTGAATACGACTCGCCGCGTTGGCCCCGAGCGTGGCCAGCAATGGCAGCCCCAACAACTCGGCCAGGCTTTCGGGTTCCAGACCCAAGCGATGACGGTACTGGTCAATCACCAGTCCGACGCGATCCATCGGCGCATCTTCGCCGCGCAGCGCGCGCAACAGATACTTGTTGTGCCGCGACTTCAGGATCGATTGATCGGTCACCAGCAGCGTCCGGTCCGACTGCGCCAGCACGGCACGCAGCACGTCCAACGACGTGAAGCCGTCGACCGCCAGCACGACGCAGGCGAACAAGCCGCGCAGCACTGCAATCAAGCGCAACAAGGGGTCCGAGTCGATATGCGGCCGGCCGAGCAACTCCTCCGGCAGGCTCAGTACATAAAGCCCGCTTTCGTGCTTAGGAAACGCGGTTTCAATCAGCGTTGCATCACAGCGATGCACGTCATTGATTGCGTCCAGCACGCCGTATGTGGGGCTTAGATTCAGAAACACCGAGCTTGCGCCCGCCGGCGTCGCGAGGTCGAGCAGCAGAACGCGCTCTTTGAGCCGCAGTCGCTCCTGGCATGCACACGCTAGGTGCTCGGCCATGAACGCGATGCCGTCGTGCGGATGCGCCGACAGTACCGTCGCCAGCACGCCCTGCTTTCCACGAACACTCGGCACCGCCGTGGACGTGCGACGCAGCAGCTTGCCGACCAGTGCGGCGATATTGGCCTCGTCACGCCGCAGCACGAAGAAGTCGCGCGCACCGGAGCGCATCGCGGCCAAAACCAGAGCCGGATTATTGTCGACGCCCAGCCCGACGACAATCAATTCTGGGAAGCGATCGACGACACTCTCGACCATTGCCCCGCGCTGCTCGGCGTTCTCGGGGTGGAACTCGATGAACAGCAGCTCCGGCCGGCCAGAAAACTCCAGGCGGCTGAGCAGGTCTTCGGTGTCGATCGGCCGAATCAGCGAGAAATCGGCCGTTGCGACCGCCGTCTGCAGCCAGTTGGCGTAGACGGGATCGTCGGCAACGACAAAAGCCTGAGTTTTCACAGTTCAACCACCTGCGCCCTACGAGGGGCGCGCAGCATCCGGGCAAGCATGTCGACGCTCACATCAACGACCAAATCCGTAGTCGGACGGCTTGAAGTCACCGGTTTCCTCGAAGACGAGCCGGCCGAAGTCAGCCTTGGTTTTGTCATACGCAGCGCCCGGCAGCGGCGGCAGCTTGGCTTCGCGCGCCATCGGTCGGACCAAATGCGGCGTCACGATCATGATCAGCTCGCGATTGTTGCGATCGGTCGATGCACTCTTGAAGAACGCACCGAGAATCGGCACGTCGCCGAGCCACGGCACCTTGTCGACGTTCTGAACCAGCGTGCTGCTGACCAAGCCGGAAATGACGAAGCTTTCGCCGTCGCCGAGTTCGACCGTCGTATCGGTGCGGCGGACCGTCAGTGCCGGAACGGAGATTCCGTTGATCTGGACGGCCGCGGTGAAGTCCAGGTCGCTCACTTCCGGTGCGACTTTCAGCGCGATGCGATCGCGCGCCAAAACGGTCGGCGTGAGTGACACGCGAACGCCGAACTCTTTGTAGGTGATGGTGATCGAGGCGTTGTTGCCGCCGCCGCCACCCTGCGAAACCGGGATCGGGAACTCGCCACCGGCCAGGAACGTAGCGGTCTGACCGCTCATTGCGGTCAGGCTCGGCTCGGCCAGCGTCCGCGCCATACCCTTGCCTTCCAGTGCGCTGAGCACACCGAGCAAGCCATCGGCGGCGTTGCCGAACACCAGACTGAAGGCGTCCTGCAGCGGCACGAAGCCCGAGCCGCTCTGCAATTCAAAGCCGCCTTGACCGCTGACCACGCCGGTCAGAAGGCTCGGCGGCGCGATGCCGGCCGTGGTGTTGGCCACGTTCTTGAAAAAATTGAAGCCGTAGCGCTGGGCAACGGTGCGGTTGACCTCGGCGATCTTGATCTGCGTCGTGACCTGCGTGTCGAGGTCGACCTGACTGATATCGGCAATCGGGTCCTTGCCGTTGGCAGCCGCCAGACTCGCGCGTCGGTGCGCCGTCAGGTTCGGAAGACGGCCCTCCAGGCTGTAGCCCTTTTCGACACGCGCATTGCCCAGTTCCGGATCGGTCGCAGCCGGCTGAACGGCATCGCGAATCGCGCCGACGCGAATCCGGTACTCGACCGGGTTGGCGCCGGTCCAGACGATCAAGCTCGTCGTACCGAGCTTTTTGCCGCTGATCAACAGTTCACGACCATTGATGACGTTGACGTCGGCCGTAGCCGGATCGCCGACCGCGACGCGGCGGATCGTCACGGACTCGCGCAACAGCTTGTGCGTGCCCGCCTCGACCTGGATAACGTGATCGGCCGGCATTGCCGAAGGAACGCTGACGGCCGGTGCGGCGTATGCCGACGTCGCCATGAGCGGGCAACCCAACAGGGCGATACCCATCAGTTTGCCGCGGAGTCCGTGCTTCATTCGCGATCTCGCTTCGTTGCTACTCATTTACCTGTTCCTACTCCGACACCTGCGCAGGCGTCGGCTCCTGTTGCGCCGCAGCGGCAAGATTGCCGGCGGACTCTACGGTCGTACCGCCACGGTTTCGACGTTGGATGCTCGGTAGACGGGCACCTGAATCGGAGCACTGCTGGCCTTGGCCGGCGGCGGCTTGATACGCGACAGCTGCTGAATCGACAGCGCCTTGTCCGGAACCTTTTCAGCCTCGATCTTTGCCAGCGCGTCGGTACTGGCCGGGATGCCACCGGCGACGACGGTTTCGGATGCCGGCTCGGCGGGTTCTTCGCCGGGCAGGCTCTGGCTGTACAAGGCCAAGCGCAACTCGCCCTGACTGGCGCCGAGCATCAGGCGCGTGGTGTCGGATTCGGGCACGGCAAGCACTGCCGTCCGAGTACGTCGGGTCTGGTTGCTGGCACGCGACGACCCCGTGCCCGACTCCTTGCGATCTTCGTCTGACAGGCCGTCCGGACGGTCGACCAAACGCTCCTCGTAGGCCAACACGCGGACCTGTTTGAGCAACACGCGTGCCTGTGCGTCTTCGACGTCGTTGCCGTCGCGCAGATAGACCAGAACATCGACCATGTCGCCCGGACGGATGAAGCCGCCGACGGCGACCACGTCCGAGATCTCGACCGAAATCGCCTGGAATCCGGGCGGAATCGCTCGCGCCAGCAAATTGCCCTCGCCGAAATAGCGGCGCGTTACCGGGGCACCGCCGTCGACATCGACGACGGGCTGCTTGCCGACGACCTGCGCGACGCTGGTGAAGTAGTCCGACGGCGCGACGGTGACTTCGACCAGCGCAACGTCATCCTTGGTGATCGGCCTGTACGCGGCCAGCGGCTTGAGTGCGACCACCGCGAGCACCTTCGGCACGACCGGCGTCGCGGGGTCGACCACCGGCGCGGATGCCTGTTGTGCGGTCTGGGCGTAGTTTTGGCTGACCTTGAAGGCCACCAGCGCCAGCACCAGCGTCAGAATCAGACCCACGACCGCCATCAGTTTGGCAGCTGAACTACTCATCAGATTGCTCCCCAATCAAAACCGTCTGGTCCGGCGACCGACGGTGAATCAAATCTGTCCTGGAATCAGGACCACGCCAACGCCCACGATCGCCGCGGGCAGGGGCGGAACAGTACCAATAAGCGGAAGTTCCAAAACGGGAAACAGGTTCGGTGCCAACAGTGGGAAGTTGATGCGGACGACCACAGGCGTGGCGCCGGTTTCAACGGCCGGGCAGTACTGGCCACCACCACCGGAGGGCGAGCAGAACGTCACCAACACGGCAGAGCCGTTGGGACCGATCGACGCGGCGCGCTGACTTTCGGGAAGCCAGTCGAGCACGCTGGCGATCGTGGTCTGGGCGCGAACCGTGATCAGTCCGGCGACATCGTCGACGCCCGGGTCCACCGCCACCGCAGCTTCGGCACCCTGCTGCGCGGCAAAATTGATCGACTCGTAGACCACATAGACGTACGAGTACACAAACAAAGCGTAGGTCAGCGCGATCAGCAGCGGCAGAACGAACGCGAACTCGATCGCCGTCGCACCGGACTGGTGCTTCGGCTGGACCGGGCTCTCGGGGCTCTTATTGCGCTGCGCATCCATCGCATGGTGACCAGGTGGAAAAAGCGCCCGCACAGGCGCCCGATTCGGGCCGGATGTGCGATGCACCATCCGGCCCTTGCTTGCATCGACAGCGAGTTTAGTTCGCTGCGTTGCCCAGCGCCGTCGAGATCGACGTGAACACGCTGTCGAGCTGCGGGCCGATCAGGATCAGCGCGCCGACGATGACGACGGCGATCAGGCCGGCAATCAAGCCGTATTCGACAGCAGTAGCGCCTTCTTCTTTGCTGGGGAGGCGGGTGAGGTATTGGTTAAGCATTGGTGCGGCTCCTGTTATCGGCTACTGACCCCATCAGTCAGCGTCGCTACTATGCTGGCGTACCTGAACGGGGTCAAAGCTCCCGATTGAGGCAATACCTACCGCTCATCGGTCGTGAAATCTGGGCGGCCAAGCTTACCGGACAAATGGTTCATGTCGACGTACGCAATCGGCGATTTGCAAGGC
>Ga0255243_1000199_pt1 | contig 11412 bp, 2 predicted proteins | sample ColtaT_3_FD_183674 | JGI IMG/M metagenome (GOLD analysis project Ga0255243, IMG submission 183674) | Metatranscriptome of freshwater microbial communities from Columbia River, Oregon, United States - Colum_Atlam_RepB_8d (Metagenome... | ecosystem: Environmental > Aquatic > Freshwater > River...
CAAAGATTTAATCTCAAAAATTAATAGCTGTACTCTGTAAAACCGGTATAAAAAAATAAGCTTAGTGAAAAACTTCTACTACAATTATTTCCTTCCTCTGTTTCTACGCACTTTGATGGCTCTGCGTGGGGAAAATTCGTTTTTGTCTGCTGCTACTGAAAATAATCTAATCAAAATAAATACTATGAAAAACAATTACAATTCGACGAAAGTCCCACAAAGGAATTTTGTGACATGGCTTCGGTTGATGGTCCTGCTGCTCACGTTCGGGTCATTGACACAAAGTGGTTTTGCTCAAACTACCACTCAGGTAGGAGCTGGAGCACTTAGTACCTATTTCTATGGACCTGTTTACAGGTCTTCTGCAGGTAGCGGTTTTGACGTTTCAAGATATGCTTACTTGTATTCTGCTGCAGAACTTAGTACTGCAGGAATCCCAAGTGGGGCTACTATTGTAGGAATAGAATGGTTTAAAAACTCGACGTTTACCATTTCAAATACAGGAAATGCTTCATTTAATATGTACATGAGGAATTCTGCTACAGGAGCCTATCCTGCTACAGATACATGGGCAAATTTAACAACAGGTGCTACTCTTGTCAATTCAAGGACTTTTAATAACACCGCAGCCTATCCAGCTATTCCGGGGAACTTTCCTGCTGTAACTGGTTGGATGAATTTCCCAATTACTCCATTTGTTTATAATGGCCAATCTTTAGAAATATTAGCCGATTGGAATTGTATAGCTGTAACCAATAGCCCGACCAATGGTGCATTTAACTGGTTACATAACAATAATACCCCTAATCAAACTTTAGGTTTTGCTCAAGCAGCTGCAAATCCTGCTACTTTACAACAAACATCCTATGGGGGTGCAAACCGTCCGAATATTCGTATAATATGGTTAGCGGGTGCTGCTAATGATTTGGGATTACAAACTCCTGCAAATCCATTGGGAGCTACTCTTTGTAATGGGTCAAGTACGACAGTTGATCTTACATTACGTAACAATGGTACTAATTTGGTTGATTTCAGTATAGACCCTGCCACTATTAACTGTTCAGTTACCGGCCCGAATGGAACAACATTTACACCTGTAGTTATAAATTCAGGTACACTTGCTCCTAGTACTTCGCAAGTAGTTACTATTGCTCTTGGATACAATGCTTCTTTAAGCGGAACCTATAATTTCTCTGCCAGTTTAACATGGGGTATTGATGGCTTCGTCGGCAATAATACACTTAACTGGTCCGCATCAAGCGCATTCCCTGTTACTGCTTCTTCTAACGTTTATTCTTTTTGCGATGGAACGTCACCTCAGTTAACCACAATTGCTAATTCTGACTATGTAGCAACGAGCATTGCACACGCACCAATTGCACCTACAACACCAACTGCAGGTCCTACTGGTGATGATGCTATTATGCCGAACGTTCCAATTCCTTTCCCCTTTACTTTCTATGGTACTGTTTATAATACATTAAATATAAGTACCAATGGATATGTAGAATTAGGAACTAACAGTGCAGCAAATGTGTATGGCTCTGTTATGCCAAATACTGCATTACCGAATAAAATTATTGCTTTAGCTTGGGAAGATGGAAATGTCACAACAGGAAATATTCAGTATTTCACAAGTGGTGTAGCACCTAACAGGAAATTTGTGATTGCATGGAATAACGTGTTTTTCTTTTCTGCTACCGGAAATATAACCGGACAGATTGTATTGAACGAAACAGATAATAGTATAGATGTGTTCCATACAAATATTACTCAAACTGGAAATTTTTCAGTTTGTGGAATTGAGAACGCCGCTGGAACTTCAGCTACCGTTCCTGCAGGTCGTCAGTTCGGTGCTTGGGCTCCAGATCCAACATCTAATCAGGGATGGCATTTTGCATTACCAACAATCACTTATTCTTGGTCTCCAGCAAGCGGATTAAGTGACCCTAATATTGCGAATCCTGTGGCAACACTCGCTTCAGGTACTTCTCAAATTTATACAGTTACAGTAACAAATAGCTTGACTGGTTGTGTAACTACAGATACAGTTAGTCTTGTAAATCTAGGGGGTAGTGATCCAGCTCCTTCTACAACGAGTGCAGCAGCTTGTGCTGGTGCATCCGCGACGCTTTCTGCTTCTGGTGCATCTACACTCAACTGGTACACAGCTCCTGTTGGTGGTACTCTTGCTTTCACAGGAACTACCTGGAATAATACTTGGGCTTCCACTACTACTTATTATGTAGAAAGTAATAACGGTACTTGTCCAAGCGCACGTACTCCGGTTACTATCACGGTAACGCCGCAGCCTGTCATTAACCCTACAGCTGCTCCTACAGTATTATGTTTGGGAGCAAGTTCACAATTAGCGGCTAATAACTATGTTGCCGGAAACCTTCAAACTGCTGTTTTAGGTGGTAATGGAAATGCCGGTAACGCATTTGATATTTCAAATATTAATGGAAGTTCTCCAATCCGTATTGATAGCATCTATATGGGAATTACAGGTGGAACTCTCGCTGAAGTTTGGTATAGAGCCGGTGGTTATGGTTGTGCTAATCTTACTGGCAGTGCCGGTTGGACATTAGCAGGTTCAGTAGCAATTACACCTGCCGGAGGTTCTCCTAATCTTACCCCTATTCCTTTGAATTTGAATGTTACTATTCCTGTAGGTCAAACTTATGGTTTCGTTGTAGTTTGTAATGGAGGTAACTATTATACCAATGGATCGGCTATTTGCACACCTTTAACTGGAGATGCTAATATCTCTATTTCTCAAGGTCATGGTGGATCAGGAATGGGTGGGGCTTTCGCATTTGCCAATTTCCCTCGTAACTTAAATGGAAGAGTATTCTACTCTTTCGGAGATCCTAACTTAACATTTAATTGGACACAAACTGTTGGAACGGGTGCTATCAGCAATCCTGCTATCGCAAACCCAACAGCTACTCCAACTTCTTCAGGTACAAATACCTATCAGTTGATTGCTGTAAATGCTGCGAACTGTTCTACAACAGTTGCCGTTAACGTTACAGCAAATCCGAATCCAGATGATGCTACTGGTTTGTCATGGAACAATAGTTTCTGCGGATGCGGTGTTGCCAACCTTTCTGCTGTATTGAATACTGTAGGAAGTAATGTGCGTTGGTACGATGCCGCTGTTGGCGGAAATTTAATTGGTACCGGTACTCCTTTCAATGCTCCTTATGCTTGCGGTAACGTAACCTATTATGCTGAGGCGTTCGATCCTATTACAGGTTGTATTCAAACCGGACCTCGTCAATCGGTAACGGTTACTCCTTTAGTGGCACCTGCTGTTTCAGTATCAGCAACCGATCTTAGTCTTTGTGACGGTGATCCGGCTTCAACAATTACAGCATCCAGCTCGAATGACCCGAACTATAATTATACATGGTCACCCACTTCTGGTTTAACACCGTCTACCGGTGCAGTGGTATCCGCTTTGCCAACTGTAACTACAACCTATACCGTAACAGGTACAGATGGAGGTTCTGGTTGCGTAGCTCAAGCAATTATTACCATTGGTGTAGGTAATACTCCAATAATCTCAAGTGCTACTGCTACTCCAGCTGTAATTTGCGAAGGTGCTTCAAGTCAACTTTTAGTTACTGCGTTGAATGGCGGCGGTGGCGGTCCTCCCGCTCCGGAGCCTTCTCCATATTGTGCCCCTGTTACATTTACAAGTCCAGGATTCACCGGCGACTTTATTTCTAATGTTGTATTCAATACATTGAGTAACCCAACCGGTGAAGATGCGGATGATTATGAATTTTTCCCAGCTAGCGGTTCAACGACTACTACAATAGTAGCAGGTTCTTCCTATTCACTTACTGTAACTCCTGATCCAGCTTTTGGTCAAGCATTAGCCGTATTTATTGACTTCAACCGTGATGCTATCTTTGATGCCTCCGAGCAGGTCATGAATGCTCCTTCTGGTACTGTGCCTGTAACGGTAACCGTTAACGTTCCGGTTTCAGCAGTGAACGGTTATGCGCGTATGCGTGTTGTTTGTGTGTTTGCAGGAACTCCAGGACTTACTTATGCTTGTTCACCTAACACCTTCGGTTTTGGTGAAGTGGAGGATTACTCAATCGCTATTTCTGGTTCAGCACCTACACCGCTTAATTATAGCTGGTCACCTTCAGGTAGCCTTAACAATGCTAATATCACAAATCCTATTGCATCGCCAACAATCTCAACAATATATACAATCACCGTGACTGACGTAGGTGGATGTACGGCAACTACTACTGTTCCTGTAACAGTAATTGCACCTCCGGCACCTCCTGTAGTTACTAACGGTACTGTTTGTGGACAAGGAAATGCAAGTCTCTCAGCATTAGGTTCCGGTGGAACTATCTTATGGTTAGACACCATCGGTGGTCCTATTTTGGCGACCGGTAATAATTACTCGCCATTTGTATCTACTACTCAAACTTATTATGTAGTGGAAGATCAAGGGTCCGTTCCTGCTTCAGTTGGACTTTCTGCCACTGCTTTAGGTGGAGTAGCTTTCGCAAGTTCTGCTGCTAACTACCAAACGTTCAATGTTCTTTCCCCACGTGGTATTATAATTAATTCGGTAGATATTGTTCCAAATTCATTAACTCCATTAGGTACTGCTATCTCTATTCAATTAGAAGATGCAGCTGGTAATGCATTAGGCGCCCCTGTATCAACTGTGACTACCACTCAAGGTACAGTGCAAACAATAGCGTTAAATATGTTCGTACCACAGGGTACTGCATATCGTTTACGTCCGGTTTCAAACCCGAACTTACAATATCATCAAAATGGATTTACAAATCCTTACACAATCCCTGGTCAGGTTTCAATTACCGGTTGGGGTCCTCCTAATGCTACTACCTTGTATGTATTCTTCTACAATTGGTCAGTTAATATTTTTGACGGTGTAAGTACAGGTTGTTATTCTAATGCTTCTATTGCAACAGCTACGGTTAATCCTGCTCCAACATTGGTGATTACTCCTTCCGGACCTACTTCGTATTGTGACGCAGGTTCTGTTGTTCTAGATGCTGGTATCAACAGTGATCCTTCTTATGTGAATTTCAGTTGGTCTCCTGCTACTGGGTTGGACAATGCCGCTATCGCTGCCCCTACAGCTTCTCCAACAGTAACGACAAGTTATATCGTTACTGCTAGTGATGGTCTTGGATGTGTAGATACTGCTTCTATTACAGTTACAGTTAACTCGGGTCCTACTGTTTCTATCGATCCTGCTCCACTTGATTCATTATGTTCAGGTGCAAGTTTTGCGATTAATGCTACATCGGGATCTTCTAGCTTCAAGCAAATTGGAACAGGTACAAATACGGTGAACAATACCATAGCAATTTATGATGGTAATAATGCAAATGTGAAAACTCAGGTTCTTTATACCGCTGCTGAATTAAATGCAGCCGGATTAATCGGTCCTGGAAATATTACCAGTGCTTCCTTCAATGTAGTGAATAAATTAAGTACAACACCATTGACTGGATTTACAATGCGTATGGCAAGTGTGGCTACTGCACCTCCGTTAACAGCAACGTATTTAACCCCTGTATTTACTACCGTATTTACAGGTAACGTTTCTACTGTATTAGGTTGGAACCAACATGTGTTCTCTACGCCATTCTTATGGGATGGAGTTTCAAATGTAGTATTGGAGGTTTGTAATGGTACACCAGGTATCCCCGGATTCGATCAGGTACAAAGTACTCCAACTGCTACAGCTCAAACAATCATTGCGAATTTATTGGGATGTGCTTCGTTTACAGGTGCTATAAACTTGAATCGTCCTAATACGCGCTTCACCGGTGGTGCAGTTACGTATTCTTGGGCGCCTGCAGGTGAATTAAGTGCTTCTAATATTGAAGATCCTATTTATACTGCTACTGCTGATGGTGCTAAATCTTTGGTGTTAACGGTAACTGACCCATCTAATGGTTGTCAGGCTTCTGCTACATTAAATTTCACAATCAGTGGCACTCCACAAGCTCCACTTATTGCTACTGCTTCAAATACTGCAGTTTGTAATTCCGCAACGGTTACGATCGTTGCTTCAGGTACTACAGGAAGTTATCAGTGGGAGTCATCTCCAGATAATTCATCTTGGAGCGATGTGGTTGGTGAAACCAATGATACTTTAATCATTCTTGTAAATGCAGATGTTTATTTCCGAGTTAAGGCAACATGTACAAACGACGCATTCTCTAACTCTATTTTCTTTGACGTAACAGCACCAGCTTTACCTGTTGGTACTGGAGCAACAGTTTGTGGTCAAGGCAATGTGAGCTTAAGTGCTACCGTAGATCCGGGCTTATTTGATGTTTGGTACACAGCTCCAACTGGAGGTACATTCCTTCAAGTGGGTAGCCCATTGAACGTATTTGTAAATACTACAACTACATATTGGGTAGCAGCTTCTGTAGCTCCGATTGGTGCTCCTGGTCCTCCTCCAACAGGATATCCTGCAAGTACTGCTCAAATTACTGCAGATGAAGATATCACAGCGGTAACGATTGGATCTATGGTAAATAATCAACCTGCTCCAAACTGTGCTTTATACACCGATTATACTGGATTAACTGCACATATCGCAGCTCCTGGTGACGTTGTTCCTTTCTCAATTTCAATTGGCGATTGTGAAAACGCAGGCTTCTTCAGCAGTGGTACTTCTATCTTCGTCGATTTTAATCGCGATGGTGACTTTGCCGATGTGGGTGAGCAAGCTTATACTACACTTGTAACAACCAATGGTATTCATACATTAACAGGTAGCTTCACGGTTCCTTTAAGTGCTTCAGTTGGATTTACGCGTTTACGTATTATTAACGTAGAAGGTAATCCTAGTCCTCCTGAAAACGCAGTTTATTTTTATGGTGAAACAGAAGATTATTTATTACAAATTGGTAATACAGTTTGTCAATCAGCGAGAGTTGCTGTAACTGCAACAGTTACACCTGCTCCTCCAATAACGATCAGTCCTGCTTCTGCTACTATTTGTGAAGGCGATAGTATTTTGCTTTCTGATGTTTCCGGTTCTGCAGGCTATACTGGTACTTATAGTTGGACTCCTGCTCTAACCCCAACGGGTCCGCTAGGAGAAGCGTATGCTGCTCCAACTGTAACTACACAATATATCCTGAACGGAAATGATGGTTTCTGTCAGAATGCTGATACAATCGTTATTACTGTAAATCCTGCACCTGTATTTACTTTGGCTCCTTCTGCACAGAGTTTGTGTAATGGAGATACATTAAATGCGAGCGTAACGGTTGTTTCTCCAATAGCTGATACTTATACCTTAACATCAGTTCCATATGCACCGCTTACTCCAACTCCAACAGGTTCTACCAATTGGGGTGCTGGTCCAAGTGGTGATGACTTAGCTACTACGGTATCGATGCCATTTAACTTTACCTACTTCGGTGCAAGTTATAATAGCGTAAATATTGTAACCAATGGATATATTTATTTTGGTGCTAACACTGGATTCGGGCCTTATGGTTCAACGATTCCAAATGCTGCCGCACCAAATAATGTGATTGCACTTGCATGGGAAGATTTAAATGTGATCTCTCCCGACAGTGTACGTTACTATACCGAGGGTACAGCGCCAAACCGCCGCTTTGTGGTGGAATGGGTAGGCGTTGACTTTTATGTTACAGGCGGTAATGTAAGCGGTCAAATTGTATTGAATGAAGGTTCAAACGCAATCGATATTTATCATACAAATGTTGATAATATCGGAAACTCCACTTCTTGCGGTATCGAGAATGGAACAGGTTCTTATGGATTAACTCCAGCAGGCCGTAACTTTAGCGTTTGGACACCAAACCCTGTGGTAAACGAAGGTTGGAGATTTACTCCTGACCCTGCTGCTACCATTCAGTGGGCAGGTCAAGGCATCATTGGTTCTTCTACTGGAACTAGTGTTCAAGCAATACCTACTTCTTCAGGATACTATACTTGTACAGTTACTAATCCTTTAACAGGATGTACTAAAATAGATTCAGTGGCAGTTAACTTCGGTGTTTCTCCAACTCCACAAATTGTTGAGAACGATACTACATTGTGTAATCCTGATCAGATTTATATCCATGTTGTGGATGTAGGTGCATTTAGTGGTGGTTACCCTGCAGGTACAACGTTTGAGTGGGTAGGTATTACACCTCCAATTCCAGACCTAGATTCTATTAGTTCTGTGAATGGTTCAAGCTATCAGGTAATTGTAACATTACCTAGCGGATGTAGCGATACTTCTAATACGATTAACGTATTGACAAAGTCGGTAGCTGTAGTAGATGTAATTACCAATGCAACATGTACTAATGGTGGTAAAATCAATGTAACAGTAACGAGCGGACTTGCAGATTACAATTATGTATGGTCAACAGATCTTGCTCAAACGAACATTGTGAGAAATGTTACGAATTCATCAAATATTGATTCTCTTGACAACCTTGCTGCTGGTACTTACTACTTACAAGTGTATGATGAGGCCGGAACGCCTGCTAGTTGTAATTCTGGAATACTGACTTATGTAGTTGGTGCTACTAGTCCAATTGTAGCAAGTGTTACTGCAACAAATATTTCTTGTAATGGTGCCGGTGATGGTGTTGCTGATGTATTGTATACTGGCGGAAGTTCACCTTACTCAATTGTATGGAGTGATGGTAATTTTGCGAATACAACTCCAAGAAGTGTTGCAACAGGCGGTAACTATAGTGTTATTGTTTCTGACGGATTTGGATGCGCAGATACGGTTGACTTTGTTATTGTTGAGCCATTACCTGTAACGGTAACATTCACTTCTACTCCGACAACAGGATTAAATGGAACCGTAACTGCAATCCCTGCAGGTGGTACAGGTCCTTATACTGTTGATTGGGCTGATGAGTTCTTAGCACCGGCAGGAAGTGGCAACCCACTTACTGGGTTAGCAGCAGGATTATACTATGGATTAGTAACTGATGCAAATCTTTGTACTAATACACTTACCTTATCAGCAGATTCTATTCGTGTAGATTCGGTATTAGATGCAACATTGAAACTGAAATTGATCATCGAAGGTTTACATGATGGTTTTGGTGGAATGACAGCTGCATTATTTATGAACGGCATAAGTGTAATTCCTACTGAAGCTGATAGCATTGTTGTTGAATTACGCGATCCATTAAGCCCTTCAACAGTAGTACAAAGTGCTACAGTTGTGGTGAACACGAACGACAGCGCCATGATAACTTTCCCAGGAAGTGTAAATGGTAATAGTTACTACATCGCAGTATTCCACCGTAACGCTGTACAGACATGGAGCGATTTACCGGTAACATTTGGTAGTACGACGAACTATGACTTTACTACAGCAGCTTCGCAAGCGTATTTCTCCAATCAAATTCTATTAACTCCTCCAGGGGTGTATGCATTCTATTCAGGTGATGTAAATCAGGATGAGGTAATCGATATCTTCGATCAAATCGATTTGGATAACGATATCTTCAACTTCGCATCTGGTTACTTAGTAACCGATCTAACAGGTGAAGGTTCAGTCGATGTATTTGACCAGATTATCATGGACAACAACATCTTTAACTTCATCGGATCTCAACATCCGTAAACTATTGAAAATTAATAAGGGAGGGAGTAAAATCCCTCCCTATATTAAGGTACTATAAATAAAATAAAATGAAAAAATCAATTCTTATCTTTATGCTGATGATAGCTTCTATAGCTGTGCAGGCGCAAAACAATGCTTATGGGGATAATCAGAAGGAAGTGGAGCCAGGAGTTTGGGCAATCTATTCCGGAGATATCAATCAGGATGGAGTGATCGACATTTTTGACCAAGTCGTTTTGGACAATGACCTATCAAATTTCGCCTTTGGCTACGTTTTAACCGACCTTAACGGAGATTCTACGGTAGATATCTTCGATCAGGTTATCTTGGATAACAATTTGGCAAACTTTATTGGTTCTATTACTCCACTTAATGGTAATAGAGTGGTGAATTTGTCAAATAGTGTGAAAGAAAGCGAAGCGGGATCCAATTAAAAAGAAATTAACTAAATAATATAAATAAACAATGAAAACAAAAGTTACACTGCTCAAAACGCTGTTCCTGGTACTATGCTGTACCTTGTTCAGCCACGTTGGGTTAGCGCAGGTTCCACATCCGATCCAGCTGCTAATCACGAACGATGCGCAAACAGCACCGAATGTGCTGGAGGTTGACATCTATCTCATTAATATGAGTGCGACCCCATTCCAATTGTCGGGACACCAGTACGGTATTACCTACAATGGATTGATTAAAAATGGTGGTACAATTACCGCTTCGTGGGTTTCAGGTTCAACTCAATTGTCAACACCATCTCAGTTGCCAACTGCGTTTAACACAACAACCAACACGAACCAGATTAGAATTAATCCGCCACCCGCTCCAGGATGTGGTGGAGGTTCTGTGATTGCTGGTTTACCAGGTACTCGCGTTGGAAGATTGCGTTTAACAAACACTATCTCTTTCGCAAGTTTAACACCAAACTTGGGAATTAACTTTGTGACAGGTGGTTCTAATACGAGAACACAGATTTCTGCTTATGATGGTACCACTTGTTTAAGTACATTATTATGTTCTCCTGTAACTAATCCTACAGGATGTTTGAATCAATATAATGTAGTTACTTCAAATGCTCAATTGAATCCACCATTATGTACAGCTCCAACTTTATCAGCTACAACGGTGGCTGCTACTTGTGCAGGAGACAGTAATGGTTCTATTGACTTAACAACTACAGGTGGTAACCCAACTCCATTCCTTTTCTTGTGGAGTAATGGCGCAGTAACTGAAGATATCAATGGTTTAACTGCTGGAACGTATACAGTAACTGTTACTACTACTGTTGGTGGTTGTATGGCTACTGCTTCTTATACGGTAGGTGCAGGTGCTCCTAATGTTACTTATTATGCTGATGTTGATGGTGATACTTATGGTGATCCATTAGTATCTCAAGTTTCTTGTACCGGTGCTCCTTTAGGATATGTTACGGACAATACAGATTGTAACGATGCAAATAGTGCAATTAACCCTGGTGCAACTGAGGTTTGTAATGGTATCGATGATGATTGCGATGGACAAACGGATGAAGGTTTAACTTTCTTAACCTATTATGTAGATGCTGATGGTGACGGTTTTGGAGATGCAAATGCTTCTGGCGTTTCTTCTTGCGTTGCAATCCCAGGTTCAGTAACTAATAATGGTGACTGTAATGATAATAACGCTGCTATTAAACCAGGAGCCCCTGAATTATGTAATGGTATCGATGATGATTGTAATGGTCTTGTTGATGATGGTCTTGTATTCTTAGATTACTATGTGGATGTTGA
>Ga0255243_1000200_pt1 | contig 11410 bp, 11 predicted proteins | sample ColtaT_3_FD_183674 | JGI IMG/M metagenome (GOLD analysis project Ga0255243, IMG submission 183674) | Metatranscriptome of freshwater microbial communities from Columbia River, Oregon, United States - Colum_Atlam_RepB_8d (Metagenome... | ecosystem: Environmental > Aquatic > Freshwater > River...
CGCTGAGTTTCTTGCGCCTTTGACACTCAGCTCCCACCAGGTTTGGCCGTTCGCCGTCATTGCTCAGTCAAGAAGTGGAGTTCTTCCTTGATCAATTCAATCGTTCTGACAAGTTCGTCGAGACTCGCTTCAATACGTTCATCGAGTTTTGCTTCGAGTTGGGACCATCGTTCGCTGTGTGAAACAGAAATCTTCTCTTTCACCATTGTTAGATAGCTCTTTGCTTTCCGTAGATGAGTCGCAGTGATCGAAAACTCGTGGTCATCGAATTTGAAATCATTACCGCCGAGTGGAGGCACATTGGCAAATGACATCAGGTCTATTTCTGCTTTGTCGTGACCAACCTCAATGAAACCGAGTCGCTTGATGGCCCATCGCATTACAAGAGGATCTTGAATACTCACTCGCTGCTTCGTTCGTCCTTGTTGATAGAAATACGGCCAAATTACAGAGATCATTGCCGATTCAAGATAGCCGCGTCCGCGATGGTCGTGTTTGACAAAACAATGAAGGTCATGGTCTTCAGGCATGTCGAGAACCGCCGCGACAATGGCATTCTCTTCGTTCCGAATAAAGAAAAACTCGTATGACCCTTCATTGCCGCATTCCCCCTTTGGTTCAAACAACCAAACCTTCGCGTACTCGACATGATCCGTCAGCGCTCGTCGAAAGGTTCGATCACACATTTCACCAGCATTCAACGAATCAATGACTTGTTCGATCGTTTCATTCGTCATCTTGATGCGCCGCATAGACGAAGAGTTCGGATTCATATTGCCGAAACCTGATTGATTGCCAATCAACAGGTGCCGGAACCTACCTATGATTTGGATAGATTCAACACCCCTGTGCTGTCTCCCAACCGATCGAGATTGACTTCCATGCGGTTGAGCATTGAGACCCACAGATTGTTGAGCGGGGTTTCTTTTGGATAGACGATGTGGCGGCCTTGCTTGAGGGTTCCACAAGCGCCTCCTGCAAGGAGAAGCGGGAGGTTGTCGTGATTGTGGGCGTTGCCGTCTGAGTTGCCGCTGCCGTAGGCCAACATGCAGTGGTCCAGCAGCGTGCCGTCACCCTCTTTGACCGCGTTCAACTTCTCTAGCAAGTAGGCCAGTTGTTTGACGTGGAATGTGTTGATGTCACGGATCTTCGCCTTCTTCGCTTCGTCGTTGCCATGATGCGAAAGGTCGTGATGGCCTTCGGGGACATTGATGAACGGGTACGGTTTGTTGCTCCCTTCGTTCGCCAGCACGAACGTGCCGACGCGAGTGCTGTCGGTTTGAAACGCCAACACCAAGAGATCGCACATCAGTCGCAGATGCTCTTGGAAGTCACCCGGAATGCCCGCAGGTGTGGGGACATCGGGCGTCTTCACTGGCGGCAACTTGGCCGCTCGTTCGATGCGAAGTTCGATATCGCGAACGGAACTGAAATACTCGTCGAGCTTTCGCACATCGTTGACACCGAGACTGCGACTAAGGTCCTTCGAGTCCTCACGGACGAAGTCGAGCACGCTCTTGCGACGAACGTCTCGTTTGACTCGATCGGCGTCTGGAACGGAACTGAAGAGTCGCTCGAAGACCAGCTTTGGATTGACCTCTTTCGGAAGAGGTTGCGTGGCTGATCTCCACGCCATAGTTGATGAGTAAACGCAGGAGTAACCCGAGTCGCAGTTCCCCGCCATGGCCCCCGCTTCGGTACCGATTTCGAGCGATGGCAGCCGAGTCTTTTCGCCAATTCGTGAAGCGGCCACTTGGTCGACCGACGTGCCAGCTTTGATATCGGTGCCATCAGTCTTGCGTGGTTGAGCGCCTGTCAGAAACGCTCCGAGTGCTCGCGCATGATCGCCGCCACCATCACCGTGCGGTCGAGCTTTGTCTGCCGTCAGTCCTGTCAACACAGAGAACTTCGACCGGACTGCTTCCAGCGGCTTCAGGATCGCGGGCAATTCGTAATCGGCACCTTCGGTCTTCGGGGTCCAATCCGCCATATTGCAGCCGTTCGGCACATACAAAAACGCCATGCGATTTGGAGCCGCTTGCTCCGGTTTCGTCGCACCATCAGCCCAAGCAGTCAGCGGCCCCATGGCTTCCAGCCAGGGGAGTGCTACCCCGGCTCCAAGTCCTCGAAGCACAGTTCGGCGAGAGAGTTGCGTTGTGGAAGGCATGACAGAATTCCTTTTGGCGGGATGTTTGGACAAGAAGGAGGAATGAATTATGGCCCAACGAATCGAACAGTACGACCTAACGGACGTGGCTCAACTTGAGTTCGGCAGTCATTTGCCGTTCGGCGGTTGTCGTTCGTGTTTTGTTCACAGCTTTGGCAATCTCCTCGCGTTTGTAGTTCGCGATGTATTCGACGAGGTCGGCATTCTCTTCTGGCGTCAATGGCTTGCTGAAAATGTAGAAGGGGCCATCTGGTTCCTTAATGGTTCCCATGCTGATCTCCAAAATACTGTTTGACGAGCCACAGTGCGGCGGTTTGATCCAAATGCATCCGTCGAGTGCGACCGACTTGGATAGCTCCCAAAGTTTGCTTGTAGTGCTCGATCAATTCAGACTTGGCATCGAATGAAACATATCCATCGTGACCAAGTTCAAACGATCGCAAACAGGCATACGCTACCAAATTTGGAGCGATTCCGTCGTACTTATTCCGATGCCCAACATTCTCCGGATGGCTTTCGATAACGTTGATCCACACAAACCCTTCCTCTGGTCGAATTGAGATCAATCCGTGGATCAACCGTCCGAGTTTCGGTGCCGTAAGTTTGTAAACTTCCGCCGTCTCGATTTCGCGGTTCCAATCGAATCGCCAAATCGTTTCAGTTTCAGCCAAGTTATGCACAGTGACTGGTGAAACGACGGTCGCATAGCTACGTCCCGTCGCCACGTCTTTGATCGACTCGGTCAGCTCATCAATGAATTCATCCAACATTCGGATTATCTCGCTGCTCACTCCTCCGCTGACTTCCCTCGCCGTAATCGGAATGGTTCGCTTTTCACTGTTTCGACGATGAGAGTCGAGTATCGGTAGCCGTTTTGGCTCAAGGCGGTTGTGATTCGCTCGATTGCGGGCCGGTCGTAGTATTCGAGACCTCTGCCGAGGGCATAAGTCAGCATTTTCTCAGCAATGCACCGAGCGAAGAGATTCTGACGAGTCTTCAAAATTTCCTTGAGTTCGTTCGAGCCGGAAAACTTCTCGCCGCTGGGGAGTTCGCCTGAGGCATCGATCGGGAACTCACCATCTTTGTCACGAAAGCGGCCAACGGCGTCGAAGTTCTCGAAGGCAAAACCGAGTGGGTCCATGCGAGCGTGACAGCTCGCGCAGCTCGGGTTCGCTCGATGTTGCTCCATAAGTTGCCGAAGCGAGCCGGTTAGCTTCTCTCCCTGTTCAAGCTCTGGCACATTCGGCGGCGGTGGGGGCGGCGGCGTGCCGAGCAATTGTTCGAGCACCCAACGGCCACGTTTTACCGGCGACGTGCGTGTTGGGTTCGAAGTCACTGTGAGAACGCTGGCTTGTGTGAGTAGTCCGCCTCGACCAGTGCCAGCGAGATTGACGCGAATGAAGTCTCCACCGCGAAACGATTCCCCTTTATCTCGTTGTGGCTTCTGGCCGACGAGATTGCCGTTCGTGTCGGCGATGCCGTAATGCTTCGCGAGTGACTCATTCAAGAATGTGAAATCTGCCGCGAGCAGTTCCAAAAGGCTGCGGTCTTCCTTCAGGATTGCATCGAGAAACATTTTTGTTTCCGTCAGCATCGCTTGCCGCAAGAAGCCGTTGAAATCCGGAAAGAGCTTGGGGTCAGGTGCGACCAATTCCAGTCGTTTGAGTTGTAGCCACTGCATCGCGAACTGGTCGACCAGCGAGCCGGTCGCTCGCGGGTCTTTCAACATGCGAAGCGCTTGTGATTCGAGTTGTTTCGACAGTTCACCACGTCGCGCGAGTTCAAACAATTCGTCATCGGGCATCGTGTTCCAAAGAAAGTACGAAAGTCGCGATGCGAGTTGAAACTCATCAATCGGTCGCGTTTCCGGACTGTCTGGGCGATCGTCGAGTTCCACTCGAAACAAAAACTTCGGAGAGACAAGCACGGCTTGCAGCGCGAACTGAATTGCCGCGTCGAACTTCTCGCCACTGGCTTCCACCGATTCGACCAACTTGATCAAACGATCGACTTCATCCTTTGTGGCTGGTCGTCGATACGCCTTTGTCGCAAACCGTTCGACGATCTCGCGAGTCTGTTCAGCCTTTGGTTGATCCGCCGAGCATGCCACCAGCTTGCGATGGCTCAGAGGTCGTGTGTCTTTCGGCCCGCTCAGTTCAAACCACTCGACCATCAACGATCGCGGATTCTCTGGCTTGTCCCCCTCGGTCGGATTGAGCAGCTGCACTGCGATACGCAATTTGCCGCTTGGCAGATAAATCGGCAGTTCGATGGTTTCCGGAGTCTTCTCGTCCGTTGCTTTCACTTCAAATTGTTTGACCTCATCTCCGTCTAGCTGCACCGAAATCTTGACCGGTTCATCGCCACTGTTTTTTGTGTAGCAACGAACTTTGAAAACGTAATCGCCCGCGAGCGTCAGCGAGTACGGCGTGTTGAGGTTTCCTTTTGTCAGTGGTCGCCAGCGAGCAGCGTCGCTGGTTGCTGGCTCCAAATAGCGAGCGGACATTCCACGCACGGGAGGCTTCGGCGGATCCGGAATGATCGCGCGTTGCATGATGTTTTCCGCCGCCGCGACGTAGCGTTCCAACAACACAGGTGGCAACGACAACACGTCACCAATGTTGTCGAATCCGTGCCCGATGTCGTCCGAAGGAAAATCCTCCGCCGGGTTGAAGTCCACTCCCACAAGATCGCGGATGGTGTTGTTGTATTCGACGCGATTCAACCGCCGCATCGTCACCCGGCCTGGATCGGGCTTCGCGTTCTTGTCTGCCTTGTCGAAAAGATCATTCACAGATTGCGTGAAACTAGCGATCTCATCAGCCGTTGGCTTCGGCTTTTCTTTGGGAGGCATTTCACCCTGCTCAACCATTCGCAGGATTTTCTGCCACGTCTTCCGCGCTTTCAGAATCGCAGTCTCATCAACAAACTTCGTCAACGAGAGTTCGGCCTGCGGTTCCTTATCACCATGACAGGCGATGCAATGCTTCTTCACAAAGGCAATCGCTGATTCGTGAGACGATGCTTGCTGCGCGTTCGCCGTATTCGCAAATAAAACGGCGGTGATGAATATGTTCAACGACAAAAAAGTGACTCGCCAATTCATCGCTTTTCATTTCTCTTCTGGCTCGGCGTTTAATTGCTCTTGGAAAGAGATCAAAACATTTCAAACATCTGCTGACCGCCGTGAGCCGGATTACCAATCAATCGCCGATTTGGAACATCCACAACGAAGTCCAGAATCTCTAAGTGCACGTCTCACTATAGGGCAGCGGCCAGGCAATCCAGTTCTTCTTGCTCGATTTCGACTGATCGGATTTGGGCTCCCGCCTGCTTGAGATCAGACATCGCCGATACCAGCGCTTGTTCCAAAGTGTCCGCATCGCGGTCAAATGCCACGCAGACGTCACCCAGCTTTGAGAAACAAGTCGCGTCCGATGCTTGGGCGTAGAGACGATCGGCCAACTCGGTCGTTGCTGAGCCATTTTCAACAGCGAGTAATTTCACAGTGAATTGATACGTCATAAAACTTTCCTCAATCATGCTGGCAGCATTCGGTGAGATGTCGAATGCGTTTGGCGTGAGACTCCGGATTCTGTGGCGTGGAATGTACTCGGATAATGCACCCTTCACGGCTGGCTTCCGGGCAATACAACTCGCCCCAGACATGACCGCCACACTTGATGAGCCGCCAGCCTCGATTGATAGCTTCGTCCACCGCAGCCTGGACATGCTTGTTCGGATGCCGCATGGAGTTCACCATGTTGACACGAAACGATTTTCAAAAACTGCTCACCGATTGAACAAGAACGCCGGGCTGTTGATGAGTGCCCACATCAGGTCCTGTGCTCCGTCATTCGGGTTGCCGATTTGGGCGAGGTAGGCTTCGCTCTTGATTCGCTCGTCGTCGCTCGGCATGCGGCAGACGACGGTGAGGTAAATCTCTTCGACCAGCTTCTTGTTATCCGCTTTCTCGGCGACCAAGCGAGCGATCTTCGCTTGAGGATGAGCGATTGCATCGGCGATAGTGGGGCCGTTGATGAGGTTCAACGTTTGGCCGAGACTGACGTCGCTGGTTCGCTCGCACTCACACGGGCTTTCGCGCGGCGGGCGGCCGAACATGTCGAGAAAGCTCAGGTTGATCTGCGGATCTGGAAGCTGAGTCGCTCGGAAACCGGCCGGAACCCCGGGGATGTTTGTCGGGGCACCGGTTGCGATTTGGATTGCATCGTAAAGTTGCTCTGCCGTGAGTCGGCGAGGCAAGGCGTGGCTGAAGTTCGTATTGTCGCCTTCATTCCATTTGTTGGTCTTCAATGCTCGCTGATAAGTGTGGCTCGAAACGATCGTCCGCACGAGATACTTCAGGTCAAAGTTGTGAGCGATAAAATCAGCCGTCAGTGCATCGAGCAGTTCCGGATTGGACGGCGGGTTGCCAGCGCGAATATCGTCGACCGGATCGATGATCCCCATACCAAGCAGGTAGCTCCAGTATCGATTGACGATACTCTTAGCAAAGTATGGGTTCTCCTTCGCCGTGATCCACTTTCCCAACTTAATTCGAGCATCCGGCGATGTGTCTTCTGGAATCGACAACTTGAAAGGGAACGCCGACGGCAGCATCTGGCCGGTTGTGGGATGCTTCATCGCTCCGCCGGTTGCGACAGAATAAACGATCTCTTCGTCCTTTTCTGAACCAGGCTTGCGAACGACGCCTGTGAGGAAGCCAGACAACTCGTAGTATTGCCGCTGCGTCCAACGTTCGAACGGGTGGTCATGACATTTGTTGCAATTGAACCGCGTGCCGAGGAAGACCTGCGTCATGTTTTCCATGACTTCACTCGGTTCGCGAGCGACCCGATAGTAGTTGGTCGCCGGGTTTTCAAACGTGCTGCCGCTTGAGGTCAACAACTCATACACGAATTGATCGTAGGGCTTGTTTTCTGCGAGCGATGCACGCAGCCAATTGCGGAAGGCCCAAACTCCTTTTTCGGTAATTGTCTTTCGATTCGACATCAGCAAGTCGGACCATTTCAACGTCCAATGATCAATGAAGTCCGAACTTTCCAAGAGTTCTTCGATCTTCGCTTCCCGCTTCGTTTTCGTATCTCGGGTATCCGCGAGGAAAGCACGCACTTGCTCTGAGGTCGGCGGAATTCCCGCGAGATCGAATGACACCCGTCGCAAGAAGTCAGCATCGCTGCAAAGTTCCGACGGCAATAATTTCACTCGCTGCAATTTCTTGTTGACGAGCGTGTCAACAAAGTTGTGTTCTGGTGAAGCTTGCCATTGATAGCCTTCGCGATCACCGAGCACCGAAATCAAATTCGCAGCGTACAACCCTTCGTAGCGAACCAAAGCAGCCGCTTCGCCTCGGCGTACCGCTTTGATCACTCCGCTGGCCGTCACGGTGGCAACTTCAAAGCTGCTTGAATCAAACACGGCTTCTCGAGTCACATCACGCGAAGTCCCGTCCGGATAAAAGGCGAGCACGATCATCTGCTGAGTACTGTCGGTGCGCTGCAAGATCGGCTTTTGCGGATAAACCTCGATCCGCTCGACTCGACGATCTTCTTGGTACTTGCAGCCTTCGGCGATCCATTTCTCGATGAGGTCGTAATACCGCGATTCTTCGTCGAAGAGGAATCCACCTTCGTGGGGCACGCCCTGAGTCGGCTTGAGCAACATCAAACTTTGAGCCGGTACCGCCCGATTGAACCGACGACCGGAAATGTCATCGACCAAGGCCGTGTAGTCGTAAAGCGGATCATAGCCACGCAACGACAGCTTGAAGCCAGCCTTCCCTTGCTGCGATCCGTGACAGGTTCCCTGGTTGCATCCGACTTTGCTCGTGATTGGAATGATCTCACGAATAAAGCTGACTGGCGGCGTCTCTAAGGTCTTCACTGCAACCGGTACATCAACCGAATGTCCCGCCGCAGTCACAGTGACCTTAGTCTCGCCAACCGCTTTCGGTTCAATAAATCCATCGCGATCGATGCCAACTTGGCCGCCTGCCGGAACGAGCTTGGCTTCACTCGAAACGTCATACAGACGTCCCTCAGCGTCCTTCGCGGACACGATCACGCGACGAGCATCTCGATTGCCACTCAACTCCAACTTCGGAGGATAAACCTCCAACCCAACGATTGCCGGGCGTTCCGCAGCCGATGTTGTATCGGAAAACGAAGACAGACACATGACTGTCGCGAAAGAAAACATTCTGAGATTCATTGCAAACATCCTCATCTCTGAAGCGAGGTAAAACGCAAAATGCACATGAATTACTTAACGGCCACGGTGGAAGTGATCGTCACTGGGATGAACTTTGAAACGAGCTTTCCTGTTTCAGCATCGTACAAGCGAACTTGCCCATCGAACCCCGCGATGGCAACTTGTTTTCCATCAGGCCGAAAGGCAACTGCAAACACAGGGCTGCTGATTTCGGGAAGCTCAAACAGCATCGCCCCGTCATCTGTCTTATAGATGCGAGCCGCTCCGCCAGTTGCGGTGCTGGATCCGATGACGAACTTGCTTCCATCGGCATTGAATTGAGCATCGAAAATTCGTCCCGGCATCGGAGCGAATCCTCGGATACGGTTGAAATCGTCACCGATCACACGGGCTTGCGTTCTGAAGATTTTATAGAGCTTCGGCTCACCGTCAGAGCCGCCGCAAATCACACTCTCGTCTTTCGGATGCCGCTGAATCGTCTGCAATCCCCCTTTTAATGCACCCGGCGTGATGCTGGTGACGTTGTCGACAAACTGACCGTTCTCAACGATCGAAAGCTTCATCGACATATCTCGGCTGACCGAAACGACGTGATCCGACTTCAAAGAAAACGTCGTCCCAATGACGTAGTCCGAATGAGCGTCCATCCGCATTACGGGAGAGCCATCCGCCGTCTTGATGACTCGAACTTTGTTGTCGGCGCCGCCGAAAGAAAACAGGGAGCCGTCGTCGTTGAAGTTGCCACCAAACAACGTGTCGAATGAAACCGTGTTCGAGAAAGCCAACTTCTGATCGGCGAGGTTCCAAAACTGCACTTCACCAAACAATGCCGGTGTTCCACCGACTGCACCGACTCGCTTTCCATCGGGCGAAAATCGAATCGTGTTCAATCTTTGCGAGCGACCAACTAAGCGATGCACAAGCCCCGAGCCATCAGCTTTGTGCAATAAGATCTCATGGAATCCAGACACCGCTAACAGCGAACTGTCTGGTGAATAAGCAATCGCCGTGATCACAGGCGGAGCTGAATAGGTCGGCGGCTTTTCCGCGCTGAATGTGTCGGAGATCCCTTCCGGAGTATCGTTCTTCGCTCCCTCGGCAATCCAACGCTTGATGAGATCCACCTGAGCGGCTGACAGCGGATCGGCCCCTTTGGGCATCTCCGGCTTTTCGCCGACTATCAACTGGACGAGCAAGCTACCGTCAGGCTTCCCTGCAATGACACTCGGTCCTCCTTCACCACCCTGCATCATCCCAGCAAAGGTTGTCAGCAAGAGCTTGCCGCCGAGCTTTGCGGGCTGATGGCAACCAGAACAGGACCTCTGCAAAATCGGCCGGACTTGACGATAAAAGCTAACCGGCTTTGTGGCGACGGGAGCATCCTTCTCTTGAGCCGTTACAGAACTGGCCGTCGCAAACGCCAAGCACAAATTCAGCAAACACAGAACCGACCATCGAGGGAGCCGCATCTCACACCTCAACCAATATCGAGAGTTCAGGAATCATCGCGACCGCCTGAGTTCACAAAGTCGAGAATCAGGAAGCACGAATCTTTTCAGGCAGGACAACACCGGCAGGTCACGCGTTCGGATAGTTTTCCTGACGCATCAACGTGGGCTGACATCTTAGGGCTGTGAGTTAGGGCGAGTAAAGCAGCATCGAGAGAGTCCAAGTGACGGACCTGGGAAGCGGTCATGGTCATTCACAAGCCATCCGTCGATCGGGCGATTCGAGTCATGGAGTGACTCGTCTACGTTACTCACAACATCACAAACACATTCCCGTCTTCGATTTTCGCTTCGAAAACCGTTTGGCAAATACGAGGATTCAGACAGTGAGTTCCAGCAGCCACATCGAACTGCCAGCCGTGCCACGGGCAGGTGACGATGCCGCCGGTCAATTTCCCTTTGCCCAATGGCCCACCTTGATGAGCACAGATGCCATCAATCGCTCGAAACTCCCCATCGACATTGAAGAGCGCTATCAGTCGCCCGCTGACCGCAATTTCTTTCCCGGTACCAAGCGGAACGTCAGCGACGACCGCGACCTTGTGCCATTCAGCCATCCGGAAAATCCTCAATCAATTCGGGGGGAAAGTCGCAACCAAATGGCTTAGCGATTAAATCCCAAGTTCGATTGTTCAAAGTATGGTCAATTCTGAAACCACTTAATTCCCTGACTTTTCTTCTTTTGGTGCTTCTTTCTCGGCTGCTTTTTCGATCGTTCCCCACATGTGGCCGCCGACTTTTCCGTGCTGCCAAGTGCCGGCATAGCGATCGTTATCAAAGAGCACTCGTGTGCTGAACCCTGCTCCTAATCCAGGAAGCGTGGCGTCGGTCAGCGTGATCATTGGGGTGTCTTCGGCCCAGACGACTTTCAGAACCAGCGGAACTGTGACGTCGGTCTGACCGTACTTGATACGAGCCTCAAACTGCCAGAAGTCACCTTGGACCTTTGAAACTTTCTTGAGTTCATAACGTTCCGGGCTGGCTGGCTTCTCTTTTCCAACGACCGAAAAGTTGCCGATGAGCACAGATCCCGACAGACGCTCCGCGAACGCTTTTTCTAGCTCGTCACGATTGAGCTTGGCTGGCTTTGTCGACTTATCTTGCTTCTCTGGAGACTTCTCTTGTGATTGGCCACCGCCCACCAACGTGAGCACCAATGCCAATGAGATCCCCGCGACCAATGAACGATGAAATGAGCGGATCATGGAATGTCCTCCTAAAGGAAAGTCCGATTAAAACACTCCTGCGTCAGAAATCTTTAGCAAGCCGGACTGCACTTTTTCTGGCAGGATGGCTGAGTCAGAAAGCCGCGAACGAATCACTTCAGTTCGCGAGTTTCAGTGGAAGGTTCGTTGGAATGACCGCGTTTCGCCAGTGTGGCCGGGTCAATCTTGTCGCCATAGAACCAAACAGTCACCCGCATCTCCGGTTTCAGAAAGACTCCCTCTTCGGCGGCAGGGACTTGCACTTTGACACGAACGGGAATCGCTCCCTTGGAGCGATC
>Ga0255243_1000207_pt1 | contig 11228 bp, 9 predicted proteins | sample ColtaT_3_FD_183674 | JGI IMG/M metagenome (GOLD analysis project Ga0255243, IMG submission 183674) | Metatranscriptome of freshwater microbial communities from Columbia River, Oregon, United States - Colum_Atlam_RepB_8d (Metagenome... | ecosystem: Environmental > Aquatic > Freshwater > River...
AGAGTCCTCTGCGCGACATGGGAGTTGTCCGTGTCGCGCGGGGCATAAAGAACAAGGAACCCGGAATGCAGACCACGTTTCCTCGATTGCTGATGCAGCATGCGAAGCAGCGCCCCAGTGCGCCCGCCATGCGCGAAAAGGAATACGGCATTTGGCAAACCCTGAGCTGGGCCGATCTGGCCAAGATGGTGTCGCACATGGCCTGTGGCCTGCACCAAATGGGATTGCAACGCGGCGACCACCTGATCGTGGTGGGCTCCAACCGTCCCCGCTTGTATGCCGCCATGCTGGCGACCCAAGCCTTGGGCGCCATTCCCATTCCCTTGTACCAGGACGCGGTGGGCGCCGAGTGCGTGTTCCCGATCAACAACGCCGATGTGAAGTTCTGCGTGGTGGAGGACCAGGAGCAGGTCGACAAGCTGCTGGAAATTCGCGAGCAGTGTCCGCAGCTGGCCCACATCTTTTTTGACGACCCGCGCGGCCTGCGCAAATACGACGAGCCCGGCCTGGCGTCCATCGACGAGCTCATGGCGGCCGGTGAAGTGTTTCATGGCCTGCACCCCGACTTCGTGGCCGAGCAAATTGAGTTGGCGCATCCCGACGATGTGGGCGCCATGTTCTTCACCTCGGGCACCACCGGCAACCCCAAGGGCGTGGTGCACACCCACCGCAGCTTGTTGGACCGCGCCCAAGCAGGCGCCGAGTTTGATCGCCTGGGCCCCAACGAAGAAGTGTTGGCCTATCTGCCTCCGGCCTGGATTGGCCAGAACATTTTCAGCTACGCCCAATGGCTGTGCTGCGGCTACATCGTGAACTGCCCCGAGTCGACCGCCACCGTCACCATCGACTTGAAGGAAGTGGGCCCGACCTACTACTTTGCGCCCCCCCGGGTGTTTGAGGGCTTGCTGACCACGGTGATGATTCGCATGGAAGACGCCGGCGCCTTCAAGCGCAAGATGTTCCATTACTTCATGGACATTGCGCGCCGTGTGGGGCCCGCCAAGATGGATGGCAAGTCGGTGGGCTTGATCGACAGCCTGCAATACGCCCTTGGCAACCTGATGGTCTTCGGCCCTTTGCGCAACAACCTGGGCATGTCCCGCGTGCGCGTGGCCTACACCGCAGGCGAAGCCATTGGCCCGGACTTGTTCAGCTTTTACCGCTCGATCGGCGTCAACCTGAAGCAGCTGTACGGCTCGACCGAAACCGCCGTGTTCGTGTGCCTGCAGCCCGACCATGAGGCGCGTGCCGACACCGTGGGTGTGCCTTGCCCGGGCGTGGAAATCAAGGTGGCCGACAACGGCGAAATTCTGGTCAAGTCACCGGGCTTGCTCAAAGAGTATTACAAGAACCCAGCGGCCACGGCCGAAGTGCTGACCGCCGAAGGCTGGTACCACACCAGTGACGCCGGTTTCATCGACAGCCATGGGCACTTGAAGATCATTGACCGCGTGAAAGACGTGGGGCGCATCAAGGGCGGCGCCAACGACGGCGCCATGTTTGCGCCCAAGTACGTGGAAAACAAGCTCAAGTTCTTCCCGCAAATCAAGGAAGTGGTGGCCTATGGCGACCAGCGTGAAAAAGTTTGCGTGATGGTCAACATCGACTTTGAAGCCGTGGGCAACTGGGCTGAGCGTCGCAACCTGCCTTATGCAGGCTACACCGATCTGGCGCAAAAGCCCGAGGTTTATGGCCTCATCCAGGACTGCGTCGAGAAGGTCAACGCCGATCTGGCCGAAGACGCTTTGCTCGCCGGCAGCCAGGTCAGCCGCTTCCTGGTTTTGCACAAGGAACTCGATGCCGACGATGGCGAGTTGACCCGCACCAACAAAGTTCGCCGCGGCTTCATTGCCGAAAAGTACCAGCCGCTGGTGGATGCGCTGTATGGCGGCGCCACCGAGCAGTACATCGAAACCCAGGTGAAGTTTGAAGACGGCCGCACCGGCAGCGTCAACGCCACCCTGAAAATCTCCGACGCCAAGACCTTTGCGCCGGTGGGGAAAGCAGCATGAGCAAACACATTGGCGACGTCGTCCTGGACGTGCAAAACATCAGCCTGCGCTTTGGCGGCGTGAAAGCGCTGACCGACATTTCTTTCAATGTGCGCGAGCACGAAGTGCGCGCCATCATTGGGCCCAACGGCGCGGGCAAAAGCTCGATGCTGAACTGCATCAATGGCGTCTACACCCCCACCGAGGGCACCATCACCTTCCGTGGCCAGACCTTTGACCACATGGACAGCCACCAGGTGGCGGCCATGGGCATTGCGCGCACCTTCCAGAACCTGGCCTTGTTCAAAGGCATGAGCGTGCTGGACAACATCATGACCGGGCGCAACCTGCGCATGAAGAGCAACCTCTTCCTACAGGCCCTGCGACTGGGCCCGGCCGAGCGCGAAGAAATTGAGCACCGCGAAAAAGTCGAGCGCATCATCGATTTTCTGGAAATCCAGGCGTTTCGCAAAACCCCCGTGGGCCAACTGCCCTACGGTTTGCAAAAACGCGTGGACTTGGGCCGCGCCTTGGCGCTGGAGCCGCAGGTGCTGTTGCTGGACGAGCCCATGGCCGGCATGAACGTCGAAGAGAAGCAGGACATGTGCCGCTTCATTCTGGATGTGAACGAGGAGTTCCGCACCACCGTCGTTCTCATCGAGCACGACATGGGCGTGGTGATGGACATCTCCGACCGCGTGGTGGTGCTGGACTACGGCAAAAAGATTGGCGACGGCACCCCTGACGAAGTGCGCAACAACGAAGAAGTGATCCGGGCCTACCTGGGCACTTCGCACTGAACCGAGGAAGAAGCAAATGGGATTTTTTCTAGAAACCTTGTTTGGCGGCCTGATGGCCGGCATGCTCTATTCCTTGGTGGCGCTGGGCTTTGTGCTGATTTTCAAAGCCTCGGGCGTGTTCAACTTTGCCCAAGGGGCCATGGTGCTGTTTGCCGCCTTGGCCATGGCGCGTTTCGCCGAGTGGATCCCGCTCTGGCTGGGCCTGGACAACGCCCTGATCGCCAACGTGCTGGCCTTTATTGTGGCCGGCGTCATCATGTTTGTGGTGGCCTGGTTGATCGAGCGCCTGGTGTTGCGCCATTTGGTGAACCAGGAAGGCGCCACCTTGCTGATGGCGACCTTGGGCATCACCTACTTCATGGAAGGCCTGGGGCAGACACTGTTTGGCAGCGACATTTACCAGATCAACATCGGCATGCCCAAAGACCCGATCTTTTTGTTCGAGTCCATGTTTGAAGGCGGCGTGCTGGTCAACAAGGAAGATGTGATTGCCGCAGCCATTGCCGCCGCACTGGTGGTCGTGCTCAGCCTGTTTTTCCAGAAGACCGCCACCGGGCGCGCCTTGCGCGCTGTGGCCGATGACCACCAAGCCGCGCAATCGATTGGCATTCCGCTCAACCGCATCTGGGTCATCGTCTGGTGTGTGGCCGGCGTGGTGGCCCTGGTGTCCGGCATGATTTGGGGCTCCAAGCTCGGGGTGCAGTTTTCTCTGACCACGGTGGCCTTGCGCGCCCTGCCGGTGATCATTCTGGGCGGCCTGACGTCGGTGCCCGGCGCCATCATCGGTGGCCTCATCATCGGTGTCGGCGAGAAGCTCTCCGAGGTGTATGTCGGCCCCTATGTGGGGGGCGGCATCGAGATCTGGTTCGCCTATGTGCTGGCGCTCGTGTTCCTGCTGTTCCGTCCGCAAGGGCTGTTTGGCGAAAAAATCATCGACCGCGTTTGAGCGTCCCCGAGACCAAGGAAGAATTCCATGCTTTACCGTGAAAATGGCCAGTTCAAAACCAGTTACCGGGCGGATCAACAGATATTCCCGATCCTGCAAGACCGCGTTGCCATCGCCTTGCTGGTGGCCTTTGCCGTGCTCGGCGTGCCGATGCTGGCAGACGACTACATCTTCCGCGCCATTCTGATCCCCTTTGTCATCATGTCCCTGGCCGCCTTGGGCGTGAACATTCTGGTGGGCTACTGCGGCCAGATCTCCTTGGGCTCCGGGGCCTTCATGGCCGTGGGCGCCTATGGCGCCTACAACTTCTTTGTGCGCGTGCCCGACATGCCGCTGATTCCGGCCCTGCTTCTGGGCGGCTTGTGCGCCACCTGCTTTGGCATCTTGTTTGGCCTGCCCAGCTTGCGGGTGAAAGGCCTGTACCTGGCCGTGGCCACCTTGGCCGCCCAGTTTTTCAGCGACTGGATGTTCTTGCGCATCAAGTGGCTTACCAACGACTCCTCTTCCGGCTCGGTCTCGGTCAATGAGTTGCAGGTCTTTGGCCTGCCGATTGAAAGCGCCTTGAGCAAATACTGGTTCTGTCTGGGGGTCCTGGTGGTCATGGCCGTGCTGGCCAAGAACCTGGTGCGCGGTGCCATTGGCCGCGAGTGGATGGCCATTCGTGACATGGATGTGGCAGCGGCCGTGATCGGCATCCGCCCCATGTACGCCAAGCTCAGCGCCTTTGCCGTCAGCTCCTTCATCGTGGGTGTTGCGGGCGGCCTGTGGGCTTTTGTTTATCTGGGCTCTTGGGAGCCAGCCGCTTTCTCGGTGGAGATCTCTTTCCGTCTGTTGTTCATGGTCATCATCGGCGGCTTGGGCTCCATCATGGGCGCTTTCTTTGGCGCCGCTTTCATCGTGGTGATGCCCATTGCCTTGAACCAGTTTCTGCCTGCTCTCATGGGACTGTTTGGCATTGAAATTTCAACCGCCGGCGTGTCGCACGCCGAGCTGATGATTTTCGGTGGCCTGATTGTTTGGTTCCTGATTGTGGAGCCGCACGGCTTGGCCAAGCTGTGGTCGATCGGCAAGCAGAAGCTGCGACTGTGGCCCTTCCCGCACTGATTTTCTGTGTTTGTGTTTGATGATCACGCCCGTCCATTTTTAAAAGGAGACAACCATGAAACTTTCCAAACTCGTTGCCGCTGCCACCCTGGTGGCTGCCGGCCTCACCGGTGCCAGCTCGGCCCTGGCCCAGGCCAAAGAGCAATTCTTCCCGCTGCTGTCCTACCGCACGGGCGCCTACGCACCCAACGGTGTGCCCTGGGCCAACGGCAAGCAGGACTACCTGAAAATGATCAACGCCCGCGACGGCGGCATCAACGGCGTGAAACTCACCTATGAAGAGTGCGAAACCGGCTATGCCACCGACCGTGGCGTGGAATGCTATGAGCGCCTGAAGAGTCGTCCTGGCGTGGCGTTTTTTGACCCGCAATCCACCGGCATCACCTTCGCCTTGACGGAAAAAGCCCCGGCAGACAAAGTGCCCCTGATCACCCTGGGCTATGGCCTGTCGGTGTCGCAAGACGGCATGGCCTTCAAGTGGAACTTCCCGCTGATGGGCAGCTACTGGACCGGCGCGGACATCTTGATCCAGCACCTGGGCAAAAAAAAGAAGGCGGCCTGGACAAACTCAAGGGCAAGAAAATCGCCCTGGTGTACCACGACAGCCCGTTTGGCAAAGAGCCGATTCCCCTGTTGCAAGAGCGCGCCAAGATGCATGGCTTTGACCTGCAGCTGTTGCCCGTGACCGCACCGGGCGTGGAACAAAAAGCCACCTGGCTGCAAGTTCGCCAAAGCCGTCCCGACTACGTGTTGCTGTGGGGCTGGGGCGTGATGAACTCCACCGCGCTCAAGGAGTCGCAAGCCACCGGTTACCCGCGTGACAAGATGTACGGCGTGTGGTGGGCTGGTGCCGAACCCGATGTCAAAGACGTGGGTGAAGGCGCCAAGGGCTACAACGCGCTGGCCTTGAACACTTCGGGCCAACAACCCAAAGTCATCCAAGAGATCCTCAAGCATGTGCATGACAAAGGCCAGGGCACAGGCCCCAAGGACGAAGTGGGTTCGGTGCTGTACACCCGTGGCGTGATCATCCAGATGCTGGGTGTGGAAGCCGTGCGCCGCGCGCAAGAGCGTTTTGGCAAGGGCAAGGTCATGACCGGCGAGCAAGTGCGCTGGGGCTTGGAGAACCTGTCGCTGGACGAGAAGAAGCTCGAATCCTTGGGCTTCACCAACATCATGCGCCCGCTGTCCACCAGCTGTGCTGACCACATGGGCTCGACCTGGGCCCGCGTGCAGACCTGGGACGGCAGCAAGTGGGGCTTCTCCTCCGACTGGTACCAGGCCGATGAGCAAATCATCAAGCCCATGGTCAAAGCCGGTGCCGAAAAGTACCTGGCCGACAAGAAGATGACCCGTCGTGACGTCAAGGACTGCCAGTCCTGATCGACACGCTGACACCCGTTGCGCCCCGGCGCAGCGGGTGTTTGTCAGAGCCTGCATTGGAAGACAACATGAACACCCAAAAAAACCGTTCTCAACGTCAATGGCATTGAGGTCATTTACAACCACGTGATCCTGGTGCTCAAAGGGGTTTCCTTGCAGGTGCCCGAAGGGGCCATCGTTGCCATTCTGGGCGGCAATGGCGCGGGCAAAACCACCACCCTGCGTGCCATTTCCAACTTGCTCAAGGGCGAGCGGGGCGAGGTCACCAAGGGCAGCATTGAGTTGCGCGGTGAGCGCATTGAAAATTTATCGCCCGCCGAGCTGGTCAAGCGTGGCGTGGTGCAGGTCATGGAGGGGCGCCACTGTTTCGCCCACCTGACGATCGAAGAAAACTTGCTGACGGGCAGCTACACCCGCAGCGACAAAGGCGAAATCGCCGCCAACCTGGAAAAGGTTTACAACTATTTCCCCCGCCTGAAGACGCGCCGCACCTCGCAGGCGGCTTACACCTCGGGCGGTGAGCAGCAGATGTGCGCCATTGGCCGCGCCTTGATGTCCAACCCCAACATGGTGTTGCTGGACGAGCCGTCCATGGGCCTGGCGCCGCAAATTGTGGAAGAGGTTTTCAATATTGTGAAAGACCTCAACGACAAAGAGAAAGTCACCTTCTTGTTGGCCGAGCAAAACACCAACATGGCCCTGAAGTATGCCGACTACGGTTACATCATGGAGTCGGGCCGCATTGTGATGGACGGTGCGGCCAGCGACCTGGCCACCAACGAAGACGTCAAAGAGTTTTACCTGGGCGTGGGCGGTGGCGAGCGCAAGAGCTTCAAGGACGTCAAGAGCTACAAGCGCCGCAAGCGCTGGCTGGCGTGAGGAAGGCGTTGACCATGGCCGCCTTTTACGACACGCTGGAAACCCGCAGCCCCCAGGACCGCGAAGCGGCCCTGATGCAGGCCTTGCCCCAACAAATTGCGCATGCCCAGCAGCATGCCGCGGCGTTTGCCAAATCGCTGGGCCAGGTGGATGCGCACAGCATCACCTCCCGCACTGCGCTGGCGCGCCTGCCGGTGATCCGCAAATACGAATTGCTCGAGCAGCAAAAAGCGCAACGTGCGCAAGACGTGTTTGGCGGCTTTTCGGCCTTGGCTTTTGGCAAGGGCATGACCCGTGTGTTTGCCAGCCCCGGCACCATTTACGAGCCCGAGGCGGCACGTCCTGACTACTGGCGCATGGCACGCACGATGTTCGCCGCGGGTTTCCGCTCGGGCGACTTGATTCACAACTGTTTCAGCTACCACTTCACGCCGGCCGGTTCCATGATGGAGTCGGGCGCGCATGCCCTGGGTTGCACCGTGTTTCCCGGTGGCACCGGCCAAACCGAACAGCAAGTGCAGGCCATGGCCGAGTTGCGGCCCGCCGGCTACATCGGCACGCCCAGCTTTCTGAAGATCATTGTGGAGAAGGCGGCCGAGTTGGGCGTGGCCTTGCCCAGCGTCAAAAAAGCCCTGGTGTCCGGCGAAGCGTTCCCGCCGAGCTTGCGCGACTGGCTGGCCGAGCGCGGCATCGCCGGTTACCAGTGCTATGCCACCGCCGACCTGGGCCTGATTGCCTATGAAACCGAAGCCCGCGAAGGCTTGGTGCTGGACGAAGGCGTGATCGTTGAAATCGTGCGACCCGGCACCGGCGACCCGGTGCCCGAGGGTGAAGTCGGCGAGCTGGTGGTCACCACCTTGAACCCCGACTACCCCCTGATCCGTTTTGGCACCGGTGACTTGACCGCGGTCTTGCCCGGGACCTGCCCCACCGGACGCACCAACAACCGCATCAAGGGCTGGATGGGCCGTGCCGATCAAACCACCAAGGTGCGCGGCATGTTTGTGCACCCCGGCCAGGTCGATCAGGTCGCGAAGCGCTTCCCCGAAGTGCTCAAGGCGCGCCTGGTGGTCAGTGGCGAAATGGCCAGCGACCAAATGGCGCTGAAGGTGGAAACACGCCAAGGCTCCGACGCTTTGGCACGATCCATCGGAGACGCGGTGCGCGATGTCACCAAACTGCGTGCCGACGTGGCCTTTGTGGCGCCCGGCAGTTTGCCCAACGATGGCAAAGTGATTGAGGACGCGCGCAGCTACCAATGACGTGACGGGTATCGCGCCATGGCTGGCGCGGGGCTACGTAATTTCCGTTATTTCCAAAATTGAGTTGAGTCTTACCATGGGCAAATACTTTCAAAGGAGACATGCCCATGAAATCGACCTTCGCAGGTTTGCTCGCCCTGTCGCTGTTGCCTTTCAGCCTGCAGGCCGCTGACTTTCCCATCAAAGACAAGCCCGTGACCCTGGTGGTGCCCTTTGCCGCTGGCGGCCCCACCGACCGTGTCGCGCGCGATTTGGCCGAAGCCATGCGCAAGACCTTGGGCAACAGCGTGGTGGTGGAAAACGCCGCCGGCGGGCCCGGTGGCTTGATCGGCGCCACCAAGGTGACCCGCGCCAACCCCGATGGCCACACCCTGCTGGTGCACCACATCGCCATGGGCATTTTTCCTTCGTTGGTGCGCAACCTGCCCTTCAAGGTCGACAGCGATTTCGAGTACCTGGGCATGATCAACGACGTGCCCATGACCTTGATTGGCAAGCCCCAGTTGCCGGCCAACAATTACAAAGAACTGATCACCTGGGTCAATGCCAACAAAGGCAGCATCAACCTGGCCAACGCCGGCTTGGCCTCGGCATCCCATCTGTGCGGCATGCTGTGGCAAGCCTCGGTGCAAGTGGACATGACCACGGTTCCCTACAAGGGCACGGCGCCTGCCATGACCGACCTGATCGGTGGCCAAGTGGATTTGATGTGCGACCAGACCACCAACACCACCTCGCAAATCGAAGCCAAGAAAGTGAAAGTCTTTGGCGTGACCACGCAGAAGCGTTTGAACACGCCAGCGCTCAAGGATGTGCCCACGCTGGACGAGTCCGGCCAGAAAAACTTCCAGGTCACGATTTGGCATGGTTTGTACGGCCCCAAGGGCTTGTCGGCCGATGCCAAAGCCAAGCTGAACGCCGCGCTCAAGGCGGCGCTCAAAGACCCTGACTTCGTCAAGAAACAAGAAGGCCTGGGCGCAGTGGTGATCAACGACAAGCGCTCTGACCCGGCTGAGCACAAGGCCTTTGTGACGGCAGAAATCGCCAAGTGGACGCCCGTCATCAAGGCCGCTGGCGTTTACGCTGACTGAGGCTCAAGGGGCACTGGCCTCATCGGCCAAGTGTTCAAACGGCAGCGCTGCCTTGACCAACATCACGGTGCAGGGCGCATGCATCGCCACTTTGATAGGAACAGTGGCCACCAAGCGCTGCATTTGCAGGCCATGCGTGGCCGCACCCAGGATGATCATGCTCACGTGATTGCCTTCGGCGTAGCGCAGCAGGGCCTGCGCCACGTCACCCGATTCCAGCACGTGAAACGACGCCTGGTGGTTTTCCAGGTCCAGCGGTTGTGCCCATTGCTGCAGCCGTGTCAGGTGCTGACGGTGCAGCGAGGTTTCACTCTTGGCATTGTCTGAGCTGCTGGTGGCGCTGTCCGAGATGACGGTCACCACGGCCAACCGTGCCCCAGGCAAATTTCCGAGCGCTCGGTCCGTCTCCTGGCGCATGGAAAACAGCGCCGCGTCGCTCACGTCTTGGTGCGGCAGCGCCACCATCACGATGGGCACGCGCTCAATTTGCTGTTGTGCGGCCAGCGGGCTGGGTTGGTAGTGCATGCCCGCAGCCCGGACCCAGCGCCGCAGGTGTTGCCAAAACCCCAAGCCTGCCACCTCGCGGCCGCGCTCGGTGAGCTTGACCTGGTCAGGGTGCCGCAAATCAAACGCCAGGTGCGCTGCCGAAGGGTAGCGGTCTTGGGCCTGAGGCTGCAGGCAGCGCATCACAATTTCTTGTAACCATTCGGGGGTGTCAGCACGCAAACACCGCAACGGCGTTGGCGACATCCAAAGGCGTTGCCGCAGGCCACCCTGCGTTTGCGGGTTGCCAAAAGGCAAGGTACCGGTGGCCATCTCATACAGCATGACGCCCAGGGCAAACAGGTCACTGCGCGGGTCGCCCCGAACGCCCACCACTTGCTCGGGGGCTATCCAGGCGGGCGAGCCCACGGCATTGCGCAACTCTTCGGCCAGCAGGTCGGGCAGTTGCGCATGACAGGACAAGCCAAAGTCCAGCAAGACCGCGCGACCGTCGGGCGCGAGCAGCACATTGGCTGGCTTGAGGTCGAGGTGGCAAACATTTTGTTTGTGCAGGCTGTGCAAGGCCATGGCGATGGCTGCGCCGATGCGCGCGACCTCCAGCGGCGGCGGCCGCGTGCCGGCCTCGGTCTGCTGGTCCAGCCATTGCTGCAAGCTCAGGCCGGGGATGTGTTCCATCACCAGATAAGGCACAGCCGACAGGTCGCCCGCAGCCACCAGCCGAGGCACAGCGTCCCCCTGCAAGGTTTGCATGATCTGGTGCTCCACCTCAAAGCCGACGATGTTCTCGGCGCCATCACCCGCGGTCATGCGCGGCACCTTCATCACCATGGGGAAGGGCGCTGGGGTACCCTGCGCAAATTCCACCGCGTACACATGGGCCATGCCCCCGGCATGCAAGCACTCGCCCACGCGAAAGCCATCGAGCTCGGTGCCAGGCGCCAAGCGCTTCATTGCCCTGTCTCCAATCGCGCAGCCAAGGCCTCTGGCAAACCGGCGTCGCGAATCGCGCGTGCGGCCGCCGTGTGGTTGTAGGGCACGCGGAAAAAAGTGAGCTTGCAGGCCGCCACATCCATCAAGGCGTAGGCGGCACGCGGGTCGCCGTCGCGCGGTTGGCCAACCGAGCCAATGGTGGCAAGCCAGCGTCGATGGGTGGGCACGGGAATGGCCACGCCGGGGCTGGGTTTGAAAGGCATCAGCTGTTGGCCCGAGCCTTTGTAATAAAGCGTTTGATGGGGCACGTGCCCGCCAAACACATAGCGCACCTCGGG
>Ga0255243_1000212_pt1 | contig 11105 bp, 7 predicted proteins | sample ColtaT_3_FD_183674 | JGI IMG/M metagenome (GOLD analysis project Ga0255243, IMG submission 183674) | Metatranscriptome of freshwater microbial communities from Columbia River, Oregon, United States - Colum_Atlam_RepB_8d (Metagenome... | ecosystem: Environmental > Aquatic > Freshwater > River...
CTCAATTCTGTTACCAACCGATTTCGCGAGGCGAAATAAAAAACCCGCCTGCATTCAAGCAGACGGGCGATGAAAAGGGTTCCGTTATCGGACGGGCGGCTCGCAGCTACTCGGATTTCGCTTCACCTTTATTGAGTTGATACAGCGGCAAATAGCGGTAGTAGACTTCCAACGTCAAAGCGTGAATGCTCGTCGCCATCACTGGGCCTGCGGTATGGCCGCTTGGCTTCCAGCTTCCGGAGGCACAGCCTTCTTTGATTTGCGATGTGATCAAGAAGCGTCGAGCGTGTCGGTTCCACTGGTCCCACTCTGGGCCGGGCAAGTTGTGCATCACCTGAGTTGCGTAGTACAGAAAATAAGAATCGCCGGTAGAGGCATTTAAGTTTCCCATCACATAGCTCAGCCCCTCGACCATTGCGGCATCGGTTCGCTTCATACCGCTGTATTGATTGCACAGCAGACCGACAGCCGACATTGCAGGGGTCGGTCCGGTATCGGGCATATATGAGAACAAGCCACCGGATTTCCCTTTGGCGACACTCCCCAAAAACTTTTTAGCTTTGTCCAAGGTTCCCTTGTTGACAGGCAAGCCAGCCATCTGCGCGCTCTTCAATCCCATCAGTTGCCAACCAACGACCGATGTGTCCCCGACTGTTGCTGGCCGTGCGGTGTAATGCCATCCGCCAGATGATTCGTTCTGCGCGTACTCGATGAATTTGACCGCAGCCATTGCAGAGTTCTTTAGCTTTTGGTCGTGGCTCAAACCATAAGCTTCACAGAGGGCGATGGTTGAAAGTCCGTGCTCGTACATGCTGCCGCTGCCCAGCATCCCTGTCTTCTGGTCCTGCTTCTGAGTCATCCAGATCAAGCCTTTACGGATGACTCCTTGGTAGGGGCCTTTCGATTCGTGTGTTTGACCGGCGGCGAAGAACGGCAACAGTCCGAATGCTGTTGCGGCCATCGGATAGTCGGCAGCTTCTTTTCCAACGTGAGCCGAGCAGCTTGGGTCTTTGCACTGACGGACGAATTCTTTGCAGCCCCAGCTTCCGTCGGCGTTCTGATGCTTTGCCAACCAGTTTGTTGCGGCACCAACTGCTCGTTCTGAGTCTGCTGTTCCACCACCGCTTGCGATCGCCTCGCGCTTACCGGAACCGCGTCCGCCAAAGCCTTCCCCGGCTCCACCGCTTCCAGCTTTGTCGCCAGTACCCACACCGACACCAACGCCGCCAGGACCTTTGACTGATGGGCCATCACCAAACGCAGTCACGCTAAAGCCACCGAATCCACCGAGCGAGGTCGTCTGAGTCGATGGAGCGCCTCCACCCGCTTCCTCAAACACGGCGCTGTTGTCGTTGTATTGAGCGTCTTGTTCCATCGCTGATGGAGGCTCGGTCAACGATTCGGTATTAAGCACTGTCGGCTCGATCGGCGTTTCACCCACCTCAAAGTGAGTGATCGGAGCTTCCTCGACGACCGTATCCACTTCTGTGTCAAAGAAGACGGCCTCTTGCAGCAGCTTCTTGGCGACGGGCGCACCAATCGCAACGCCCAAAACGCCAATCACCAAAACGTGCATTCCGAGGGCAATTCCCCAGAACTTGGCGTCCTTGGCGATCCATTGCTTCATGCCTGCTTTAAAGTCCGCAGCGCTTGGAACAATCGACTTGAGAAGTTCGATGTAATTCATAAATCACCTAGCCACTTTTTCGGACAATCAATGAACCGTGACACCGCTTGGCGGGCGGTCAAAGTTTGAAACATGTTACGCACGTCGGCTGTCTGGAACATCCCCATCCAGAGAATTTCGTTCAAGATTTGGCAGCGAAGCGGGCCGAGGCTCCTCCACCGACTCGACGAATTCCGTCCAACCAGCCCCCGACGCGATGCCGTCGTCAACAGAATTCGTGTTATTGTCGAGCCAATTTTCAATCGCCGCGTGATCAACTACCTCTTCGGCGTGGATCATGGCTCCCGCACGCAAATAGTTTCGAGTCCACAGGCCAACAAACACCACAACGAAGGCCGCGCCTCCAAATACCCACGGCCAGAGCTCTTGTTCTTCTCGTTGCCGTTTTAGGGATGAGCGAATCGGGTTTTCTCGCCACCGTAATCGTCCGACGAGAATCGGTGCCCAGCGAGATTTCCCCATCGCATCTTCATAAGCAAAGAGCTTCAAGAAATATCCGACGAACTGTGCCTCTTCGTGGATGCTCGGGCTAATCGGTAGCTCAGGCGGTTTGTCATAAAAAACAAGGCAATACAAACCGGTCCGTGATTCGTTTGTGACGCCCCAAGCTTCGTAAACTTGCTTTGCTCCCGCTGAGTTCTTGACCTCATCGTGAGCCACTGCCCGACGAAGGCTGACCTTCATGCCGACTAGCTTGCCGCGATACTTCTCGGGAGCCTCAGCCAGATGCGTGAAGTAAAGATCTTTACGAGCCCGCTGCCAAAGATCCTCAAAGGTTTCGGTCATGCTCCAGCGCATCAGTTGCCAATATGCGGGCATTTCTTCTGCAGCCAACGGAGCTTTGTCGCTAATTGCCTGAAAAAGATATTCTGATTTTGATTGCTCGAATGGTTGCTGGTCATTCGGGCCAGTCACCAGCGTTTCGACGAACTTGTCTTCGCTCTCTGCGTCAGCGCCTGCGACACTCTGTTCCGGACTGTTTTTCGCATCGACTTTGTTCGGCGGTATCTCGCTGGCAACAGCATCGTCATGAACATCATCCGCCAGCCATTTCCACATGCCGGGATCGCGTGCCCGATACATGGCCATCCCCACCACAGCCAACAACATCATCATGCTCATCAACCGGAATAATTCCCGGCGAGGAAAATGGGACGAGGGTGTGGGTGGCTGGTATTTCATGGCGATGACATTCCGTCGGAACTAGCCGACAAAGCTGTCGATGTGACAAATCTCGTGGAGTACGATTTCATCGTGCTCCTGCCAAAACGAAATCATACGGCATTTCTTGAGGCACGTTGGAAACGTGCTCCACTTCTTCATTCCGTTGGCAATTCCACGAAGCTCAGCTTCGTCAGCTTTTCGCCGTTAGGCAGAGTTTGCCTCGTGCAAACATCAACAACACGCATCAATTCGGCATATCGCAATTTTGACGCGACTTGAATGATGACTTGCTTGAAAGGGCTGTTGGCGTCGCTCAGCACGGCTTTCAAGCGGCCTTCAAGGGCACTCACTCCGGCGACGTTGGCTTCGCCGATCGCCATCGTTGAGATTTTGCCGCCGGGCGTTGAGAAAACCGAGATTACCAGTGACTCAAAAGCCTGCACTGCATTCTGATTGTTGTTGTTATCGCCGGCCGCTTGCCCTTTGGCCGCTCCGACTACCGGCATCGGTGGCGGCAGCTTCAGGTTGATTTGGCCTTCAACTGGGGAGGGCTTGAACGTGAGGATGAAAAACGCGAGCAACTGAAACGCCATATCGAGCATGGCCGCCAGATTCAACTCGACGTTTTCGCTCCCTTTTTTCTTTTTCTTGCGATGGCTCATCTTGGCACCGTCGGACGGAAAGTCTCATTCACAGTTCAGCCATTAAGCTGAAACACCTCAACGAATACGCTCGTAACTAACCGTCTTCTTTATTCATGGCCTTCAACGCAAATTTGCGAAAGCCGTTGTCTTGGCAGGTCTTGATGACAACGTTGAGCAAGTTGAAAGGCGTTTGCTTATCGGCTCTGACAACGATCGTTGTCGGGAGGTCGTCATCGGCTTTGAAGTTTGGGTTCAATCGCTTTGCCGTGAGGCGACTCGCTTTTGCTTCCGCCTTGATGTAACGCTCAATGTTTTGCGTGACGCCATAAACATTCAGTTTCCCGACACTGTCGATGTTGAGAATCAACAAGTCTTCCCCTTCGGTTTCCAGCGGTCGAGCAGAACCAACGACAGGAAGTTTCAAATTCAAATCCAACGAAGCCGCTTTGAAATTGGTCACCAGCATGAAGAAGGTGATCAATTGAAAAACCAGATCCAACATGGGAGTTAGATTTGGTTCGGCACTCGCTTCGGAATTCATCGAGCCAGACATGGCTCACCTCATCGAAGACAGGGATTAACTCACTAGGCAATTGAGGGACACGAAAGCCTTTTGTCAGACTTACGCTTTCGGGGCCGGTGGTGCTGCTGGAGCGGTCGGCGCTGCGGCTTGAGATTGGCGAGGCGCACTTGCCGCCGCCTTAGCTGCTTGAGCGAGCTTCTTTACGAACTCGTCGGCAGAAAACATGGTGTTAGCCAGAATCGACGAAACGCGATTCTTGAAGATCGCAAAGAAGTAAATCGCTGGCACTGACAGGGCGACACCTTCAAAGGTCAACAGCAACGCTTCTGAAATACCTTCAGCCACTTCGCTCGCCTTCAGCCCTGCATCCGAACGTGCAATCTGGCTGAAGCTCGCGATCATCCCCTTCAACGTTCCGAGCAGTCCAATCATGGGGCCCAGTGTGCCGAGCACGGCCAACATGCTGATTTTCTTTTCCATTTCGGTGCTTTGTACTTCGCCGACTTGCTCCATCGCGTCACGCGATTCCGCCAAGCCTGCCGATAGTTCACCGAGACCCGCCGATGCCAATTTTGTGAAGAGACACTCTTTCTCTTTGATGGATTGATAGACCCCCTTGTAGTCTTTCTTTTCCATCTTCTGCTTGATGTCTTCCATGAGGTCAGGCGGCATTGCCACCATCGGGCGGAGTTCCAAGAACAGTTTGCTGGCGGTTGCGATGAAGTAGCACGACAACGCAAAGATGATCACTCCAATTGCACCTGAAGTTTTAATAACCCAGATGATGAAGTGCTCTTCGGTATGTTCGGCCTCAGCCGCCTTGCCATCTTCCTTTTTCTTTCCCTTCTTCGGGGCGGGCTTTTCTTCCGCTGCCGCATCCTCTTCGGCCGCTTCTTCCTGAGCAACCGCCGCCGGAGTGGCGAGCCACAGCGTCTCAATAGAGCCCGCCATCAGTGCCAACAACAAGACCATCCACGCCAGCCGCTTTGAGCGGTCGGAAGACCCAATCATCGCTATGACCTTTTTTGTGAACGCGAACCGTGACAGTGAAAGCTGTCGTACCGAAACCTGCTGGCAGACTTCAATGCAGAGAATTTCGATGACTCACAGCCGGAGAGAGCGAGCCATGCTACAGTTGCCGTGAACGACAAGAAAGCGTGAACGCACTCGTAAAAACCGATGAAACACAGAAGTGGTTCAACGTGAGTTCATCACCCGAACGCTGAAGAAAACATTCGTGGCGATTTCAAAATCGCCCCATCAACTGTTCGAGCACCACACGTGCCGGTTCGGCAATGTGGTCCTCTTACTTGCTCTTTAGGCTGAAAGCGCCGTCCCAATCAGCGGGAGGGTGGTTGTCGGTGTGGGCCATTTGTTCGAGCAGAAACTTCTTAGGACCATCATCGTCCGGTACTTGCGTGAGCAGCGATAGCGCTGCGTCCCATTTACCGGCGATGATTGCATCCAACGCCTTTTCATAAGCAACGACGGCTTGCATCGAGAGTGTTTCTGTGCCGTCATTCGCCGGAAGTAACTCGCTGACCAGAATTGACGTGTCCATTCCCTTGGGGCGAACCTTCGCCAATCGGCGGCATGTCCCTTCGGATCGCGGCAGTATTCTACGCACGAAATCGGCAGTCGTTTCGTCGATGCAGATGTTGACGCCAAACATCCGCGTCATACCCTCGATGCGCGACCCTTGATTCACGACGGGGCCAAAAACGCCAATCTTGGCTTGTTGAGTTGTGCCGATCTGCCCCGCAATCGCTCGGCCGTGCGCAATCCCGACTCCGCACGTAAAACCTTCAAGCAGGTCATCGGCTTCGACTGGCAGGCTAAAAACTTGTTGAATTGTGAGAGCCGCTCGGCATGCCGAGATCGGACCATCCGGTAGCGGTTCGGGCCAACCCCAAAAGCCAAGCGCTGCATCTCCCTGGAAGTCAGCGATTGCTCCATCAAATGCCAGAATGCCACCGGTCATGGCGCTTAACGCAGCACGCACACTCTCCAAGAGCTTCTTCAGATTGTCCTTGAGCTTTTCGGACTTCCGAGAAAAGCCTCGCACATCGCAGAACAAGACGGTGATGTCTCGCTCCGACGGTTCCATGATGTTCCCTGCCGACTTCTTCGTGAGGTTGGCGATGACCTTCGGCGAAAAGAACGTTGAGAGTTGTGTCGTGTGTTCTTGCAGAGTTCGAACGGTTCGGATTGAACCAATGAATTGAGCGACCAACTGTGTGAATCGAAGGTCCCCTTTCAGCAAGTCCTCGTCGAGAAAAGCATTCTCGTCACGACCACCTTCGCCTGACACGTACAAGCACCATCCAATGCATGATTCAGCGGCGACCGGCGTGCAGAACGCCCAGCCAAGCGACCCACTCATTGTCACTTTGCTTGATTCCATTTCGCCAACGATGTGCATCATGCTGGCGTTTTCTCGCAACGCTTTCTTCAGCAGTTTGCGGCTCGGCATGAATCGTCCACCAAACGATTCTCGAGTTTGCACCCGCATCAATGCCGGTTTCGGAAGCTCGGCTTCTTCATTGCGTCCAGCTCGTAGATCGTTGACGTAATCTTCGTCGAACACTGCTACTGCCACTGCCACTGCCGGAGGAATTGCCTGCAACAACATACCGACGAGCATCAAAGCCAGTTCCATGTCGGTGTTTGTTCCGGAAATCATCTGCGGCAAGTTGGAGAGAACTTCCATTTGCCGCTCGGTGTCACCGAAGGCGACATTTTCAAGTTCGTCGCTCTTGTAGGCGTGCTCTTCGACATCCTCACCTTCATCGTCGGTGGTGTATTCATTGGGGCTTTGTCCCAATTCGGGCATTGAAATCAGCGGGGCGGGCGGCAACTCCATTGTTTGGCGAGAGATATCCACTTTCATCTCGACGCGAACCACAAACGAGGTCATGCCGATCTGAAACGGTTCGCCAGCTGATGCAGAAATTTCGCGACAGACTTCCCCCAAAAACTTGATCGGGTTGGTCGCATTTGCCAAGCAAGTCACCTTGAGGTGATCTCCGGACCAAACGAGGTCGACGTGCTCACGCGAGATCGTCCGATCCCAGCTAATCGCCCAACCTGTTTGGGGGGCGCGGCCAATTCGTACGACCTGCCCCTCAACGAGTTGTTGTCGCAGCGATTGACCTTCCCCTTGACCTGTCGCGATCAATTCCACCAACTGGGTTGGCACTGTCTACCTCCAATAAACCGCATCCCGAGCGATAGCTACTTTCCCAAACTAGAGCACGTTGGGAAGTTATCTCTGTCATGTCCCTTGGGTCGCAATTGGCGACACAGGCTTCGTTCTATTTCTTCTTCAACGTTGTCAGATACTCCACCAAGTCCGTCATTTCTTCGAGTGTCAGCGTCTTAGCGAGGTCCGCCGGCATCAAAGAGATTTTTTGTTTGATGACTGGTTGTTCGAGGTCCTTTTTGGCGATTGTTTTTGTGATCGCTTCCTGGTTTCTCAAAGTGACCGCTTCCGCCGTTTCGCTAATCAATAATCCGGTAAAGACTGTCCCATCTTTGGATTCAGCGGTGTAAGTCTCGTAGTTGTGGCTGATGCCGGCGCTGGGGTAGATGATCGATTCCCACATCGCTTGGCGACTGAGTTTCGTGCCGATCTCGCTGAGGTTTGGGCCGACTTCTTTGCCTTGGTTGTTGACGATGTGGCAGTTATTGCATTTGGCCGTCATCCCGGAAGCAAACAGTTTTGCTCCGTTGCCAGCGTTCCCCTTGAGGTTGGCAAGTTGACTCAGCGGCGGAAGTGGTTTCGCATCTTTGCCCGCCGGTGCCGGGAAGAGTTTGGCGACCGTTCCCTTTTGGGCCTCATCCAGCGGTGCTGTTGAAAGCGCTGCGGCCAACGCTGGTGCGAACGTGTCATCGAACGCTTTTGATTCAGCCAGTTTCAAAATTTCAGTCGCTCCCGCCTTCGTGCGAGCGGCCCCCTTGATGGCTTGGCGACGAATGTCGGCAGGAGCTTTGTCGTTCTTAACGATCGGCAGCAATAGCGGTGAAGCACTACCGTCACCGGAATTGGAGAGGACGGTCGCAGTTGCCAAGGCAGCTCGTCCTTGGTCCTTGTCTGAAGCGAGGGCGACGGTAAGCAGGTCGCGAGCCTGCTTGCTCAACAACACGCGGATGGCGTCGATGCCGATTTGGTCATCAGGCTTGGCCTGAGCCAGTGCGAGCAGATCGGTGTAGCGGTCAGTGACATTGAATTTCTCGACCAGCGTTATGAATTGCGGCTGGTCTTTCAGGCCGTCGAGCACTCGGTTCAGAGCAGTCTTGTGTTCGGGATTCTTGGCGACATCAAACCCTTTCAGCCGACTGATTGCTTCGGTGTTGATGAATTTCGTTTTCGCCGGATTTCCAAAGTCGCCAAACGCCAACTTTACCAACGCCTCTTGCTTCTCTGGGCTATCGGCTAGGAAGTCAACCGCTCGGAGGTATCGCGGTGAGTCGTCGGCGGCGATGGCTTGGTCTTGAAGAATTGATGCTAACGCCGGAGGAGTTTCTTTCGCGCGGGATCGCCAAATGATGTCGCGCAGAACGGCCACTTGCGTCGATGTGAGATCCTCGCGCTTAACACCAAGGCTTAAAGCTCCAAAGAAATTGAGGCACGCATCCCAATCGGTGCCCGCGCCGATGCCGAGGGCTTCGAGATACCAACGGTCTTTGCCGTCGTGCTGCTTCGCAAGTTTGGCCCAGAGTTCCGCTTTCTTCGGCGACTTGAGATGGCGAAGCGAGATGGCGCATTCACGACGAACTGCGGAGTCTGGATCGCTGACAAGTTTCTCAATCGCGAACGTCAAAAAATCAGGAGCATTTGGCTTGGGTTGATCTTTCGGGAAGCTTGCGGATTTCGCAGCGAACAAGAAGTTCAACTCAGCTTCGGCTTCTCGGTAAACACGCAGGGCCGTGATGCGGAGATCCGGATTAGGGCTTTCGAGAGCATCGGTGGCATAGTGCAAATGAGTCTTGCCCTTGTGCTCCAATTTGAAAGTCTTCTTGTCCCCTTCAGAATGCTCTTTGAGTTGGATTTGACCCAGCGCGATCTTGTTCAACAGCCACAAGGCTCGCGCTTGGAGTCGTGGGTTCGGATCGCTCTCGAAGACCTTAGCCAATGCTGTTTCTGCTTTGTCACCCATCGCGTGTAGAGCGGTCCAAGCAACATACCTCGTCGCTTCGTTGGGGCTCTTCAGCGCGGTGATCGCGCCGTCGACAGTGCTGACGTCGACCTTCGGGAATTTGTAAGGGGTCTTCGGCGGAGCAACTCGGAAGAGGCGACCGCGGTCGGCATCCCCCATGCGGTGACCTCCCACGCCGGGGTCGTACCAGTCGGCGACGATCAGCGAGCCGTCGGGAGCCACGCTCACATCCGACGGACGGAACCAGTTGTCGCGAGCACCGCTCAAAACGTTGACAGTCGCGGCGGAGTAGCCCGCTCCCGACTTTTTCACGGGGTAGGCACGCACCACGTTCGGCCCGGCATCGCAGTGAATCACCTGATTGCGAAACACTTCCGGCAGCAGAGTTCCTTCATAGACGATGATCCCCGTCGGCGAACCGGCTCCCGTTTGCAGCAGATTCGGCACGACACCGGGATCATTCAGATGCCAGTGACGCAGCGGAATCTCGGTCTCCATGTTCGTGCGAGGCGTTTGCCAACCGGCTCCGGTGAGTTCGTCTTTGTAACCGTAGTTGCCGAACTCCATTACGAAGTTGATGCGAACACCCTTGTTGCCATCGTCGTCATTGTCGCTCTGCCAGAGGGAACCAAAGCTGTCGGTCGCAATTTCCCAGTTATTGCGGAAGTTCCAGCCGAGCGTTTCAAACTCGCTGCCGTCCATGTTGCAGCGAAAGACCATTCCTTCTTGATACGGCTTGCGGCTCGCGTTCACTTCGTTGCCAGCAAGGTCGATGATCGGCTTGCCGCTGCGGTCCTTGATCTGATTGCCGCTGTTGCCAAAGTTGAAATACAGCTTGCCGTCCGGCCCAAAATGGAAGGCATGAATGCCGTGATCGTGTTGCGTTCCGGCGATGCCGGTGAAGAGCAGCTCTTTGCGATCGGACTTGAGATCACCGTTGTCGTCGTGCAGGAAGAAGACGCTGTCGCCGCAGGAGACAATGATCTTCGTCCCTTTGCCGCTCGGTGTTGGCAGAACGCAAATGCCGTGAGCCGTATCGACGTCGTGTCCCTGATGAAAGACGGTCTGCTTGTCGCTGACGCCATCGCCATCGGTGTCTTCGAGGATCAGGATGCGATCCCCTTCCTTTCGCTCGCCGTTGCGATGTCGATAGTTCACAACCTCGCAAACCCAAATTCGGCCGAGATGGTCGATGTCGATGCTGGTCGGATTGAGCATTGCTGGATTGCTCGCTTCGGATGCGAACAAGGTCGCTTCCAGCCCTTCCGCGACGTCCAATCCACTGACTGCGTCCTTCGGATCGCGGCTGCCGATGCCGCTTTGTGGGCTGCCACCGTTGGAGGCGACGAGGAACTTTGGATCGGGCTTGTCAGTGAAGACCAAGAATCGAACCGTCGAACCGCAGCCCTGATTTACCCCGTGGTCATCGACTGCCGCTCGGCCTTTGAATTTCGTAAAGGTGTGCCCATCCGGCAGAGCAAACTCAATCACCGAGTTCGCGTGCGTCCCGATGCCATATTCGGCCTTCTTGCCGTCGATGGAGATCGCCTCGCCGCCGCAATTTTTGTTGACGCCAACCTCGCCGAAACCCGCGCTGGCGGCCTTCCATTTCATCTCAGTCAGCTTTGATTCTTTGCCGTCCTTGCCAACCAGACGTGGTTCTGCCCAGTCGGCCCAGTCGCAACCGAATCCGTCGCCTCCATCTGTCGCCACGAGGAACAATGATTTGGCTCCCGCAATGTCGACGTCGAACTCAACCGAGTGGCCCTTTGTCTGCGCAGAGACCACTTTGCTGTCAAATTTTGGTTCAGCCGCATTCAGGCTGACAGAAGACAAAGCAACGCTGAATGAGAACATCCAAGAGGCACGGGCAATCCAATTCAAACGCTTCATCGCGGCATCTCCCATCAGGACGGCTGAAATTTGTC
>Ga0255243_1000218_pt1 | contig 10994 bp, 9 predicted proteins | sample ColtaT_3_FD_183674 | JGI IMG/M metagenome (GOLD analysis project Ga0255243, IMG submission 183674) | Metatranscriptome of freshwater microbial communities from Columbia River, Oregon, United States - Colum_Atlam_RepB_8d (Metagenome... | ecosystem: Environmental > Aquatic > Freshwater > River...
CTTGACTGAGCAGCGTGAGCCGGCTTTATTCAAAATGCCGGGCGGTTTCTAACAAATTCTTACAGTACTTGGTTTAGAATTCGGCTCCGTCGCTAAGACAAGAGTTACACAAGGATGACGCACTGATACGCGTTTTCAAGATCACACGCCTAATCTTGGGGCGGTAGCGTGTCTGAACAGGGGTGATCTGCGTGCTTGACCGTATTTTGGTGGTGTGTGTGGGCAATATTTGCCGTAGCCCCACGGCTGAGTTTCTTTTAAAAGCGGCGTTGCCGGGTAAGCAGATTAGCTCGGCTGGTTTGGCCGCCGTGGTTAATCACGATATGGATGTGCAAGCTCGTGCCGTTGCCGAGCGCCACGGTGTGCATTGTCCGAAACACACGGCACGGCAGCTCACGCGAGAGCTCTGCCATGAGGCTGACCTCATTTTGGTGATGGAACAACGCCACCGCGACGGCGTGACCCAGCTTTGCCCCGAAGCACGGGGTAAAGTGTTTCTATTAGGGCAGGGCGCTACACTGGCGGACATTGCCGACCCCTACCGTAAGTCCGATAAAATTTTCGAAACGACCTATGAGCAGTTGCACCAAGCCTGTATGGCTTGGGCGCAGCGTTTGGCTCGCTAATCTGAATAACCGTAAGCAGGTATCGCCTTGACTGACACACACGCAACGCTGCCCGCAGCACCCCAAGCCCGCTTTCAGGAAGACAGGGATGAAATAGACCTACGCGCACTACTCGCCACGGTGCTGGGCGCACGCTACCTCATCGCCAGTATTGCGGGCGCAGCGCTGCTCATCGGTTTGCTTTACGTATGGGTCGCCACACCGATTTACCAAGTCGATGCCAGCGTGCAAGTGGAAGACAGCAAAGGCAGTGGCTTAGGCGCAGCGGTGAAAGACCTAGACGGCTTGTTTGAGGGCAAGTCACAAGCCACCACCGAGATCGAGCTGCTGCGTTCGCGCATGGTGCTGGGGCGTGCTATTGAACAACTCAGCCTCGATATTGTGGCCGAGCCAGACTACTTTCCCCTCATTGGCCGCGCCATCGCGCGTCGCTACCACGGCTTAACGCCGGCCGTGGGCTGGCCCGGCTTTACCGGATTTGCCTGGGGCGGTGAGCAAATCAAGGTCACGCGCCTGCGGGTGCCTGAAGCCTGGGAAGGTAAGCGCCTCACACTTAAGGTCTTAGCCCCTGAGCAATATGCCTTGTACGGCCACTCGGGCGATAAGCTGGGGCAGGGGCGTGTTGGCGAGGAATTTGTCCCCTCGGCAGGTGTAGGTGCTGTGGGTGTTTTTGTTCAAGCGTTACAGGCGAATGCTGGGGTGGAGTTCACCCTCGTGAAAAAGCCGCGCCTAAGCACCATTGATGCGCTGCAGCAACAATTGGCGGCCAGTGAAAAAGGGAAACAGTCCGGCATTATTCAGCTTACGCTAAAAGGGCCGGACCCCGTGTTGGCGGTGAACATTCTAAATGCCGTTGCTAACCAATACGTTCGGCAGAATGTAGAGCGAAAATCGGCAGAGGCCGAGCAAACGCTGAAGTATTTGGATCAGCAGTTGCCGGAAACTAAGCAGCAATTGGAAGCCGCAGAAGTGCGATTCAATGCCTTCCGCAGCCGTAATGGCACCGTGGATGTGACCAAAGAAGGCGAGTTGTTATTGCAGCAGTCGGTGGCGGCGGAAACGGGCTTGGTGGAGTTGCAACAAAAGCGTAAAGAGCTGTTGCAACGCTTCACCGCGGACCACCCCAGCGTGAAAGCGCTGGATGCGCAAATTGGTGCCATTCAAAGCCAGCGCAGTAAATTTGCCGGCCAGGTAGATAGCCTGCCGCAAACCCAGCAAGAAGTGCTGCGCTTAACGCGTGATTTGCAGGTAAGCCAAGAGATTTATACCGGCCTGCTGAACAATGCCCAGCAATTAAAAGTGGTGCGCGGCGGCACCGTGGGTAATGTGCGCATTATTGACTACGCCGAAAAGCCCTTATTGCCGGTGGCACCGAAAAAGGGGTTGGTTCTGGTCATGTCCCTGCTATTGGGGCTGATACTCGGTGTGGCGGCAGCTTTTGTTCGTCAAGCCCTGAAGAGCGGCGTGAAAAATCCGAAAGAGATTGAAGCGCGTACTGGGCTTTCGGTATTTGCCACCATTCCTCACAGCGCAGCTCAAGATGAAATGCAGCGCAACCGCTCACGCAGCGGCGGCAAGGTGCAAGTGCTGGCTCATTGGGACGATCAAGATCTCGCGGTGGAAAGCTTGCGCAGCTTGCGTACCACACTACATTTCGCCAGTTTAGATGCGGGCAATAACCGAATCCTAGTCTCTGGCTCGGCACCGAGTGTGGGTAAAAGCTTTATTTCGGTGAATTTAGGCGCGGTGTTAGTGGCCGGCGGGGAGCGTGTGCTGGTGATTGATGCCGACATGCGTCGTGGCCACATCAATGAATTCTTTGGCCGAGGCCGCGAGCGTGGCTTATCGGAAGTGATTGCCGGGGTGTTGCTTTTTGAGGACGCTGTAGTGTCGACGCCGATTGAGGGCTTGGACCTGCTGACCACGGGTGTAATTCCACCCAACCCCAGTGAATTGTTGCTACACCCACGTTTTGCTGAATTGCTGACGACTGTTTCGGCTCGCTACGACCGTATCATTATCGATTGCCCGCCGATTATGGCGGTCACCGATGCGGCGATTGTGGGTCGACATGCCGGCACGGTGCTGCTGGCTGCACGTTTTGCCATTACTCCACTCGCGGAGCTAGAGGCTGCGATTGCGCGGTTGCGGCAAGCAGGGGTGGTGGTGAATGGCATTCTGTTGAATGGTGTTGAGCAGAATGCGGGCTACGGGTATGGGTATGGGTATGGGTATAACTATGGTTATACCTATCAATATCGAACTACAAAGGATTAAGCTTAATATTATAAGGTTTATTAGACAAAAAACTTGCGATATTTTGATTTACAAGTCCAGCGTCTACCTCGGTGCGACCTACAGGACTGTGTGTCAGTGTTGGAGCGTGTGTCTGGCCTGAAGTTCAACACGGACTCATTTACCGGCTATAGGGCCTGAACGTATTAATCTTGGCGACAAAGAGCATCGCGTTGCGACTATTTGCAAAGTGACCTCAGACACTTCGCCGGAGTTGGTGGACTTTGTAAGTGTGCTTTCCAGCGAGATCTTCGTTGTGGGTACCCACAAGGTCCCCAGCATCAAGTTGGCCGAAGCGGCGGAGGTAATTGAAAACACGGAGCGTGACGCCAAAATTTCGCTCATCAACGAACTGGTGGTCATTTTCAATAGAGTAAATATTGTTATCGAATACGTGCTAAGGGCGGCTGGCACAAAGTGAAACCTCCTGCCGTTCTGTGCATTGCTGTGGGTGGGCACTGCATTGGCGTAGATTCGTAATATCTCAAGCACAAGTCGCAGGCCTTTGATTACCGCTCTGGAATCAGCCTGGCGAAGAGACGTCTGAACGACAGCATGGGTGCCCAAGAGACAAGCCTGCTGGTGAAGGCACTGATGAGGTGGCGCATTCACTCGGAAGGTGTACACGTGCTGTTCATGGAGCTGACTTTCAAGGAAAACTGCCCGGATCTGCGTAACACTAAGGTCACCGATATCATCTATCAGTTGCGCTAATACAACATCACTTCATTCACGTCCCTTCGTTCATCTATACAGACTTCATAGTAGGTGATATGCGTTATAGTCAGATCGATATTGGCAAGAATAGAACGGTTTTTACGGTATGTGTGAAACTACGAGATCAGCTAGTGCACTGGTCAATCCATGCCTAAGTACATTAATTTTTTGAAATTAGGATGTAGCGAGATTATTTCAGTCGAAGGGATGGGTCACAAAGGGTTACTTCGACGACCAGAACCTCAGGGTATGCCCGTGGCGTGCGGCCGAAAATTGCACTGGCCTTGCACCAACTCGGATGGTTGCGTGCCGACATGCTGGAACCGCTCGACATGAGTGAAATCCGCCGCGGGGCTCTAATATCCTATATAACCATCTTGGTCGTTAACCTGTCGGGTTTGTTGTTGACGCCGTTCATCATTCGTTCATTTGGCAATGCCGAGTACGGCCTGTACTTGCTCATCGGGTCTCTGGCGGCGTACTTGGGTGTACTCGATTTAGGGCTTAACAACGCGGTGACCCGCTACGTTGCCCAATGTGTGGTGACCAGAGATCGAGCGCAGGAGGCACGGTTTCTTGGTGCTGCGCTCGTAGTGAATGCGCTGGCCGCAGTGGTGATCATTGGTCTTGGGGCAATCTTCTATGTCTATATCGATGTGTGGTTCAGCGACACACTCGATCAGGCGCAGCGAGATCAGGCGAGGATCATGTTACTGCTTCTGATCGTGAATGTGATTCTGACTCTTTCAGCAAGTATGTTTACAGCAATCTGTGCGGGTCACGAGCGCTTTACGTTTTCAAGGTTGGTAAATCTTTCCAGATACTTAGTACGGATCGCTCTGATTTTTGCGCTACTCCATATTGGCGGTGATGCCGTCGCGTTGGTTGCATTAGATGCCACACTTTCACTCTTTGTGCTTTTAGCAAACGTTATATACGTTGTATGCAGAATTGGAGCACGGTTCAACATGCGTTCTTTGAGCATTAAGCTTGTGCGCAGTGTGCTTGCCTTTTCCGCGTGGGTTTTCCTGTTTGCAATTATTGGACAGCTGCAGTGGCAAAGCGGGCAGATCATCGTAGGTAAAAATATCGGAGCGCATGCAGTAGCTATATATGGTATCGGGATAATGTTTGGGACCTATTACGGCGCATTTTCGACAGCGATCACCGGCTTATTCCTAGCTCGCGCAACACACATGACGGTTACCAGCGCAACTTCCCAGGAGCTTAATAGGGAGATGGCTCGGATTGGCCGCATTGCGCTGCTGATATTGTTGTTAATTCTTGGTGGATTTGCATCATTCGGGTATGACTTCCTTCTGCTTTGGGCGGGACCTGAATACGGTCCTGCCTGGTTGGTAGGGTTGGTAATTATGCTCGCCTACACTGTGCCATTGGTTCAGTCGTTCGCGAATCAGTTGCTTGAGGCGAAGGCGCTATTTGCGTTCAAGGCCAAGATTTATCTTGTGGCGCTTCCGCTGGGTGTCGTCCTTGGCTATTACCTGCTGGAAGCGCTTGGAGTGCAAGGTATGGCGCTGGGAATTGCATCTGGATGGGTATTGGCGGTCGTGATCATGAACGTTTATTACCATCATGTGCTCGGTCTGGATATTCCGGGATTCTTTGCCGCCCTGTCTAAGGGCATCGCTCCAGCGTTTCTGGGTTGTCTTGTAATAGCGGGTGTTTTGCGAATGGTGCCGGGAGCCGGTTGGGAGGTTCTACTCGCCAAAATGGTGACCTTTGTCGCCGCTTACACTGCGCTGATGTATCTCCTAGGAATGAATAATCAAGAGAGAAATGAAGTGAAGAGCATGATAAAGAGGTTCAAATGGACTCACGCATAGTTATTGAACGGGCCTGGTTGAGTCATGCTGGACGCAGGATTAACTATATTTACGAGGGGGTAGGACAAGCCGCAAAGTTCTTCTTGGGGCGGCCGCTGTTTTATGCTGAGTATGAAGTTGACCTGAGTCAGGTGCCTGAAAGCATTCTGCTGATTCCGTTGGTCGCTAATCTTGCGCCTATCGCTTGGTTTTCCGGCTTGCCACTAGAAGCTCCAATGCTGGACGCAAAGTTCTTCACTGCTCTTGGTCAGGTGAAGGCCGTATTCATGAATGATTATCCGGAGATTTTAGAAAATCAATCTCCAATTTTAGTAGAGAGCCTGATAGATAATAATATTTCTGGATCAAAGCATGCCATGCTTTTTAGCGGTGGGGTGGACGCTTACGCTACATTTTTTCGTCATCAAGAAGAAGGGCTTGATCTTATCTCAATTTGTGGTGCAGATATCCCAATCCAGGATGTTACTCAATGGAAAAGGTTGGTCGATCTTATTGACCACGAGCCGTTGCTTGAAACGCACTCTAAGCAGAAAATCAAGGCGAATCTTCGCGATTTCTACACCTACCACGTTAGTCTTTTGATCCCAACGAGGGCATGGTGGGGTGCAGTTCAACATGGTTTAGCTCTTAATTCGCTAGTCGCTCCGCTAAGTACGATTCGTGGGTATAGCCGAATTTACATCGCATCGACCCACACAGAAGCTATAAAGATAAAATGGGGTTCGTCTCCGGAGATTGACAACAGGATCGCGTGGTCTAATTGCAGTGTGCATCATGATTGTTATGAGTTTACTAGGATGGACAAGATCGCTTCAATTGTTTCAACGTCTAATAGAGTTAGTCGTGAGGTATGCCTACGGGTTTGTTACTCGGAGTTAAGTGATGGGTTGAACTGCTCCACCTGTGAGAAATGTCTACGGACAATGTTTGGTCTCTCCCTCATGGGTGTCGATCCATCCCGTTATGGTTTTGCTCCCAGTCGTGACGCCTATTCAAAAATTCTGCAGATAATACTAAAGGGGTTCTCTACCGAAGGGATTCGGTATCTCTGGTGGCAGTTTCATCAGCGAATGAAGGTTACGCCAGTCTCAAGTATATATTTGCTGGGTGAGGAGCCTGCGTACAATGATGTTTTTAAAGCATTAGCTGTTCAATTGGATAGGCCAGTATCGGTTAAAAGGCTATCAACCATGAAGATGGCGATAATTGAAAGTTTTCCTAGATTTTTCTCTTTATATCTGAAGATTCGGAGGCGATTATTATGAAGTACGGACTTCTTACTTACGCTGAGAATCTTAAGTTTTTCAACGTGGGAGACTACATCCAAAGCTTGGCAGCGAAGCAGTTTTTGCCGACGGTTAATGAGTATATCAACAGAGAAACCCTTGCTGATTACTCTGGCGATCCAATAAAGCTAATTATGAACGGTTGGTTTACCCACAATGCCATGAACTGGGTGCCAGCGCCGAAAATAGAGCCCTTATTTGTCTCGTTCCATGTTAACAACACTGCAGCCCCAGCCATGCTTGGTAGTGCCGGCGTGGCTTACCTGAAGGCGCATCAGCCCATCGGTTGTCGTGATCAGTTCACCGTCGATACTTTGCGTGCTAAGGGAATCGAAGCTTACTTCAGTGGATGCTTGACGCTAACGCTCGATTCCTACCGAGTAGAGGACTCTGAACGGAATAATGTTGTGTATATAGTCGATCCTCTATATGGCTATCCAACGCGAGAGAAGGTCACTTACAACTATCGCAGGTTCCTGCGTTCAGTCCAAAATGGCGATATCTTCAAAATCTGGCGCCGTGCTAAGCACCTTGACAACCTGATTGACAAGGATCTCTTTGCTAGCGCCATTCATGTAAACCAAGAGCCGCCTGCCAATACATTCAGCGATGTTGAAAAGTTCGCGATGGCCGAAGATCTGTTGCATAAATACGCGCGCGCGCGTCTCGTTATTACCTCACGGATTCACTGCGCATTGCCCTGCCTTGCTCTTGGAACTCCAGTCATATTTGTTAACGGATTCACGACATTCGTGGACTCCTGCCGGTTCGACGGCATCTTGGATCTTTTTAATCGGGTGGATGTGGACAGCAATACTGGGGAATTTGTGGCGAATTTTCCGTTACCAGGAAAGATTAGTGCTGACACGGTGGTTGTTAACAAAGGGCTTCATCATGGTCTGGCTGATTTAATGAGGACGAAATGCCAGGAATTCATTGCGAGTGATCGGAAATTAAGCAGGACCTCTCAGCGATGAAATTGTTGTACGTCGTCAATGGGATAACAGGTAGTGGCGGCTTGGAGCGAGTTCTGTCTATTAAGGCCTCTGCGCTTGCAGAGGATTACATGTCTGATGTCATGATCCTTGCGCTTAATGAAGATGTGGCGAACCCGTTCTTCTTTTTCTCAGACAGGATCAAGCTGCAGTCAGTAGAGGTTCGAAACCGAAATCCGTTTCGCTATATTCAGGCGTATAAGGCTGGTTTGCAGGGGGTCGTAGATGCATTCACGCCAGACATAATTTGCGTGTGTGATGATGCCCTCAAGGGCTTTTTGGTTCCCTTACTCATTCGCACAAAAGCAATTCTGGTGTATGAACGGCATGCAGCGAAAGAGATAGTTCTGCGCCAGAGAAGAGGGATCCGCCGGATGCTTGCCAAGCTACAGTTGCGCTTGATGGATATTCTGGGCAGACAATTTGACGCATTTGTGGTGCTCACTAATGGTAATCTAAGCGAGTGGCCTTTCAGTGTAAGAGTTATCCCCAATCCGCTACCCTTTTTTCCAATTGAAACCGCCAGCCTAAGTAATAATAAAGTCATCGCTGTTGGTCGGCAAGACTATCAAAAGGGCTATGATATTCTTCTGCCTGTATGGCAGCGCGTGCAAGATACCCATCCGGATTGGACCCTTGAGATATATGGCAAGAGAAATCCGCAATTGGGGCTGGAAGATCTTGCGGCGACACTCGGTATTTATGACAGTGTCCAGTTCTTGGATCCTGTTGCTGATATTGATCAGAAGTTTCATTCTGCGTCAATCTGTGTGCTCAGTTCGCGTTTTGAGGGCTTTGCTATGGTGCTGATCGAGGCCATGATTTCGGGAGTGCCATGCGTCGCGTTTGATTGCCCACACGGCCCAGCAGACATAATCGACTCAGGGGTCAATGGTGTGCTTGTACCCTCAGGGAACATTGAGCAGATGGCATCTGCTATCTGCGGCCTCATAGAGGATCCAGCTCGGCGAAGCACCATGGGGGCGGCTGCTAGGCTTGATGCACAGCAGTATGGCGCTGAGGTAATTGTTCGCCGCTGGATGGATCTGTTCTCGGAATTGAGGGCATGAATAAGCATGTCCTGCTAATCATTCCTTATGGTGGTGTAGGCGGTATGGAGCGTCTGGCGCTGAACCTATACCGTCTCTACAGCAGCCAGGGTAACCTAGTAAAGGTGATCAAGCTGATCCGGCTACATGACGATATCGTGAGCTTCGGAGATGACGAAATCGTCATGTCTGAGCGGGATCTGGTTCACATGTCACCACTTCGGCGCATCGGCTTCTATCTGTCGATTCCTATGTCTATCGCTAGGGTAGTCAGAGCGCATTCGATAACGCATTCGATCGCTTTTGGCGATATGGCTAATCTGTTCAGTTCGTTGAGTTTTTCACGAGAATTTAAGGTTGCAAGCATTCATGCGCTCAAGAGCGTCGAGCTTGCGTCCGGCGGTGTATTAAACCGATTTTTCCGGCTTGCCTATCGCACTTCATATCGCCGCTTTGATCGCGTAGTTTGCATCAGCAAAGCTATACGCAAAGATTTGCTGGAAAAATGTGGGTATGGTTTTGCGAACAACTTGGACGTAGTTTACAACCCGCATGATGTGGTCGCCGTAACTGAGGCGGCCACTGAGGCTCTTGTGCAGGATGAGGCAGCGCTGTTCTCGGACAGGGCGGTGGTGTTTCTTGGGCGGTTGACTGGCCAGAAAGCGCTTTGGCACCTGATCCGGGCGTTCAAAGTCGTTCTGAGTCGTGGCGTCCAGGCCCGTCTGATTTTTATTGGCGATGGTGACTTGAGCATGACTGGCTATTTGCGGTCTCTAGTTGATGGTTATGGGATGACTGCGCAGGTGACTTTTCTTGGGCGACGGTCCAATCCGTATAAATACCTTGCCCAAGCCAATGTCCTAGCATTGAGTTCGCATTACGAGGGCACACCAAATGTCATCGTCGAGGCAATTGCACTTGGGGTCCCAGTAGTAAGTAGCAACTGCACGGATGGCGTGTTTGAGTTGATGAGCATGCGCGAGATGGTTGGCTTCAGCATGCCTCTGGACGTGGAGGCAGGCATTATCACTCCGCTTCTGAGTGGTAGTCGGGAGGAAATCACGCATCGGACGCCTTTCATGTCCGCGGAGTTAGCGCTTGCTGACGCACTTGCCTCAGTGCTTGAGGATCCCCGCTATCGTGCATCCGTGCTCCAGCATCGTTTGCAATTGCTGGAAAAGTTTGATCTGACCAAGTCTGCGGAAGCGTATCTGTCACCAGTGTTGCAGAATGAGCGTGTGTCGTGATTGAGCTTTCCTCACAGAAATGCAGCTTCTTAAAGGTCTGCGAAGTTCCGGTTCATCACTGTGTTTCGGAGCGCGAAGCTCGCAAGTTCGTGTGTATGCAAGGCGCAAAATGGCTATTTATCTAACTCTTCTGCTTTTCGTTGTGGTAGTGGCTTATGTTGGTCGACGGTCTGGTAGCGAGGGTGTGCGCCGCATCAGCATCGGTGTACTAATACTTACCTTGGTTGCGTTCGCAGGGCTTCGTGACTTCAAGGTTGGTACGGATACCCAAAACTATGTGCATGTCTTCATGTTTTCCGAATCGTTTGATAGCGTGACATCACAAGGCACTGAAGTGGGTTATAACTTTTTGGCATGGATGGCTCGGAACACGTCCGAGTCCTACTCGGCTTTGCTCTTGATGGTTGCAGCGATTGTTGTGTCATGCTACGTAGTCACCATCGTGAAACTTACTCACCGCTATGAATCCGCACTCTATCTGTTTATCACTTTTGGGATTTACACCTTCTTTTTTAATGGCGCTAGGCAGGGCATTGCAGCCTCCATTTGTTTCGCAGCGATTCCATTTTTGTTGCGGCGACGATTTCTCCCATATTTTGCTCTGGTGGCCTTGGCCTCTCTTTTCCACCAGACGGCTTGGATGACGCTAATTCTTTACCCGCTTACCTCTAGGCGTACTGATTGGCGTAAGTTGGTCGCGCTCATAGGTGTGACTGTAGCGGCGGTGGTCTTCTTGCAGATATTCGTTGGATTCGCCGCTGAAGCTCTGGATGATAAGTTTGTCGCCTATGCTGAGGCAGGCGACGGCGGTGGGCGGGTTCTTGTCACATTTTTGGTCGGCCAAGGGGTAATCCTGTACCTGCTCAAGAGAAAGGTCAGCGATCCTGAAGGTCATTACGATCGTCTTCTGAGTATTTACCTTATAGGTTTGGTAC
>Ga0255243_1000219_pt1 | contig 10985 bp, 8 predicted proteins | sample ColtaT_3_FD_183674 | JGI IMG/M metagenome (GOLD analysis project Ga0255243, IMG submission 183674) | Metatranscriptome of freshwater microbial communities from Columbia River, Oregon, United States - Colum_Atlam_RepB_8d (Metagenome... | ecosystem: Environmental > Aquatic > Freshwater > River...
CACTGGCGCGGCCGGTCTGCGTCTCGGCCAGCAGCGATTCGGGCAATACCGTTTCGGGGCCGCGCCAGCCGTGGCGCTCCTCGTAGGCGATCAACGCGGCGCGCACCGCGCGATTGGCGGCGGCTTGTCGCGTCGAGTCGATCGTCGCGGTCACCCGGTAACCGCCGGTGTAGGCACCTTCGCCGTAGCGCGACACCATCTCGGCACGGACCATCTCGGCAACGTAGTGCGCGTCGACGTCGACCATCGGCAGCGCGGCTCTAAGCGTGACCGGCTCGGCCAGTGCGGCTTGGTAGTCGAGCTCGGATATCTTTTCCAGCGAGCGCAGCCGGCGCAGCACATAGTTGCGCCGCTCCTTGGCGCGCTCGGGCGCCGACACTGGATTGTCGCGCGATGGCGCCTTCGGCAGGCCCGCCAGCAGCGCCGCCTGCGACCAGCTCAGCTCGGCCGGCTCGACGCCGAAATAGACCTGCGCCGCAGCGCCGACGCCATAGGCACGCTGACCGAGGAAGATCTTGTTCAAATACGTTTCGAGAATCTCCTGCTTGGACAGCTCATGCTCCATGCGCATGGCCAGCAGGATCTCCTTGAACTTGCGCACGTAGCTGCGTTCCGGCGACAGGAACACGTTGCGCGCCAGCTGCATCGTGATCGTGCTGCCGCCCTGGCTCTTCTGGCCGGTGGTGGCCAGCACGAAGCCGGCGCGCAGCAAGCCCTTCCAGTCGACGCCGGGGTGTTCGAAGAACCGATCGTCTTCGGCCGCGAGAAAGGCATCGACGATGCGCTGCGGCATCTGGTCGTATCGCAGTGGTGCGCGGCGCTCGGCGCCGAACTCGCCGATCAGCTTGCCGTCGCGGGTATAGACGCGCAGCGGCACCTGCAACTGGATCTCGCGGATCGCGGACACTGGCGGCAGCTGACGCCCGTAGTGCCACTGGGCAGCGAAGAACGCGCCGGTCAGCAGCCCAAAACCCACAAGGATCAGCCCCGCGAGTATCAACAACATGCGGCTCGGCAGTCTCAAGAAACGCTCCTTCGAAGAACCACTGACCGCTATCCCAAAACCTCTGAACCCGACCGACACATTTTGACGATCGACCCTGAAATGCGTAGCGCCGCACCCACCCATGCAGACGGACGACACGGCGCAAGCTATTGTTGCTTCACTAAATTCGTCGGCTATATTACGGCTGGGAGCCGGTTGCGTCACACCCGGCAGGTCTTGTCGCCCGAGCGGCAGCCGCATGGGTCAAACGGGGGCTAGGACGCAATGTCGCTCATGCAATCGCTGCTTGGTGGGGGCCAGCAAGGCTTGATCGGTCTGGACATCAGTTCCAGTGCGGTCAAGCTGCTGGAGCTGTCGCGTCGCGGTGACAGCTACCGCGTCGAAACCTACGCCATCGAGCCGCTGCCACCCGACGCCGTGGCCGACAAGCAGATCGTCGATCCGAAAGTCGTCGGCGAGTGCATCGCGCGCGCGGTCAACCGCGCTGGCACGCGGACCACGCACGCGGCGCTGGCGGTGTCCGGCGCATCGGTGATCACCAAGGTGATCCAGATGCAGGCCTCATTGTCGGAACTCGACATGGAGGAACAGATCAAGGTCGAGGCCGATCAGTACATCCCGTATGCGATCGACGAAGTGGCGCTCGACTTTCAGGTGCTCGGCGACAGCGACGCCGCCAACGTCGATGTGCTGCTCGCTGCTTGCCGCAAAGAGCAGGTCGAACAGCGCTGCGCGGCACTGGAGATCGCCGGGCTGACGCCGCGCGTCGTCGACATCGAAAACCATGCGCTGCAGAACTCCAGCCTGTTTCTGCAGCACCAGATGCCGGACGCCGGCCACGGCAAAACCATTGCGCTGATCGACATGGGCGCTACCACCACGTCGGTGCTGGTGCTGCATGATCTGCAATCGGTCTATACCCGCGAGCAAAGCTTCGGCGGCCGCCAGCTCACCGACGACATCAGCCGCTATTACGGCATCACGGTCGAGGAAGCCGCCAAGGCCAAGCGCTTCAACAGCCTGCCGGACGATTACGTGTTCAACGTGCTGACGCCGTTCGTCGCCGACATGGGCCAGCAGATCGACCGCTCGCTGCAGTTTTTCTTCGCCTCGTCGTCACAACATACACAGATCGACCAGATCATCCTGGCCGGCGGATGCGCCGAGATTGCCGGTGTCGATCGGTCGATACAGGAGCAGCTGAAGATTCCCACCGTGGTCGCCAAGCCCTTTGCGCACATGAGCATCAGCCCCAAGGCCAAGCCTTCGCAGTTGGCGCGAGATTCGGCGTCGCTGCTGATTGCCTGCGGGCTGGCGTTTCGCGCGTTCGACCCGAACTGATCGCGCATGATCATCCGCATCAATCTGCTGGATTGGCGTGCGCAGCGGCGTGAAACCCGCAAGCGCCAGTTCAACGCGATGCTGGCCGTCGCCTTCACGATATCGGCGGGTCTGGTGCTGCTGAGCTATCTGCTGGCCAGCGGCGCGGTCGACCGCCAGAACCTGCGCAATGACTACCTGCGTCAGCAGATCGCCGAGGTCGACTTGAAGATCAAGGAGATCCAGGAGCTGGAGAAGGTCAAGCGCAACTTGTTGTCGCGGATGCGCGTGATCGAACAGCTGCAGGCCTCGCGCAGCGCCACCGTTCATTTCTTCGACGAGCTGGTCAACACGCTGCCCGAAGGCGTGAGCCTGACCACGGTCAAGCAGACCGGAGCCGGCGTCGTCATCGAAGGCGTCGCCGAATCCAATGCGCGTGTGTCGGCCTACATGAAGAACCTCGATGCATCGACCTGGTTCGATGACCCCAAGCTGGTCGTGATCAAGACCACCGAGAAGAACAGCCAGCGCCAGAGCGAATTCACGTTGCAGGTTCGCAATCTGACCAAGCCGCCCAGCGACACCCCCGACGAGATGCTCGAATGAAGCTCCGACAGGTGATGGCCGACCTGCAGACGCTCGACGCGCAGAATCCGGGCGGCTGGCCGTCGTGGGTTCGCGTCGCGGCATCGGTGCTGCTGGGCATCGTGATTCTGGCCGCCGGCTTGTGGTTCGCGGTGCAACCGCTGCGCGACGAACTGGCCGCGGCCGAAGCACAGGAAGTCGATCTGCGCGGCGAGTTCGAGCGCAAGCAGAAGAAAGTCGCCGCGCTCGATGCGTACAAGGAACAGCTCAAGGAAATGGAGCGCAGCTTCGGCGCGATGCTGCGCCAGCTGCCGAGCCGCACCGAAGTCGCCAATCTGCTGGCCGATATTTCGCAGACGCGCGTCGCCAGCGCACTGGAAGAAGAGCTGTTCCAGCCTCAGGCCGAAATTCCGCGCGATTTCTACGCGGAAATTCCGAACCGCATCGTCGTCACTGGCAGCTATCACGAGATGGGCGCCTTCGTCAGCGCGGTCGCGGCGCTGCCGCGCATCGTCACCATCGACGAAGTCGAACTCAAACCTGCCGGCGGAACCGCGCCGCGCGGCGAGTTGCGGATGACGGCGCTCGCCAAGACCTACCGTTATCTGGAAGAAAGCGAGATGACGCCGGCACCGAAGGCGGGTGACAAATGAGCCGCCGCGTCCTCGCACGCTGGTGCTGGCTCGCTGCGACGCTGCCGCTGCTCGGTGGTTGCGGCCGCAGCATGGACGAGCTGGAGCAGTGGGTTGCCGAGGTCAAGTCGCGGCGATCGACGTCGATTGCGCCGATTCCGCAGATCAAGCCTTACGAGGCTTTCGTCTACGACGTTGCTGGGCGGCGCGATCCGTTCATCGCCGTCGAGCCGCAGCGGACCGCGACCACGGTGGCCGGCACCGGGCCGCAGCCCGACTTCAAGCGGCCCAAAGAGGCACTCGAGGAGTACCCGCTCGACGCCTTGCGGATGCAGGGCACGATCCGCACCAGCAATGCGGTGTACGCGTTGGTGAAGGCGCCCGACGGCGTCATCCATCGCGTCGGCATCGGCGCGCACATGGGTCAGAACTTCGGCCAGATCAAATCGATCACCGACCAAGAAATCGCGCTGTCGGAGCTCGTCGCCGACGGCTTCGGCGGCTGGCTACAGCGCGCTGCCGTGCTGGCGCTGACGCAATGAGGGAGTCGCCGCAATGACGTCGCAACCTGGATCGCAGACCGGTCACCGTAGCCCGCGCCGCGCTGTAACGCGGCTGGCGGCCGCGCCGCTGACTTGGCCGCTGCTGCTGACCATCATCATGGTGTTGGTGCTGGTGTTGGCCTCGCCACTGGCCCCGGCACAGACGCCCCCCGAGCCGTCGGTGCCGTCGCGCGCGCTGCAATCGATCGATGCCAGCCCGCTCGCCAACGGACGCGTGCTGGTCACGTTGACGCTGTCGTCTGCCGCGCCCGAACCGGTGGTGTTTGCCACCGACCGGCCGGCGCGGCTGTCGGTGGACTTGCCGGCGACTCGCATTGCATTGGCCGAGCGCGTGCGCAAGGTCAACCTCGGCCGTGTGCGCACCACGATCGCGGCCGATGCTGCGGATCGCAGTCGCGTGGTGATCGAGCTGAGCGAACTGGCGCCGTATACCTTGCGCGTCGATGGCAACAAGGTGTTTGTGCAAATCGCGGGTGCTGACGAGAGCCCGGCCGTGGTTGCCGGCATGACGCTGCCGCAGCTTGAAGCGCCGGCGGCGCCGTCATCGGTGGTGCCTGCAGCGGCGCCGCTCGCCGATCCGGCGATGTTGGCACCCAAGCCCGCCGCGACGTCCGCACTGACCATCACCGCGATCGACTTCCGTCGAGGCGAGAAAGGTGAGGGCCGCATCGTCGTTGCGCTAAACAACACGCAAGCCAGCGTCGATGTCAGCGACGAGGGCGGCAAGGTGCGCGCGCGCTTCCGCAATGCGACGCTGACCGGCGCCTTGATGCGCCGGCTCGACGTGCTCGACTTCGCCACGCCGGTGAAGTTCATCGACACGCAGCGCAGCGGCATGGATGCCGAGATCATCATCACGCCGGTCGCGGGTGCCGACTACGAGCAAGTGGCGTATCAGAACGGGTCGCAGTACACCATCGAGCTGCAGCCGCTGACGACGACGCAGAAAGAAGAGCGCAAGCGCAACGAGCCGCAGTACACCGGCGAGCGTATCTCGCTGTCGTTCCAGAACATCGACATCCGCAGCCTGCTGCAGATCATCGCCGACGTCGCGGGTACCAACATGGTGGTATCCGACAGCGTCACGGGCGAGATCGCGATGCGCCTGCAGAACGTGCCCTGGGATCAGGCGCTGGACATCATCCTGCGCACCAAGGGTTTGGGCATGCGCCAGCAGGGCAACGTGATGCTGGTGGCGCCGGTGGCCGAACTGGCCGAGCGCGACAAGATCGAAGCCGAAGCCGAAAAGCAGAAGGTCGATCTGGCGCCGCTGCGCAGCGAGCTGGTGCAGGTCAACTACGCCAAGGCCGCCGATATCGCCGCGCTGCTGAAGGAAGGCGACAACAGCGTGCTCAGCGAGCGCGGCCGGGTTTCGGTCGACGAGCGCACCAACACGCTGCTGATCCTCGAAACGCGCGAAAAGCTCGCGGAAATCCGCACGCTGGTCGCAAGGCTCGACATTCCGGTCAAGCAAGTGCTGATCGAGTCGCGCATTGTGATTGCCAACAATGATTATTCACGCGAACTGGGTACGCGCTTCGGCGTCAGCGCCGTGGCACGCAACGGTCGCAACGGGCTGATCAGCACCTCGGGCAGCGCCGAAGCCAACGACACCACGGTCAACAGCTTCATCAGCAACGGCAACGGCCGCGCGTCGGTCGGCAATCTCGAAGACCGCTTCAACGTCAGCCTGCCCGCCGGCGGCAACGCGGGCCGCATCGCGCTGGCGGTGCTGGGCTCGGATTACCTGGTCGATCTGGAACTGTCGGCCTTGCAGGCCGAAGGTCGAGGCGAAGTGGTATCGACGCCGCGCGTGATCACGTCCAACGCCAAGCAGGCGTCGATCGAACAGGGCGTCGAAATCCCGTACCAGGAAGCGGCCAGCAGCGGCGCCACGGCGGTGTCGTTCAAGAAAGCCGTGCTGTCGCTCAGCGTCACGCCGCAAGTCACGCCGGACGACCGCATCATCATGGATCTGGCGGTCAACAACGACAGCGTCGGCCAAAGCTATGCGACGGCCACCGGCTCGATTCCGTCGATCGACACGCGCAAGGTCACGACGCAAGTACTGGTGCAGAACGGTCAGACGGTGGTGCTGGGCGGCATCTACCAGCAAGAGAACCGCAACAGCGTGTCGAAGATTCCGCTGCTGGGCGACATCCCGATCCTGGGTGCGGCATTCCGCAACCGCACGACGGTCAACAACAAGGATGAGCTGCTGATCTTCGTCACGCCCAAGATCCTGCGCGAGGGTCTGCAGGATCACTGATCCGATGCCGACGTGACCGGCTCCCGGGTAGACAAGACATACCGGCGCCACCCGGCGCCGCTGCGGTGGCGGGCCGGTCGGTGCGGGCGCTTGGCTATACTGCGCGCCAGCCTTCCGCCGCGCTCCCTATGAACCTTGGTCAAGCCCTTCGCGGCTGCAGTCTGATTGCCACGTTGCTGCTGGCTGCCTGCGGCAGCAGTGGCGATGACTCCAGCGGCTTGCTCGACGATGACGGCAGCAGCAGCGGCGGCGGTTCCAGCAGCCGCTACCTGATCGAGATCGCCGGCCCCGACTGCGTGGAGCCCGGCGTCACCGCCACCGGCTACACGGCCACGGTGACCCGCCCCAGCGGCGCGGTAGCGCCGGAGGTGTTCGTCGCGCTCAGCGCCACGATCAACGGCACTGCCAGCGGCACGATCCGGGCGACGCTGGCCGACGGCAAGACGCGACTCAACGGCGGCGACACGAATGCAGCCGGCGTGCTGCCGTTTACCTACACCCCGCCCAGCGATGCAATCCGCAATTCGCTGGCGGTGACGATCACCGGCACCGTTCAGGTCGACAGCGTCGCGCGCGGCTCCGAGGAGTATCCGATCGAGCTGCAGCCGACGACGGTCCCGACCGTGCGTCTGCAAGGCCCGAAAAACGCATCGGGCGCGCGTCAGGCCAGCGGCACGGTCACGGCCGCATCCGGCGAACTGTTGCCCGACTTCCTGATTACCGTGACGCGCCCTGCCAGCGGCTGCGGCACGCCGGGCCCGATCAGCGGCGCGACGATCAGCGTCACGCCGACGCTGGCCGACGCCGCTGTGCGGCTGGTCGACGATGCGTCGCTAATCGACGGCACGGCCGCCTTTGACTACGTCGCGCCGACGGTCGAAGAGCGCACTGCCGAAGTGCTCAGCGTGACGGCCAGCCTCAATGGCGTGACCAGCAATCCCGCAACGTTCAGCCTCGCGGTTGCACCGCCGCCCGACCCGGCCAAGACGCAGGTCACCGTCAGCGGACCCAGCAGTGGCTCGGCGGGCCGTCAGCAGACCGGCTACACGGCCACCGTTACGTCGGTTGCCGCCGACGGCACGCGCGTCGCCCGCGAAAACACCCAGCTGTCGATCACGCTGTCCGACGGCGGCAGCGTCACGCTGACGCCCGACGCCAACGGCCTGGTCGGCGTCACCGACCGCTTCGGCCAGGTGAAGTTTGCGATCACGCCGAAGACCTCGACCGCGAGCAATTCCAGCCTGACGATCAGCGCAGCGGCCGTCACCACCGGCGACGCCGTGCTGGCGAGCTCGTGCGCGTTGACCGGCAGCGTCTGCACCGGCACCCAGTCGGTGGCCGTGCAGCCCGACGCGTTCCAGTTCACGGCGCCCGTGTTCGGCAGCGCCGGCACGGTCGGGCAGCCCAATGCCGTACCGCTGGCGTTCCAGTGGGCCACCGCCAGCGGCGCTGGCGTGGCCGGCTGCGTCAATCTGAGTGCCACGTTCCAGGGCAGTGGTACCAGCACCTTCCTGCTCGAAATCAACGGCGACCCGGTGCCGGCCGCGCAGAGCCGCGTTGTGCAGCTGGGCAGCAACGGGCAGTTCCAGGTGCCGGTGCGCGTCTATTCCGACCGGTCCGGCTTCGTGCAGGTCAGCGCCACTGAAAATCGCAGCTGCGCGGCCAGCGGCACCAGCGGCACGCTGACCGCGAGCACCGGCGTGCAGTTCGTCGACGAGATTTGCGAGACCACATCGGACGGACGCAACTGCGTGGACCTGACCGCGCCGCTGCGCACGCTCAGCTCGCCCGACGCCAGTGGTGCGCAGCGCAGCGTCGCGCTGACGTTCTCGGTGCTCAACAGCGCGTTCGCGCCGGTCGACGGCGCGCAAGTGCTGTTCTCCGTGGTGTCGCCGGCCGCACCGAACGATCCCAACGAACGTGTGTTCCCGGGCGGCGGGACGACCAACGCCAGCGGCGTGGCCTCGTCGCTGTACTACGTGCCGACGTTCTCGCCGGCGCTGACCGACGCCGATCTGCGTACCGTCGATGTGCGCGCCTGCGTGCGCCGCAACGCCACCAGTTCCGACGCGGCCTCGCAGGTCTGCAGCACCCGGCGCATCGAGATCGTCGGACCACCGGCTGAATGATGAGCAAGACGAATATTTTTCTGGTTGGCCCGATGGGCGCCGGTAAGACCACGGTCGGCAAGCGGCTGGCCGAAACCCGCGGCATGGAATTCATCGACAGCGACAGCGAGATCGAGATCCGCACCGGTGTCGACATTCCGCTGATCTTCGAGAAAGAAGGCGAAGACGGGTTCCGCAAACGCGAGAAACTGGTGATCGCCGAGCTGGCGCAGCGCAGCCACGTCGTGCTGGCCACCGGCGGTGGCGCCGTGCTCGACCCGGACAACCGCCAGTGGCTGGCTGCGCGCGGCTTGGTGGTGTACTTGCACGCGAGCGTCGACCAGCAATTGCAGCGCACGGCGCGTACCGATCACCGCCCGTTGCTGCAGAACGTGCCCGACCGTCGCGCCACGCTGCAGCGCCTGTTTGAAATGCGCGACCCGCTGTATCGCGAGATCGCCGACCTGGTGATCCAGACCGACGGCCGCAACGCGCGGGTGCTGGCGCGCGAGATCGAAGACCATATCGACCGCCCGGCTACCGCGCTCTGACCGTATCCCGATCGAACTGCAACCGATGGAACTCGTGACACCCCATATTCCGCCGCAACCGGCCGCGCCGCCGAGTCGTCTGAACAATGCCCGCGTGCTCAAGGTCGAGCTGGGCGCACGCAGCTATCCGATCCGCATCGGCAAGGGCCTGGCCGCCAACGAGGCTGCGTTCCCCGAAGCTCAGGGCCGCGCGCTGCGCGTGATCACCGACAGCAACGTCGCGCCGGTGTATCTGGCGCCGCTGCTGGCCGCACTGCATATCGGCGACGATCAGGTGTTCGTGCTGCCGGCCGGCGAGACGCAGAAAACCTGGGACTCGGCCGGGCAGGTGCTCGACTGGCTGCTGGCGTCGCGGCTGTCGCGCGACGGTTGCCTGATCGCGCTCGGCGGCGGTGTCGTCGGCGATCTGGCCGGCTTCTGCGCGGCGATCTACCAGCGCGGCATCGACTTCATCCAGGTGCCGACGACGCTGCTGGCGCAGGTCGACTCGTCGGTCGGCGGCAAGACCGGCGTCAATCATGCGCGCGGCAAGAACCTGATCGGCGCGTTTCATCAGCCGCTGTCGGTGATCGCCGACACCAGCAGCCTGAGCACGCTGCCGCGCCGCGAACTGCTGGCGGGCCTGGCCGAAGTAATCAAGTACGGCATGCTCGCCGACAGCCTGCTGTTCGAATGGCTGGAGGCGAATCTCGACCGCATCCTGGCGCTGGAATCCAATGCGCTGGCCGAGATCATCGAGCGCTGCTGCGCGATCAAGGCGCGCATTGTCGGCCTCGACGAGCGCGAGACCGGCAGCGGCCCGCGCGCGCTGCTCAACCTCGGCCACACGTTCGGCCATGCGATCGAAACCCACACCGGCTACACCCAGTGGCTGCACGGCGAAGCCGTCGCCACCGGCCTGTGCCTGGCTGCTGAACTGTCGGCGCGTCACGGCTGGATCACCGAAGCCGTGGCCGCACGCTGCATCACGCTGATTCAACGCGCTGGCTTGCCGACGCAGCCGCCGTCGGGCATGACCGCTGCCGACTTCCGCGACCTGATGGGGCTCGACAAGAAGGTGCAGAACGGCAAGCTGCGGCTGATCCTGATGCGCGGCTTGGGCGACGCGATCATCAGCAGCGACTTTGACGCCAGCTTGCTCGACAGCGTGCTGCACGACGCTTGTAGCGCGGCCGGCTAGCACCGGTCGCACGCAGGCCGCCGCTGCGCGCCGGCCTGCGTCGTAGAATGGCGCATGGATCTCGCCCCGTATGCTGCGCTCGAATGCCATTCCCGCGGCCGCCGCTACGATGAGCCCGGCCCGAGCAATCGCAGCGCCTACATGCGCGACCGCGATCGCATCATCCATTCGGCCGCATTCCGCCGGCTCGAATACAAGACCCAAGTCTTCGTCAATCACGAAGGCGATCTGTTCCGCACCCGGCTGACCCACAGCCTGGAAGTGGCGCAGCTGGCGCGGACGATGGCGCGCTCGCTGCGCTTGCACGAAGACCTGTGCGAGGCGATTTCGCTGGCACACGACCTGGGCCACACGCCGTTCGGCCACGCCGGCCAGGACGCGCTCAACGAATGCATGCGCGACCACGGCGGCTTCGAGCACAACGCGCAGTCGCTGCGCGTCGTCGACGAGCTGGAAGACAAGTACGCCAGCTTTCGCGGCCTGAACCTGAGCTTCGAGACGCGCGAAGGCATCCTCAAGCATTGCAGCCTGGCGCGCGCGCGCGAACTGGGCGACGTCGGCCGACGCTTCATCGAACGCGGCCAGCCCAGCCTTGAAGCCCAGCTGGCCAATCTCGCCGACGAGATCGCGTACAACAGCCACGACATCGACGACGGCCTACGCGCCGGCCTGCTGACCGTCGAGCAGCTACGCAGCGTGCCGCTGTTCCGCCGCCATCACGACGTCGTGCTCGACACCTACGGTCCGCTGCGCGGCAAGCAGGAGCGCCAC
>Ga0255243_1000221_pt1 | contig 10925 bp, 9 predicted proteins | sample ColtaT_3_FD_183674 | JGI IMG/M metagenome (GOLD analysis project Ga0255243, IMG submission 183674) | Metatranscriptome of freshwater microbial communities from Columbia River, Oregon, United States - Colum_Atlam_RepB_8d (Metagenome... | ecosystem: Environmental > Aquatic > Freshwater > River...
CTCGCAATGAGTGAAGGTGTAGTCGACCGCAATCCGGCGACGGCGCTTTACACTCCACGGCACTGCCAACCCAGCCGGCCGCGCAACGTCTTGACCATTGGTGATTCCGCTACTCTGAATTGGCCCACAGTGATGGTCAGAAATGGCCCACCCTGTTAGCGAACCGTGTACTCTGAATTCGGCGAAAAGCCGGAAGGAGGAGCGGTTGAACAGGAGAAGGAAAGTGGAACTATTCGAGCAGATCCGGCGTGAGTACGAGCACGGCGCCGGGACAATCCAAGGCGTGGCGCGGAAGCTCGGCGTTCATCGCCGCATGGTTCGCGAAGCACTGGCAAACGCGATGCCCCCACCGCGAAAAACCCCAGTTCGGGAACGGCCGCGGCTGGACCCGTTGATCCCCTTCATCGACGCGATCCTCACCGTCGATCTGAAGGCGCCTCGCAAACAGCGCCACACGGCGCGACGTATCTTCAACCGCATCCGCGCGGAATTGCCGCATGCCCAGGCCGCTGAATCGACGGTCCGCCAATACGTGCGCGAACGGAAGCTGGCTTTGGGTCTGGGCCGCGCGGAAATCTTCATCCCCCAGTCTTACCCGTGGGGCCGCGAGGCTCAGGTGGATTGGTTCGAAGCGATGGTGGAAATTGATGGCGAATCGCAGAAGGCCTATCTGTTTTGCATGCGAAGCATGGCCAGCGGTGGCGCATTCCACCGCGCTTATCCCCATGCCAGCCAGTTGGCATTTCTGGAAGCGCATGAGGCAGCCTTCCACTATTTCGGCGGCCAGTTTGCACTACTCCGTTACGACAATCTGAAGAGCGCTGTGCAGAAGATCCTGCGCGGGCATCAGCGCGAAGAAACGGCACGATTCATTGGGTTTCGGTCCCACTGGGGCTTTGAGTCGCAGTTCTGCAATCCCGGCGAGGGACACGAAAAAGGCGGAGTGGAGGAAGAGGGCGGCTACTTCCGGCGTAACTATCTGACCCCAGTGCCAAAGGCCAGGACCTGGGACGAATTGAACCAGATGATTGCCGCTGCTTCCAAACAGGACGAGCAGCGAATCATCGAAGGACGCACGCAAACGATTGGCGCGGGAATGATTATCGAAGCCGCGCACCTGCGTCCTTTAATAGAGGAGGGATTCGATCTGGCGGCGATCACGTTCCCCACTGTGAACGGACAGGGATGCGTGAAGGTGTCAACGAATCTCTATTCGGTTCCGCTACGGGAGGGCTTGGCAGTGCAGGCGCGGATGCACGCCAGCTACATCGAGTTCTGGCATGGCGGCGAATGTGTGGCACGGCATGAACGCTGTTTTGACAGATACCAGAAAGTGCTCGATCTGGAGCATTATCTGGATGCGCTGACGGGCAAGCCGGGCGCGCTGGCGGGTTCGACGCCGCTGGAGCAGTGGCGGGCACAAGGCCGTTGGCCGGCGAGTTTTGACCGGTTCTGGGATGGGCTGCAACGACGGCAAGGCAAACAGGATGGTAACCGCGCGATGATTGACGCATTGCGGTTGGGGCGGGCGTTTGGATATGCGGAGCTGACGGTGGCAATCGAAAAAGCCCTGGAATATGGGTGTTTTAATGTAGATGCGGTACGGCTGCTGCTGCCTGGGGAGGCAGGACGAAGACGACCGGAGGCGGTGGACGTGGGAGCGTTGCGGCGCTACGACCGGCCGCAGCCGACGATGGTGAATTACGATCAGCTACTGCCGTCGCGGGCGGCTGGTGAGGTGATTCAATGAGCGCCACATTGGAGTTTGCGGCCATTCGGCAGCACGCCAAACTGTTGAAGCTGCCCACGCTGGGCGGGCAGTTTGAACGTCTGGCCGAACAGGCGGCCAAGCAAGCACAGACGCATACGCGGTATCTGGAAGCGCTGTTGGAAGCGGAGGTGGAAGAGCGGGAACGCAATGCGATTGCGCGCCGGATCCAGGAAGCTCGTTTCCAAAAAGTGAAGACACTGGAGGACTTCGATTTTTCGGAAGCACCGCATGTGTCGGCGGCGCGGATCCGCAGTTTAGCTGAAGGTGGGTACCTGGCACGGTGTGAACCGATTATTCTTCTGGGTGAAGCGGGGACAGGAAAGACGCATCTAGCGACCGGGTTGGGTGTGGCCGCATGCCGGCAGCGGTTGCGAGTGCGATTCACGACGGCGGCTGAGTTAGTCAACGAATTGACGGAGGCAAAGAACAAAAGCGAATTGAACCGGGTGACCGCACGTTGGATGCGCTACGAACTGATTGTCATCGACGAGATGGCCTATGTGGCCATGCCGGAGGCCGCGGCCGAGTATCTGTTTCAGATCATTTCGGGCCGGGCTGAGCGGGCGTCGGTGATTGTGACGACGAACCTTCCGTTTTCGGAATGGACGACGATGTTTCCCAATGCCCGGTTGTGCAAGGCGATGCTGGACCGGTTGACGGACCAGGCTCATATCATTGAAACCGGCAATGAGTCGCATCGGTTTCGACGAACGTTGGCGAGCCGGAAAGGAGGCAAGCGATGACGTGGTTTCGTGCGCGATTGCGGTGGGCGGTGATGGCCGAAGAGGGAGAGGGATTGCGGCATTGGGAGGAGACTGATTGCTTTTTTCGCAGTGTGGATTGGGACGCGGCGTTTGCCCGGGCGCTGTCGATTGGACGTGACCGGCAGCGGGCGCACGACGAAGATACGCAATATGTCGAGACGCGGCTGGCGGCGGTTGTGACGTTGGACTGTCTGGGTGAAAATCCGAACGTGCTGGAGGGCCAGTCCGTTACGATACCGCCGTCGGCGCCGGTCCAGTTTGACCACGTTTTTCGTCCCGAGGAGGCCATTCCGCCGCCCTCATTTTGACGATCCCTTCACCGTGGGGCCGGCCTCCGCCAAGCCCTAAACGCGTCGCCCTCCGGGCGCCGCAGGGCCTGGCTCCAGCCGGCCCCACGGTGAACTATTTACCCCCAGGGTGGGCCAAGGCAAAGCATCAAAGTGGGCCAATTGGAGTTGACAGAAGCACCATGCTTTCCGTAATGTAGGCTAATTAGGCGACGGCATAGTCTCTCGAAATTGTCCGTAGTGCTTCCCGGTAGCTTTTGGAAATTGTCCCAACTTGCCCTTGGCATGATCTGCGAATATCTTGATCCTTCCTACCCGAGGCTTCCCAAATGTTCTGGGTGCGTGTGTCCGGAAAATATCTCAACGCGCGCTCCGGCCGATATCAGTAGCTTGAGAAAGGCTGATACGTCAACTTCGTCCGTTTTCAGTATTAGCACTGGTCCACGAAGTTCGATGTTTGCATCATAGCGAAATTGGTCCAATTCGGCTGGGGTCAGATGATGGATTCGGAGTCTCTGTAAGGTCTCAAGTATACCTGGGGGGAAATGTTCTGGGATCTCGCTGGACTCCAGTCGTCCCGCATTCTCCTCAGTCTCAATCGCCCGCCTGATCTCCTCGATTTCATCTTTGGCCGTCGCTGCTGTTTGGCTGTCCTGGAACGTGCCGATCATGAAGAGATTCATCGAATGCTCAGAGCCGTAAGCGTGCCACAGTTTCATAGAACTCTGTCCTCTCCCATCAAATTCAACTGGCCGAGTGCTACTAAAATGCCATCTTTGGTGATCTGAATGCCTTTGTGATCAAACGAGGACCTTTTTAATATACCCGAAGCACTTACAAACGCGTATGCCCGAAGTCCGGTATCTCCCGGCAATGGATTGCAAGTCGGCAACTCTCGTGCGCCGTATTCGCTAATCGAAACTCGAATTTTTCTCCGGTGTTTATCGACCCAAGACGCAAGTGCCGCCAACGATGGTATTGTGCCCCCGAGCAATGAGGCCGGCCGTACTTCAGGCAATAACAAAAACTCAGTCGCTCCTGCTTCTTCTGCTAGTTCGATTGCAGCGTCCAGATCGGGGAAAGTATCTGCATTTACTACATAATTAATGCCAAAGCTCACGAAGTCTCTCAGTGTCAGTAGTCGTTCCCTAAGCGCTCCGAAAGAGCGGCCGCGCAGCCTTTCGTATGTATTCCCAACGCCGTCGACACTGACGCGGAGAAAATGGATAGATCCTGATAGTGCGTCAAGTAACTCATTTGTAAGCCGGTGTCCGTGCGTGGTGAGCGAAACTGCCATTCGTGTATTTGCCGCCGCATACCGGCAAATCTCCGGGAGGCCACGATACAGCGTTGGTTCACCACCGCCGAATCCAATACCTAAGCAGCCATTGGAGTCGAGTTCTCGGAGCCAGCCTTTCACTTCGTTGATATCTAAAGCCGCGATGGATTTCTCAGCGTAACAGTATGAGCAACTCAGATCGCAAGCATTAGTTAGTGCAATTGCCACATTTCGCGGTGCACTAGACCATGTAGTAGGCGGCGGTGAAATCTCGTCAAATAGAATATTCAGCCCAGTCGTCCGCTCGAATAGGTGTAGCCCGTCCGGGCCCCTGCGGAGTGTGACATCGAGCTTGGATAGTTCCATTTGAGGATTACATCATAGCCCATTCTGAGCTCCCACGTGCGAGTGGGAATCGGCAATGTGCGAACCTCTCTTTTCGGTTCGGACTGATCGATCTTGTCGAGTAGCTCACTTGACCAGTTGAAAAGAGTCATTGAATCGGCACGATATCGGTGAGAATCTTGGCTGAAACGCAGTTGCTTACCCCAAAACCTCCTTAATCACTTCCCCCTCCACATCCGTCAGCCGCATATACCGCCCATTATGCAAGTAAGTCAGCCGCGTATGATCAAAGCCCATTAAGTGCAGAATCGTCGCATGCAGATCGTTAATCTTATGCGGCTTCTCCACCGCCTCCAGCCCATACTCATCGGTCGCGCCCACAACGGTCCCGCCCTTCGTCCCGCCGCCGGCCATCCACACGGTAAACCCATGCGGATTATGATCGCGCCCCGACATTCTCTGCGAAATCGGCATGCGCCCGAACTCGCCGTGCCAGATGACCAGCGTCTGGTCCAACAGCCCGCGCGACTTCAAATCGGCCAGCAATCCCGCGATCGGCTTATCCGTCTCCTGGCAATGCTGCCCGTGGTTCTCTTTCAAGTCCCAATGCGCGTCCCAGCTCTCGCCGAAGTTACCGCCGCCGGAGTAAATCTGCACCATCCGCACGCCGCGTTCCACTAACCGCCGCGCCATCAGACATTGCCGTCCGAAATACTCGGTCGTGTTCTCGTCCAACCCATACATCTTCTTAGTCGCTTCCGTCTCTTTATTGACATCCACCGCGTCCACCGCCGAGGTCTGCATCCGGAACGCTAACTCATAGGACTCAATCCGCGCCGCTAACTCAGAGTCATGCGGATTCTTTTTCCAATGCTCCTCGTTTAACTTGCCCATGTAATCCAGCCACTTACGCTGACGCTCCGGCGTCATGCCCTGCGGCGGCTTCAAATCAACAATCGGATCGCCCGTCGGCCGGAATGGCGTCGCCTGATAGGCGGCCGGCATAAACCCGTTGCCCCAGTTCGGCGCGCCGCCAATCGGCCCGCCCCGCGGATCGGTAAACACCACAAACGCCGGCAGGCTCTGGTTCTCCGTCCCCATGCCGTACGTCACCCAACTGCCCATGCTCGGATAGCCCGTCTGAATCGACCCCGTATTCATCTGATACAGCGCCGGCGCATGGTCATTCGAAATCGTCTGCATCGACCGAATGAACGCAATATCATCCACGTGCTTGGCCACGTTCGGGAACAGGTCCGACACGTCCATCCCGCTTTGCCCGTACTTCTTGAAGTCCCACAACGCCGGCATCAACCCGCCCGGCGTGCCCTGGCTCGGAATGATCGTCTTGCCCGGAATCGTCTCCCCGGCCCGCTTCTTCAGCATCGGCTTCGGGTCGAACGTATCCATATGGCTAACTCCGCCATAACAGAAGATCGAGATAATGGACTTCGCCTTCGCCGGAAAATGACCGGGCTTCGGCGCCAGCGGAGAGACACTTGCGCCAGATAGGATGTTAGACAGCGCCAAGCCGCCCATACCGCCGCCGGCCTTCCACAGTAAGTCGCGTCGAGAAAAGAATCGTTGGCTCATGGGATGTACACAAACTCGTTAATGTTAAATAAGGCGTGGCTGAAATCCACCAGCCCCTGCGGATAACTGTTGATAAATGCAACGGCCTTCGTCACTTCGTCCGGCCGCGGATCGCGCGACAAAGCCAGCTCATAGGCCAGCTTCACCTGCGCCGTCGTTTCGGCCCCCGCCTCGCGCTCCAACCGCTGCGCGAAGTGCTTGGCCTGGGTGCCGATAAACTCGTTATTCATCAGAATCAACGCTTGCGGCGCGATCGTCGACCGGTTCCGCTGTGCGCAGCTCGACATCGTGTCCGGCCGGTCAAACGTCTCCAGCATCGGCAACGGAATCGTCCGTTTGCTGAATACATAGACGCTCCGGCGATAGGTCGACGGGTCGTTCACCGCCTTGCCGTGCCAGGTGCGCTTGGAGCTCGATTGGAACAGCACCGGGTCAATATACGGATACACCGCCGGGCCGCCAACCGCGCGATCCAGCGTCCCGGCCGTCGCCAGCACCGCGTCCCGAATCACTTCCCCTTCCACGCGCCGGCGGGGCATACGCCATACCAGCCTGTTGCCTTCATCCACCTTCCGGTTGGACTCGATATCATCGCTCGCCATCCGATATGCGGTCGATTTCATGATCAGCCGGTGGACATGCTTGATACTCCAGCCGCTCTTCACAAACTCACTCGCTAAGTAATCCAGTAACTCGGGATGCGTCGGCCGTTCGCCCATCTTGCCGAAGTTACTCGGCGTGCGGACGATGCCTTCGCCAAAGTGGTTCTGCCAGATCCGGTTCACCATCACCCGGGCGGTGAGCGGGTTCTCGGGGTTGGTCAGCCATTCGGCAAATCCGGCGCGCCGGAAGCTCGACGTGGCACCAGCAGGCGGGGCGGGGAACTGCCATTCGCCATCGGTGGCGACCGACAGGACGCCCGGCGTCATCCGGCTCCCCTTCTGGCCGATATTGCCCCGGTGCAGGAAGTAGCTCGCCGGCGCTTCGCGTCCGGCTTCGGTCATGGCCATCGCGGTTTCGAGCTTCGGCTTCTGCCGGTCCAGGTCGTCGATCTGCGCCTGCAGCAGCTCGCGTTTGGCGCGCGCCGCCAGCGGCATCTCGGCAATCAGATCCTCTTCGCGAATGCTCTCCAGCGTCTTCTCCACCTGGTTGGCGTTCAGCTTCTGTCCCTCGGTTCGTTTTTCCGCCGGGGTCGCCAACGCCACGCGCATGTACTCCGGCAACTCCGCCCGCCGCTTGGCGATGATCTTGTCCCGCGTCGGCTGCTCCACCGCCCGGATGTCCTTCCGGATCGGCTTCTGCAACTCCTCAATCGCCTTCACCGCGGCCTTGTGCTTGGCCAGCTCCGCATCGGTCGCCAGCGGCCGCTCTTCGGCTTTGGTCCCGAAGAACACCGCCTGCATCCGGTAGTAATCCCTCTGCGGAATCGGGTCGAACTTGTGGTTGTGGCAGCGCGCGCAGCCAATGGTCACGCCCATCAGCGAATTGGCCGTGGTCACCACGATGTCGTCCAGCTCGTCCATCCGCGTCTGCTCGGTCTTGATGTTGTTCTCCACGCCCAGTCGCAGGTACCCGGTGGCGATCCGCGCCTCCACGTTGTTCGGGTACAATTCGTCCCCCGCCAACTGTTCCTTCAGGAACCGGTCGTAGGGCTTGTCGTTGTTGAAGGCCCGGATGACGTAGTCCCGATAGCGCCAGGCGTTGTCCCGCTCGCGGTCGTACTCAAAGCCGCCGGAGTCGGAGAAGCGCACGATGTCCAGCCAGTGGCGCGCCCAGCGCTCCCCGTAGTGCGGGCTATCGAGCAACTTGTCCACCAGCCGGTCGAACGCGTCCGGCCGCGGGTCGGCCACGAACTCCTTCATCTCGGCCAGCGTCGGCGGCAGCCCGGTCAGGTCCAGATACGCCCGCCGCGCCAGCGCCCGCTTATCGGCTTCCGGCGACGGAACGAGGCTCTTCTTTTCCATGGCGGCAAGCAGGAACTGGTCCACCGCGTTCCGCGCCCATGCCTTGTTCTGCAACGCCGGCATGGCGGGTTTGGCCACCTTCTGGAACGCCCACCACTTCCGCTCAACCGGTGTGATCGGCCGGTCTTCCAACTTCGCCAGCGCCGCCCGTGCTTCCTCTTCCTTCTGGTCCACGATGTCGACGAACGGGATGCCGCGCTCGATCCAGAGCTTCAGCGTCGCGATATCGGCGTCGTCCAATTTCTTTCCCGGTGGCATGTGCGGCCCATCCAGGTGCGCCACCTGGCGGTACAGCCGGCTCAGGTCCGGATTGCCCGGCGACACGGCCGAGCCGCGCTCGCCGCCCTTCAGAATCGTTTCCGCTTTGCGGAGGTCCAGACCGGCGTTTTTGATCAGCCCGCCGTGGCAGGCCACACAGTTGGTGGCGAGGATTTTCGACGCCCGCACGCCGATCGCGTGCCGATCATTGTTATCCTGGGCACTCGCACAGCCCAGCGTGAGTGCAATAGCGAAACCGAGACGGAGGGATTTCATCACTTGGGACATATTGTATCCGGTTACATAAGGCGTTTGGTGTCGCTGGACGCATTCCGCGGCGCCACCATCGCCTCCATGATTCTGGTGAACAACCCCGGCGACGGAGCGACTACCTTCGCGCCGCTACTCCACGCCAAGTGGCACGGCTGGACGTTCACCGATCTGGTCTTTCCTTTCTTCCTTTGGATGGTCGGGATCGCGATGACCTTCAGCTATGCCCGGCGCGTCGAAGAGGGCGCCGATAAGGGCAAGCTCCTGCTCCACACGCTGCGCCGCGCCGCCATGATCTTCGCGCTCGGTCTCCTGCTCAACGGCTTTCCGAAGTACGATTTGACCACCCTCCGCATCCCCGGCGTGCTGCAGCGGATCGCCCTCTGTTACCTCATCGGCTCCTGCATCTTCCTCTATACCCGATGGCGCGGGCAACTCGCCGCCATCGTTGGGCTCTGCACGGTGTACTGGATGCTCATGACCCTCGTCCCAGTTCCCGGCTTCGGCCCCGGCGTCCTGGAGCCGGTTGGCAACTTCGCCCAGTGGGTGGACAACATGTTACTGCCCGGCCACATGTACTCGCGGACCAAGGTATGGGATCCGGAGGGCGTGGTATCAACCCTGCCAGCGATCGCCAACGTCCTGTTCGGCGCGCTCTTCGGCACCCTGCTCCGGCGCAACGATCTGGAGCCGGCCGAGAAGGCCTCGTGGATCCTGGTGGCGGGCGCGGTGCTGACGTTCCTGGGAACGTTCCTCGATCTGTTCATGCCGATCAACAAGCAGATCTGGACGCCGCCTTATGCCGTGTTCACCAGCGGCCTGGCCGCGCTCAGCTTCGGCTGCTTCTACTGGCTGATTGATGTCTGCGGGTACAAACGCGGAACGGGCTGGTTGACGGTGTATGGCATGAACGCCATCGCGGCCTACGTGCTCTCCGGGCTCACCGCGCGGCTGATCGGGTTGAGCGGATGGCGTCCGGATGTCTATGCGGTCTTCAGCGGCGCGCTGCCGCCGTATCTGGCGAGCCTGGGCTATGCCTTCGCCAACGTTGGGCTGATCTATCTGGCCGTGTGGGCCATGCACCGGCGCGGCTGGTATTTGCGGTTCTAAAAAGGAAACGGCCGGGCTGAGAAGCCCGGCCGTTTGCCGATTCGAAAGGGCGCTGACTACCAGCGACCGCCGCCGCCGCCGCCGCCGCGATGACCACCACCGCCGCCGCCACGACCGCCACGACCACCACCACCGCCGCCGCCGTAACCACCACCGCCACCACCGGCCGGCTTCGGACGCGCAACGTTCACATTGATGTTGCGGCCGTGCAGTTCGGTGCCGTTCAGGGCGTTGATCGCCGCTTCGGCTTCATTGGAGTTGGTCATTTCAACGAACGCGAACCCGCGCGACTGGCCCGAGTCACGATCCGTGACAAGGTTAACGCGCTCAACGGCGCCGTAGTTGGCGAAGATCTGATGGATCTCTTCCTGGGTGGTACGGAAACTGAGGTTCCCGACGAAGATATTGGTCATAACGTGATTTCCTTAAGCTATTACTGTCGAACGATCTGTCTTTGGCGCACTTCTCGAAGGGACCTGAGCCGATGTGAAAGGAGCAATAGCTACCGAAGATCACGGAAGGACGAACCGAGGCAGGCAAAGACACCTTCATCTTAGCAAGGAATCGGTACAGGTTTTGGGGGTGGTGTCAAGACCGGTAGGAGTACCGGGTTGCCTAGTCCTCAGTTGCCGAGGAGGATGGCGCTGGCGAAGGCGTAGACGGGGCCGAAAAAGTAGCCGCCGATCTGCCATGCCACCAAAAGGCCAACGATTTGGAACATCCCGGCGGTTTGGCGGAACTCTTCGAGCTTGGCCGCGGTGGACTCCGGCAGGAAGATGCCGATGGCGGTAAAGCCATCGAGCGGAGGCAGCGGGAGGAGGTTGAATGTCCCCAGCAGGATGTTCAAAAAGAAGGCGATGCCGAGCAGGGTGAGTACCGCGTCGCCGGAGGTGGCCAGCAGCCCTTCACTCGGCTGAAAGAATCCCATGCCGCGGCCGATACGAATAGAGAGGCCCGCTACAATGGCGATGGCGAAGTTAGCCATCGGACCGGCGAGCGACATCCAGGCGGCGCGCTTAGGGTACCGTCGTGCCCAGAGCGGATCGTAGGGTGCGCTGGCCCAGCCCATCATCCAGCCGTTCATAAAGAAGGAGAGCCAGGGCATGATGAGCATGCCGAAGGGCTCGCGCTGGATGTGCGGGATGGGGTCGAGCGAGACCTGGCCGCCGTGATAGGCGGTGGTGTCTCCGCCGCGGAGGGCGGCCCAGGCGTGGCCGGCTTCGTGGCACACGGTGGAGAAGAGGAACACGACGAACCACATGAGGCCGAATACGAGCTGATCAG
>Ga0255243_1000222_pt1 | contig 10863 bp, 22 predicted proteins | sample ColtaT_3_FD_183674 | JGI IMG/M metagenome (GOLD analysis project Ga0255243, IMG submission 183674) | Metatranscriptome of freshwater microbial communities from Columbia River, Oregon, United States - Colum_Atlam_RepB_8d (Metagenome... | ecosystem: Environmental > Aquatic > Freshwater > River...
CAAAAGGAAAAGGTTTCCAAGGGGTTGTTAAACGTCACGGATTTGGTGGTGTTGGACAAGCAACTCACGGTCAGCACAACCGTTTGCGTGCACCGGGATCTATTGGAGCTTGTTCTTACCCTGCACGTGTATTCAAAGGAATGCGTATGGCTGGTCAAACAGGAAACAAGCGCGTGAAGATGGAAAACCTTCAAGTGTTGAGAATCTTGTCTGACAAAAACTTGATCGTAGTAAAAGGTTCAATTCCTGGACCTAAAGGTTCAACCGTAACAATTGAGAAATAATGGAAGTAAAAGTAATTGATAGCAAAGGAAAGGCTACTTCCAAAAAAGTAACCTTGGCGGATGAAATCTTCGGTATCGAACCGAACGATCACGCAATTTACTTGGATGTTAAGCAGCACTTGGCAAATCGTCGTCAAGGAACGCACAAGTCTAAAGAAAGAGCGGAAATCTCTGGATCTACAAAGAAACTAAAGAAGCAAAAAGGTACAGGTGGAGCACGCGCTGGTAGCGTTAAATCTGGTACTCGTGTTGGTGGAGGTCGTATTTTCGGACCACGTCCGCGTAACTACAGCTTCAAGTTGAACGTGAAATTGAAGCGTTTGGCTCGTAAGTCTGCATTTGCCTACAAAGCGAAACTCGATGCAATCGTAGTTTTGGAAGATGTGGCATTGGCAACACCAAAAACAGCAGAATTCAAATCAGTTTTAGCGAACTTGAGTTTGACTAACGACAAAGTGTTGATGATTGTTGGAAACGAAAACGATAACGTTTATTTGTCTTCCCGCAACTTGCAACGCGTTAAGGTAGTTGCTGCTGATTCAGTGAACACATACGATGTGTTGAATGCGAAGAAAGTAGTATTAACAGAAAGTTCGATTTCAGTAATCGAAAAGATTCTAAACTAATTTGATGATGAATACAATTATCAAAAAGCCAATCATTACCGAGAAAGCAACAGCTGCTTCTGAAACAGCTAACAGCTTTACTTTCGAAGTAGATAGAACGGCTAACAAATTGCAAATTAAAGGAGCTGTCGAAAAGATGTACAATGTTAACGTTGTTAGCGTGCGTACCATCACTTATGGCGGTGGAAAATCCTCTGTTAAATATACTAACAAAGGTATCGTTGAGCAACCGAACAAAGTTTCTAAAAGAGCTATTGTAACCGTTGCTGCAGGAGAAACGATTGATTTATTTAATAACTTTTAAGTAATAAGAACTGATGGGTCTTAGAAAATTCAAGCCTATTACTCCAGGGCAAAGACACAAAATCAACAGCACTTATTCTGAAGTAACTACTAACGTTCCTGAAAAGAGCCTTGTAGCGAAAAAGTCTAAGTCTGGTGGTCGTAACAATGATGGTCGTATGACCATGCGTTACCTAGGTGGTGGACACAAGCAAAAATACCGTATCATCGACTTCAAACGCGATAAGCACGGAGTTCCTGCTACAGTGAAAACTATCGAGTACGATCCAAACCGTACTGCACGTATCGCTCTATTGTTTTATGCTGATGGTGAGAAACGATACATTATCGCACCTGAAGGGTTGAAAGTAGGAGATACAGTGGTATCCGGACAAGGAGCTACTCCAAATGTAGGGAATGCACTCTTTTTATCTGATGTTCCACTGGGAACTGTAATTCACAACATCGAATTGCAACCTGGAAAAGGTGGTGCCATTGCACGTGGCGCTGGAACGTACGCTCAGCTTAATGCACGTGATGGTCGCTTCGCGATTATCAAGTTGCCTTCTGGGGAAACTCGTATGGTATTGACTACTTGTTTGGCTACTATCGGAGCTGTATCTAACGGAGAACATTCGTTGGTGGTTTCTGGTAAAGCTGGACGTTCACGCTGGTTAGGCCGCCGTCCACGAGTTCGTGGTGTGGTTATGAACCCGGTTGATCACCCAATGGGTGGTGGTGAAGGTAGAAATGCCGGAGGTCACCCTCGTTCACGTAACGGTATGCCGGCTAAAGGCTACAAAACGCGTTCGAAAAAGAAGTTTTCTAATAAGTTCATCATCGAAAGAAGAAAGAAATAAGGTATGAGTCGTTCGTTGAAAAAACCTCCTTTTGTACACTATAAGTTGACAAAGCGAGTGGATGCAGCACAAGAAAGCGGAAGTAAAGCAGTGATCAAGACTTGGTCTCGCGCTTCTACTATTACACCTGACTTCGTTGGGTTAACGTTTGCAGTGCATAACGGGAATAAGTTTATTCCTGTGTTTGTTACAGAGAACATGGTAGGTCACAAACTAGGTGAATTTTCTCCTACACGTAACTTCCGTGGTCACGGTGCTAACAAAAAGGATAAAAAAAGATAGTAAAAGCTAAGTGACATGGGCGCTAGAAAAAAACTAAGAGCAGAAAAAATCAAAGAGCAAAAGTCAACTACGGCATTCGCTAAGTTGAACAACTCTCCGATTTCTCCGCGCAAAATGAGATTGGTTGCAGATCTTGTACGCGGTGTAGAGGTAAATAAAGCTCTAAACATATTGCAACACAATGCGAAAGACGCATCGTTGAGCCTTTCTAAGCTATTGCGTTCTGCAATTGCTAACTGGGAAGCTAAAAACGAAGGTAAAAGCATTGAAGATGAAAAATTGGTTGTAAAAACTATCGAAGTTGGTTCAGCTGGTATGCTTAAGCGTATCCAAACTGCTCCTCAAGGTAGAGCTTACAGAGTTCGTAAACGTTCAAACCACGTTACCATCGTGGTTGATGGAACTAATTAATTGACAAGAAATGGGACAAAAAACAAATCCAATTGGAAATAGATTAGGTTTCATCCACGGATGGGAGTCTAACTGGTACGGTGGCGACAATTACAGAGATAAGATCGTTGAAGACGATCAGATTCGTAAGTACTTGAACGCACGTTTATCAAGAGCAAGTATTTCTAAAATCATCATCGAGCGTACCCTCAAGCTCGTTACTGTAACAATCAACACGGCTCGTCCGGGTGTGATTATCGGTAAAGGTGGTCAGGAAGTAGACAAGTTGAAAGAGGAGTTGAAGAAATTGACGAAAAAAGAGATCCAGATCAACATTTTCGAGGTGAAACGTCCAGAATTGGATGCTCGTTTGGTTGCAGATGGTATCGCTCGTCAGTTGGAAGCACGTATCTCTTTCCGTCGTGCAATCAAGATGGCTATCGGTTCTACCATGAGAATGGGAGCTGAAGGTATCAAGGTTAAGATCTCAGGTCGTTTGAATGGTGCTGAGATGGCACGTTCAGAAATGTACAAAGATGGACGTACTCCGTTACATACGTTCAGAGCTGATATCGATTACGCAGTAGGTGAAGCATTGACTACCTACGGTTTGATCGGAATCAAAGTATGGATCTGTAAAGGTGAAGTTTACGGTCGTCGTGATCTTTCTCCAAATGTTGGAATGGCTGCTCAGGGAGCGAAAGGTGGTGCGCCATCTGGAGATCGCGAGAGAGGAAACCGTCGTCCGGCTGGAAAAGGTGGAAACAACCGTAAAAAGAAGTAATTACCATTTTAAAAATTTTTGAAAGATGTTATCTCCAAAGAGAACCAAATTCAGAAGAGTACAAAAAGGAAGAAACACTGGTGATGCACAACGTGGATCAACAATCGCTTTCGGATCTTTTGGACTTAAAACCCTGGAGCCGGGATGGATTACATCACGCCAGATTGAAGCTTCTCGTATCGCAGTTACGCGTTACATGAAGCGTGAAGGAAAGGTGTGGATTCGAATCTTCCCAGACAAACCGATCACATCGAAGCCTGCAGAGGTACGTATGGGTAAAGGTAAGGGAGCTCCTAGCCACTGGGTGGCAGTAGTTAAACCGGGTCGCATTATGTTTGAAGCAGATGGTGTTCCTTACGAAATTGCTAAAGAAGCATTACGTTTGGCAGCTCAGAAGCTACCGGTAAAATGCAAATTCATCGTTCGTAACGATTATGTTATACCTGGTAAATAATTGAAAGCATGAAAAAAGTAGATCTAAGTAAACTTTCAGTTGAAGACTTGCAAAAGCAAATCTCGGGTGCAACAGAAGCGTTGTCAAAAATGAAATTGGGTCACAAGGTTACTCCACTGGAGAACCCGATCCAGATTCGTAACGAGCGCAAAGCAATTGCACGTTTGAATACTGAATTAACAAAACGTCAGAAACAATCCGCCTAAGGCTGGATTGATTCGTTAAATAAGCTTCAAATGGAAAAGCGTAATTTAAGAAAAGAACGTATCGGGATTGTAACCAGCGATAAGATGCAAAAGTCTATCGTGGTTGCTGTGGAACGTAAAGTGAAACACCCGAAGTATGGTAAGTTCGTAAAAAAAACTACTAAATTTGTCGCCCACGATGAAAATAACGATTGTAACATTGGTGACACCGTTAAGATCATGGAGACCCGTCCCTTGTCTAAAAACAAGAACTGGAGATTAGTAGAAATTGTAGAAAGAGCAAAATAATTAGTCGCAATGATACAACAGGAATCAAGACTTGCAGTTGCAGATAACTCCGGAGCGAAAGAAGTATTGTGCATCCGCGTATTGGGTGGTACAAAGCGTCGTTACGCTTCTGTAGGAGATAAAATCGTAGTAGCTGTTAAGAGCGCAATGCCCTCTGGAGCCGTAAAAAAAGGATCGGTTGCCAAGGCGGTTGTTGTAAGAACACGCAAGGAGGTTCGCCGTCCGGACGGTTCTTACATTCGTTTCGATGATAACGCATGCGTTATCTTGAATCAGGCGGGGGATATGAGAGGAACCCGTATTTTCGGACCAGTTGCTCGTGAGCTTCGTGAAAACAATTACATGAAAATTGTTTCACTTGCTCCTGAGGTACTTTAATAATTAGTGAAGTCATGCAGAAGAAATTACACATCAAAGTAGGCGACACTGTTAAAGTATTGAGCGGTGAGTCTAAAGGTCAGGAAGGTAAAGTACTGACTATTGACAGAAACAAAGAACGTGCTACAGTAGAAGGTCTTAACATCGTTAAGCGCCACACTAAGCCTAGCGCGTCTGAACCACAAGGCGGAATCGTCGAAAAAGAAGGAACTATTCATATTTCCAACTTAATGGTGGTTGTTAAAGGACAAGCTACACGCATCGGACGTAAGGAAAATGCTAAAGGCAAGTTAGTTCGTTATTCTATTAAAACAGGAGAGGAGATCAAGTAATGAGTTATTCACCACGACTGAAGAAACAGTACAGAGAGGAAATCATTCCTGCACTTACTGAGAAATTTGGGTACAAAACTGTAATGAGTGTGCCTAAATTGCAAAAAATCGTAATCAGCCAAGGTTTAGGAGACGCTGTTGCTGATAAAAAAGTAATTGATCACGCTATCGCAGATGTATCGCGTATCGCTGGACAAAAAGCAGTTGCTACGATCTCTAAGAAAGACGTATCTAACTTCAAACTTCGTAAAGGAATGCCAATTGGTACGAAAGTTACGTTGCGCGGAGATAAGATGTACGACTTCCTTGATCGTTTGATCTCTGTTGCTATGCCTCGTACACGTGACTTCCGTGGAATCAACGCAAAAGGATTCGACGGACGCGGGAACTTTAACCTTGGGGTTAAAGAGCACATCATCTTCCCGGAGATCGATATCGACAAGGTGAATAAAATCTTGGGTATGGATATCACATTTGTTACATCAGCTGAAAATGATGAAGAAGGAAAAGCATTGCTTGATGCCTTTGGATTCCCTTTCATTAAAAAATAAGCAAGATGGCTAAGGAATCAATGAAAGCGCGTGAGCGCAAAAGAGAAAAAATGGTTGCTAAATTCGCTGCAAAACGTGCAGAGTTGAAAGCAGCTGGTGAGTGGGATAAATTACAGCAGTTGCCTGCGAACTCTTCTAAAGTTCGTGTACACAACCGTTGTGGTTTGACTGGTCGCCCTCGCGGATACATGCGCCAATTCGGAGTTTCACGTGTTACTTTCCGTGAAATGGCTTTGGCTGGGAAAATCCCGGGAGTTAAAAAAGCAAGTTGGTAAAAGTCCGTCTGTCGACGGAAACTCTACCGAGTATTCATTAAAAGAAAAAAAGGACATGTTAACAGATCCAATTGCAGATTTTCTAACACGCATTCGTAATGCGAACGCTGCTCGTTTGAAAATGGTAGAAATCCCTGCATCAAATGTTAAAAAGGCGATTACTTCAATCTTGTACGATCAAGGTTACATTGCAAACTACAAATTCGAAGATGACGACAAACAAGGAATGATTAAAATCGCTTTGAAGTACAACGCATCTACGAAAGTTCCTGCAATTACTAAAATTGAGCGTGCGTCTCGTCCGGGACTTCGTAAATATGCAGGTGCAGCTGAAATGCCACGTGTATTGAACGGATTGGGTATCGCAATCGTTTCTACTTCTAGAGGTGTAATCACTGACAAAGAAGCAAGAAAAGAAAACGTAGGTGGAGAAGTACTTTGCTACGTATACTAATTAAAAAATAGAATGCAGGGTGATGTGGCGAAAGCTTCTGGTCACCCGTAATTCGTAATTCAAATAAAACAATGTCAAGGATAGGTAAATCCCCAGTAACAATCCCGAGTGGAGTTGAAGTAAAGGTGGACGGAAACATCATTTCCGTGAAAGGATCGAAAGGTCAACTGGCACAGGAGTTCGATGCAGCTGCTGTGAACGTTAACATCGATGGTTCTGAAGTCACTTTTAGCCGCGCGTCTGATGCGCCGGATCATCGTTCGAAGCATGGTCTATACCGCGCTTTGGTTCAAAACATGGTGGTTGGTGTATCCGAAGGGTACAAAAAGGAGTTAGAAGTAATCGGAGTAGGTTACCGTGCAACAGCAACTGGACAACAGTTGGAGTTGGCACTTGGTTACTCTCACACAATTATTCTCGAGCTTCCTAAAGAAATTAAGGTGTCTGCAGACACTCAAAAAGGTAAAGCTCCGATCGTGACTCTTGAGTCACACGATAAGCAACTTTTGGGTCAGGCTGCTGCCAAGATTCGTTCCCTTCGTAAACCTGAACCATACAAAGGAAAAGGTATCCGCTTCGTTGGCGAAGAGATCAGAAGAAAAGCTGGTAAATCTGCAGGTAAAAAATAATCTTAATAAGTTATGGCATTTAGTAAAATCAACAGAAGAGCTAAAATTAAGCGTCGTATCCGTAAAAAAATTACTGGTACATCCGCAGTTCCTCGTTTGTCTGTGTTCCGTTCTAACAAACAGATCTACGCACAGGTTATCGACGATTCTAAAGGAGTAACGCTTGCTGCGGCTTCTTCGTACAAGAACAAAGCTGCTGACAAAAAGAATAAGTCAGAACAGGCAGCAGTAGTAGGAAAAGAGATTGCTGACAAAGCTCAGAAAGCTGGAGTTGACGCAGTAGTTTTCGATCGTAACGGGTACTTGTACCACGGTCGAGTTAAATCGTTGGCTGATTCGGCAAGAGAAGGCGGACTTAAATTCTAAAACATGGCAGCACAAGCAGTAAATAGAGTAAAAGCTTCAGATATTGAGCTAAAAGATAAATTGGTTGCCGTGAATCGTGTAACCAAAGTAACAAAAGGTGGACGTACGTTCTCTTTCTCTGCAATCGTTGTGGTTGGAGATGAAAACGGAATCGTAGGTCACGGTCTTGGTAAAGCGAAAGAAGTTACCGAGGCTATCACTAAAGGAATCGATGACGCAAAGAAGAACTTGATCAAAGTTCCGATCTTGAAAGGAACGGTTCCTCACTCTCAAAAAGGAAAATTCGGTGGTGCAGAGGTTTTGTTGAAACCTGCAACTAACGGTACCGGTGTAATCGCAGGTGGTGCGATGCGTGCAGTACTTGAATCAGTTGGTATTCATAACGTATTGGCTAAGTCTCAAGGTTCATCTAACCCTCACAACGTAGTGAAGGCAACAATGAACGCTTTGGCAGCTATGCGTGATGCAGCAACTGTTGCTCGTCAGCGCGGAATTAGTATGGATAAAGTGTTTAACGGTTAATTAAAGAAAGATGGCAACTATTAAAATCAAACAAGTTCGCAGTGCTATCAAACGTCCGGCTCGTCAGAAAAGAACGATCCAGGCTCTTGGATTTAGCCGTTTGAACCAAGTACTAGAGAAAGAAGCAACACCACAAATTCTCGGAATGATCAAGAAGGTCGAGCATTTGGTACAAGTTGTAGAATAAAACTTTAAATCGAATTATCATGAATTTAAATAATCTAAAACCAGCATCGGGCGCAACGCACAGCGATAAGCGCATCGGTCGTGGACACGGTTCAGGTGGTGGAGGTACCGCTACTCGTGGTCACAAAGGAGCAAAATCTCGCTCTGGTTATTCAAAGAAAGTTGGATTCGAAGGAGGTCAAATGCCGCTACAGCGTCGTGTACCTAAGTTCGGATTCAAGAATATTAACCGTGTCGAGTACAAAGCGATTAATTTGGATGCAATCCAATCAATCGTTGACCGTAAAAACATCACTGATATTACGCTTGATGTGTTGCGTGACAACGGATTGGTATCTCGCAACGACTTGGTGAAAATCCTTGGTCGTGGTGAATTGAAAGCTAAAGTAAATATTACTGCACATAAGTTCTCTTCTACTGCTAAAGCAGGAATTGAGGCTCAAGGTGGTTCTATTTCAGAAATCTAATTAACTTTGCCGACATTTTTTTATGAAACGGTTTATACAAAACATAAAAAACATCTGGAAGGTTGAAGAATTGAGAAAGCGTATTATTCTTACGCTTTCTCTTATTCTTATTTACCGTATCGGGTCGTTTATCATGTTGCCTGGGGTGAACGCGGACGCAGTAATTGCGAATGCTAGTAAGTCAAGCTCAGACAACGCATTGGAATCTTTGCTATCTATCTTCTCCGGAGGTGGATTTACAAACGTTTCCATCATGGCCTTGGGTATCATGCCTTACATCAGTGCCTCGATCATTATGCAGCTTCTTGGGATGGCAGTTCCTGCCGTGCAGAAAATGCAGAACGAAGGGGAGTCGGGAAGAAAACGTATTAACACCTTTACTCGCATACTAACCATTGGTATTTGTGCTGTTCAGGCGCCAACGTACATCGCTTTGTACGCTGAAAAAATTCAGGGTGCTCTGGATCCTGCCATTACTACAAACAACCCGTTGTGGTGGACAACCGCAGTAACCTGTATGGTTGCCGGTTCCATGTTTGCAGTATGGTTGGGTGAACGTATTACGGAAAAAGGTATCGGAAACGGTGTGTCTTTGTTGATCACTGTTGGTATCTTGTCTCGTTTGCCACAAGCATTTATTTCTGAAGCAACTGCAGCAACACCGTTGAAGTTGATTTTGGAATTGGTTGTATTCATCCTTATCGTTCTTGGAACAATCCTGATTGTTCAGGGAGTTCGTAAAGTTCCTCTAAACACTGCAAAACGTGTTGTTGGAGCCAGAGCGGTAGATGAGCAGGGTGCAAGAAGTTATTTGCCTTTGAAGGTGAATGCTTCGGGTGTAATGCCGATCATTTTTGCTCAGGCAATTATGACTGTTCCCGTAATGCTTGCAAGTGGTACGCAGTCCGGATTCATGAGCTACACTTTCGGTGATACTCATGGTGTTTGGTACAATGGATTGTTAGCGCTATTGATTATCGTGTTTACGTATTTCTATACCGCAATTATGATCAATCCACGTAAAATGGCAGATGATTTGAAAAGAAGTGGTGGTTTCATCCCGGGAGTTCGTCCAGGTGAAGAAACAGCTAGCTACATCGATTCATTGATCTCTCGTATTACACTTCCTGGATCTATGTTCCTTGCAATGATTGCTATCCTACCGTCAATTGCTTACGCTTGTGGTATTACCTCAGGTTTTGAGTACTTCTTCGGTGGAACGTCACTTTTGATTATGGTTGGAGTAGTATTGGATACTTTGCAGCAAATCGAGTCTTACTTGTTGAACCGCCACATGGATGGTTTGATGGAAGGTGCTCGTGTACGCGGCAGAAGATCACCACAAGAAATTTCATCAGGAATCTAAGATATGGCTAAACAATCATCAATTGAACAAGATGGAACCATCATTGAAGCATTGTCTAACGCAATGTTTCGTGTGGAATTAGAAAACGGGCACGTTATCACTGCTCACATTTCAGGAAAGATGAGAATGTTCTACATCAAAATCCTTCCTGGAGACCGTGTGAAAGTGGAAATGTCTCCGTATGATTTAACTAAAGGGCGTATTTCCTTCCGTTACAAATAAGTTGTAAGGTAAAGGGACATCGAACATCGATAAAACAACACAACATGAAAGTAAGAGCTTCAGTTAAAAAACGTTCTGCAGATTGCAAGATCGTTAAGCGAAAAGGAAGAGTTTACGTGATTAACAAAAAGAATCCTAAACTAAAACAAAGACAAGGGTAATTATGGCACGTATAGCAGGTATTGATCTACCAAAAAACAAAAGAGGTGTAATCGGCTTGACGTACATCTACGGTATCGGACGCAGTACAGCACAAAAAGTGTTGGCAGCTAACAATATCGACGAGAACATCAAAGTACAGGACTGGAATGACGATCAAATTGGTTTGATCCGTAATTCAATCTCTGAGATTAAGACAGAAGGACAGTTGCGTTCTGAAATCCAATTGAACATCAAGCGTTTGATGGATATCGGGTGTCAGCGTGGTATTCGTCACCGTAACGGTCTTCCTCTTCGTGGACAACGTACGAAAAACAACTCTCGTACTAGAAAAGGTAGAAGAAAAACAGTTGCAAACAAGAAAAAAGCAACTAAGTAATAGCCTTCCGCTGAAGGCGGTAGCTTAAATAAGATTAGAAATGGCAAAAGCAAATCAAAAGAAGAAGAAAAACGTCAAAGTAGACGCAATGGGTGAAGCGCATATCCAAGCTACCTTCAAC
>Ga0255243_1000239_pt1 | contig 10581 bp, 20 predicted proteins | sample ColtaT_3_FD_183674 | JGI IMG/M metagenome (GOLD analysis project Ga0255243, IMG submission 183674) | Metatranscriptome of freshwater microbial communities from Columbia River, Oregon, United States - Colum_Atlam_RepB_8d (Metagenome... | ecosystem: Environmental > Aquatic > Freshwater > River...
CGGACCACCCCGGCGCCCGCCGGGCGCCCCCATCCCACCAGTCTGTTCAGCCATGTCAGAACTCCAGCCCGCCTTCGCGGGCTCCGTCGGCCACCGCCTTCACGCGGCCGTGATACTGGTACCCGGCGCGGTCGAACACGACCGTCGTGATCCCCGCCGCCTTCGCCTGCGCTGCCACCCGCTTCCCCACCTCGGCCGACTTCTCCGACTTCTTCCCGGTCAGGCCGGCGTCGGTCACGGTCATCAGAGTGTGGTGCCGCACGTCGTCGACGAGCTGCACGGTCATATGCTTCAGCGAGCGGAACACGACCAGCCGCGGCCGCTCGGCCGTGCCGGACACCTTCGCCCGCACGCGGATGTGCCGCCGCGCCCGGAGCGCCGCCCGTCCCTTCGGTACACGCTTCCCTGGCATTACTTGCCCCCGGCCTTGCCGGCCTTCCGGCGGATGACCTCACCCGCGTACTTGATCCCCTTGCCCTTGTACGGCTCGGGGGGACGGAGGCTGCGGATCTCCGCCGCCACCTGCCCGACGATCTCCTTGTCCGCGCCCTCGATCAGCACCTGCGTGGGCTGCGGGGCCGTCAGCTTGATGCCGGCCGGCGCCTTGTACTGGATCTGGTGCGAGAACCCGAGGGCCAGCTGCAGCCCGAACGGCTTCGGCTCCGCCTTGAACCCGACGCCCGTGATCTCCAGCTGCTTCACGTACCCCTTCGCGCACCCCTCGACCATGTTGGCGATGAGGGTCCGCGAGAGCCCGTGGAGCGACTTGTGGGTCGGCTCGTCCGACGGCCGCGTGACCGTCAGCGTGCTCCCGTCGATCGTGATCGTGAGGTCTGCGTTGATGGTCCGGCGAAGCTCCCCCTTGGGGCCCTTCACCGAGACGACATTCCCCGCACCGACCGTCACCGTGACACCCGCCGGGATCGTCACCGGCATCTTTCCGATTCGTGACATGGGGGGCTCCTTACCAGACGAGGGCGATGAGTTCGCCGCCCGTGCGAGCGGAGCGAGCCTGCCGGTCGGTCATCAGCCCCTGCGAGGTGCTGAGGATCGCGACGCCGAGGCCGTTGCGGACGCGCGGGATCTCCGACGCCCCGACGTACCGCCGGAGGCCGGGGGTCGAGACGCGCTGGAGCTGCCGGATGACCGGGGTCGTGCCGGCGTACTTGAGGGCGAGGCGGAGGACCGTCCGGCCCTCCTCGGTGTCGACCGTCTTGTAGTCGCTGATGAAGTTCGACTCCTTCAGCAGCCGGGCGATCTCGGCCTTCATCTTGGACGCCGGGACATCCACGCGGCGATGCCGTGACGCGACGGCATTGCGGATCCGCGTGAGCATATCGGCGATCGGGTCGTTCATGCTCATGGTGGGACTCGGTCTCCTAGGGTATCCGGCGGGGCCGGACCGGTAGGAAGGGAAGGGAGCGGTTCCCGGCGCCTCATGCGCGCGGGCCTACCCCCGTGGGACCTGCAACCTCCAACGCCGACCGGAAGGTCGGCGTCTTACCAGCTCGCCTTGCGCACGCCGGGGATCAGCCCCTGCAGGGCCATCTCCCGGAACGCGATACGGCTCAGGCCGAACGTGCCGATGTAGGCGCGGCTGCGCCCCGTCAGCTGGCAACGGTTGCGCACGCGCGCCGCCGCCCCGTTCCGGGGGAGCTTCTGCAGCGCAACCTGCGCCGCCCGCCGCTCCTCCTCCGTCACCTTCAGGCTGCGGACGGTGTCCGTCAGGGCCTTCCGCTTGGCGGCCTGCTTCGCCACCAGCTGCTTCCGGCGCTCGTTCTTCTCGATCGTGCTCTTCTTGGCCATGGTCTCCTCAGCCCTGCACGACGATCGGCTTGTCGTCGCCACGGAACGGCATCCCGAGCTCGCGCAGCAGCGCGAACGCGACATCGTCCCGGTTGGTGGTGGTCACGAACGTGATGTCCATGCCGTGGATCTGCTCCACGAGGTCGTAGTTGATCTCGGGAAAAATCATCTGCTCCTTGATGCCGAGGCTGTAGTTCCCGCGGCCGTCGAAGGCCCGGGTGTTCAGCCCGCGGAAGTCACGGATGCGCGGGATCGCCGTCGAGATGAAGCGGTCGAGGAACTCCCACATCCGCGCGCCGCGCAGCGTCACCGCCACGCCGATCTCCTGCCCCTCGCGCTGGCCGAAGTTGGCGATCGACTTCTTCGCCTTCGTCCGCACCGGCTTCTGCCCGGTGATCGTCGCGAGCTCGTCGACCACGGCGTCGAGGACCTTGGGCTGCTTGATCGCCTCCCCCATCCCCACGTTCAACGTGATCTTCTCGAGCGTCGGCACCTGGTGCGGGTTCGTGAACCCGAACTGCTGCATCAGGCGCGCGCGGATCACGCGGTCATAGTGCCCGCGGAGCCGCGGCGCGGGCGCCGGCGTGCCGGCCCCCTTGTGCTCCTTCGGGAGCATCGAGGCGCGCTTCTCGCCCGCCCCGCTCCCACCCTTCTTCTGGCCCTGCTGCTTGGTCGTCGCCATCGGTCAGTCCTCGGTCAGCGGGTGGCGGGGATGGGCTCCCCGCTCTTCACGCTGACGCGCTCCTTGGTGCCGTCGGCGTCGATCCGGGTGCGGGTGCGCACCGGCTTCCCCGACTTCGGGTCCAGCAGCATCACGTTCGAGACCGCGATCGGCGCCGGCATCTCGACGATGCCCGACTGCTCCTCCGCGGTCCGCGCCCGACGGTGTTTCTTGACGATGTTGATCCCCTCAACCGTCACGCGCCCCTTCTTCAGATGCACGCGGAGGACCTTCCCCTCCTTCCCCTTGTCGTCGCCACGCACCACCCGCACGGTGTCGCCGCGGGTGATCGTCATCGCGGTCCGCTCGGCGTTCCGCGCGTGACGGATCGCCGGCTTGCGGCCGGCCGTCTTGCGATAAGTCAGGATGCGCATGTCAGAGCACCTCGGGGGCCAGCGACACGATCTTCATGTAGCGCTTCTCGCGGAGCTCGCGCGCGACCGGCCCGAAGATACGGGTCGCCCGCGGCTCGCCCTTGTCGTAGATGATGACGACGGCGTTCTCGTCGAAGCGGATGTAGCTGCCATCCTTGCGCCGCGTCTCCTTCACGGTGCGCACGACAACCGCCTTCGCCACGTCGGACTTCTTCACGGTGCCGTTCGGCAGCGCGTCCTTCACCGCCACCACGACCTTGTCCCCAAGGCCGGCGTAGCGGCGGCGCGTCCCGCCAAGGACGCGGATCACGAGGGCTTTCTTGGCCCCCGAGTTGTCCGCGACCTTCACCACGGATTCCTGTTGGATCATCGGTCAGTTCCTCAGCGCGCGCGTTCGACGATCTCGAGCAGCCGCCACCGCTTGTCCTTCGACAGCGGGCGGGTCTCGACGATGCGGACGGTGTCGCCGACCTTCGCCGAGTTCTGCTCGTCGTGCGCCTTCAGGCGCTTGGTCTTCGTCACCATCTTCCCATAGACGGGATGCGGCACGCGACGCTCGATCGCGACCACGACGGTCTTGTCCATCTTGTCGCTCACGACCAGGCCCTGGCGCGTCTTACGCGCGCTGCGGGCCGTCGCGGCGGGATTCACGGTCTCAGCCATTCGGTCTCCTCGCGCGCGTTAGCGCGCGACCTCCTTCTCGCGCAGGACGGTGTGCAGCCGGGCGATGTCCCGGCGGATGGAACGCAACCGCAGCGGATTGCTCAGCGGCTCGGTCGCCCCCCGGAAGGAGAGGTTGAAGCGCTCCCGCTCCAGCTCGGCGACCTTCGCGCGGATCTCGTCCGCGTTCATCCCACGGATCTCCTCAGCCTTCATCGGACGACGCCTCCTCACGGGCCACGAACTTCGTCTTCACGCCGAGCTTCGCCGAGGCAAGCCCGAGCGCCTTCTGGGCGATCTCCTTCGAGACGCCCTCGATCTCGAACAACACACGACCCGGCTTCACCACCGCCACCCAGAGCTCAGGCGATCCCTTGCCCTTACCCATGCGGGTCTCGGCCGGCTTCTTCGTCACCGGCTTGTCGGGGAAGATCCGGATCCAGACCTTGCCACCGCGCTTGATGTGACGCGTCAGCGCCACGCGCGAGGCCTCGATCTGCCGCGCCGTCACCCAGCCGGGCTCCAGCGCCTGCAGGCCGAACGTGCCGAACGCCACGGTCGCGCCACGCCGGGCCAGCCCGGTCGTGCGCCCCTTGAACATCTTGCGGAACTTGACGCGCTTCGGTGCGAGCATCTCTCGGTTCCCCCCTTACGCGTCCGAGGAGTACGTCGAGCCGCGCCGCGACTCGACGATCTCCCCCTTGAAGACCCACACCTTCACGCCAATCGTGCCGAACGTCGTCTTCGCCGTCGACGTGGCGTAGTCGATGTCCGCCCGGAGCGTGTGGAGGGGCACCCGCCCCTCGTGATAGCCCTCGACGCGCGCGATCTCGGCCCCGCCGAGGCGCCCCGAGCACTTCACCTTGATCCCCTCGGCGCCCATCCGCATCGCCGACTGGACCGCCTTCTTCATCGCCCGACGGAACGAGATCCGCTGCGCAAGCTGCGCCGCGATGTTGTCGGCGACCAGCTGCGCCTCGATCTCCGGCCGCTTGATCTCCTCGACGTTCACGCCGACGTCCTTCCCCGTCAGCTGCTGGAGCTCGGTCTTGAGCTCCTCCACCGACTGCCCCTTCTTGCCGATGACCACGCCCGGCCGGCCGGTGTGGATGGTCACCACGACCTTCCCCGGCTTCCGCTCGATGGTCACGTCGGCGATCGCCGCCCCGCTGAGGCGCGCCTTGAGGTACTTCCGCAGGAGCGCGTCCTCCTTCAGGAGCGCCGGGAACTCCTTCCCGGCGAACCAGGTGGAGCGCCACGCCTTGGAGACCCCGAGGCGGAAGCCGATCGGATGTGTCTTCTGTCCCATTATCGCCCTTCCTTCTCGGCCACGACGATCTCGACGTGGCTGGTTCGCTTGATCATCGGCGTCGCCCGGCCCATGGCCGCCGGCGTCCACCGCTTGAGCTTCGGCCCCTCGTTCACGATCGCGTGCTTCACGTACAGCGCGTCCACGTCGAGCGCGGCGTTCGACGACCGCGCCGCCTGCTCCGCGTTCGCCACCGCCGACGACAGCACCTTCGAGATCTGCGTCGCCGCGTGCTTCTTCGAGAACTTCAGGAGCGCCAGCGCGTCATTCACCCCGAGCCCGCGGATCTGGTCGATGACCAGCCGCATCTTGTAGGGCGACTGCCGCGTGGTCCGCTGGATGGCACGAGCCTCAGTCATGCTCACTTGCCTCCCTTGGCCGGGGCCGCCGCCGGAGCGGGCGACGCCTTCTTGTCGGTCTTGTTGTTCCCGCTATGGCCGCGGAAGAGCCGCGTCGGCGAGAACTCGCCGAGCTTGTGCCCGACCATGTTCTCCGTGACGTACACCGGGATGAACTTGTTCCCGTTGTGCACGGCGAACGTGTGCCCCACGAACTCGGGGATCACCGTGCTCGCGCGCGACCAGGTCTTCACGACCTTCTTCTCGTTCTTCGCGTTCATCGCCTGCACCCGCTGGAGCAGCGCGTCCTGGATGAACGGACCCTTCTTGATGCTACGTGACATTGGTCGATTCTCCGGTTAGCTCTGCGTGGCCTTGCCGCGCTTCCGGCCACGGACGATCAGACGCTGCGACGCCTTCTTGGTGTTGCGCGTCTTGACGCCCTCCTTCTTGCCCCAGGGGCTCACCACGTTCCGACCGCCGCGCGTGCGGCCGCCGTGCGGGTGGTCCACCGGGTTCATCACTTCGCCGCGGACCTTCGGACGACGCCCCATCCAGCGGGTCTTGCCGGCCTTGCCCCACGAGATCAGTTCGTGCTCGGCGTTCCCCACCTCGCCGATCGTGGCCAGGCAATCGCCGTGGATCATCCGCATCTCCGTCGAGGCCATGCGGACCGTCACGTAATCGCCTTCCTTCGCCACGACCTGGACGCTCGTCCCCGCCGAGCGGGCCATCTGGCCGCCCTTGCCGGGCTTGAGCTCGACGTTGTGCACCGCCGTCCCGAGCGGGACCTCGCGGAGCGGCATCGCGTTGCCAGTGCGGATGTCCGAGCCCTTCCCGCTCACGACGACGTCGCCGACGGCGAGCCCCTTCGGATGCAGGATGTAGCGCTTCTCACCGTCCGCATACGTCACGAGCGCGATGCGCGCCGAACGGTTCGGATCGTACTCGATGTGCTCGACCGTCGCCGGCTGGCCGTGCTTGTTCCGCTTGAAGTCGATGATGCGGTACTTCCGCTTGTGGCCGCCGCCGAGGCGGCGCATCGAGATGTGGCCGTGATTGTCACGCCCGCCGCTCTTCTTGAGCGGCGCGGTCAGCGACTTCTCCGGCGTGCTGCGGGTGATGACGTCGTTGTCCGACACGGAACGGAACCGCGTCGCGGCGCTCACCGGCTTGAATTGACGGATACCCATGTGATCAGCCCTCGAAGATCTCGATCGTGTCGCCCGCCTTGAGCGTCACGATGGCCTTCTTCCACCGGGGACGGAGCCCCGCGGTCCCGCCGACGCGACGCGCCTTGCCGCGCTGCTGCGACGTCCAGACGCCCGTGACCTTCACCCCGAACAGCGACTCGATCGCCGCCTTGATGGTGGTCTTCGTGGCGTCCGGATGGACCTCGAACGTGTATTCCCCGCGGTCCTGGTACGCGGCCGAGCTCTTCTCGGTCACGACCGGACGGACGATGGTACGAAACAGAGACGGCATCGCTTACTTCCCCCCCTTCTTCTTGGCGGCCGGCTTCGCAGCGGCGGCCTTCTTCGCGGCCGGCGCCTTCTTGGCCGCCGGAGCCTTCTTGGCGGCAGGCGCCTTCGTCGAGGCCGCCTTCGCCTTCGTCGTCTTCGCCTTCGCCTTCGGGGCCGCCTTCGTCGACTTCACCGGGGCCGCGGGGGCCTCGGTCACCGGCGCCAGCGTCTGCCCGATCGCCGTCGCTTCCACGAGGACGACCTGCGACCAGACAAGGTCATAGGTGCTCACGTCGCTGAAGGCGCGGACCTGCACCCCGGGGATGTTCCGCCCGGAGAGGTAGACCGCCGGCTTGGTGCCGTCGGTCAGAATCAGCGCCTTCTGCCCCGCCACGCCGAGGCGGGCGAGGAGCTGCGCGACCTGCGCGGTCTTCGGCGACTCGAAGGTGAAGCGGTCGATCACGATCACCGCACCCTCACGGGCCCGGGCGTTGAACGCGCTCTTCCGCGCCAGCGCCTTGATGCCCTTCGGCACCGCCTGCTCGTAGCCACGGGGCTGCGGGCCGTGCACCGTGCCGCCGCCGACGAAGTTCGGGGCGCGCGTCGAGCCCTGACGGGCGCGGCCGGTCCCCTTCTGCTTCCACGGCTTCTGATTGCCGCCGGTCACCCAGCGGCGCGTCTTGGTCGCGTGCGTACCCTGACGCTGGTTGGCGAGATACGCCTTCACCGCCTGATGCAGCACCGGGAGGTTCACGGTGCCGTCGAACGTCGCCGCGGGGAGCGTCACACGCTCCCGCGGGGTGCCAAGCGCCGTGTAGGCCGCCGCGTCGAAGTGGGTCGTGTCAGCCATCGGTTACCCCTGCTTGCGGACGAGGACGATCCCGTTGGTCGGGCCGGCGACGCTGCCGCGGATATAGATCAGGTTCCGCTCGGCATCGACCTTCTCGACGCGGAGGTTCGCCTGCGTGTGACGCGCCGCGCCGTAGTGGCCCGGCATCTTCTTGCCCTTGATGACGCGCGAGGGATCGGTGCCCGGTCCGACCGAGCCCGGCCGACGGTGCTTGGTGTTGCCGTGCGTGTTCGGCCCACCGCCGATCCCGTAGCGCTTCACGACGCCCTGGAAGCCGCGCCCCTTCGTCGTGCCGGTCACCTTCACCATCTCCCCGACGGTGAAGATGTCGACCTTCACGACGTCCCCGATCGCGTACGTCGGGACTTCGGCGTCCTTCCCGGGCGCATCATCGAGACGGAACGACCGGATGACCGCCGGCGCCATGCTGAGCCCCGCCTTCGCGGCGTGCCCGAGCTCCGCCTTGGTCGCCCGACGCCCCTTCGGCGTGCGCTCCCCCTTCTTCGACTCGCGCGCGGTCCGCTGCGCGCCGTAGCCGAGTTCCACGGACGCGAAGCCCGCCTGCTCCGTCGTGACCACCTTGGTCACCGGATTCGGCGTGGCCTCCACCACCGTGCAGGGGATCTGCATCCCCGCCTCGTCGAAGATCTGGGTCATCCCCAGCTTCTTGCCAATGATTCCGATCATCGTTCTCTCACGTGGTTAGTCACGGCCCGGGCCCGCCGAGTGCGGTGCCCGTTGAGGCCGGAGGACTGTCAGGGACAGGTGTCAGGGGCGAGGCCAGGGGTCAGCGGATGCCGATCCCGTTCCGTCGTGCCTGCTACCTAGTCCCTGTCCCTATTCGACCTTGATCTCGACGTCCACGCCGGCCGGCAGGTCGAGCTTCGTCAGCGCGTCCACCGTCTGGGCGCGGGAATCGAGGATGTCGATCACCCGCTTGTGCGTCTTCAACTCGAACTGTTCACGCGACTTCTTGTCGACGTGCGGCGACCGCAGGACGGTCCACCGGCGCGTCTTGGTGGGAAGCGGGATCGGCCCGGACACCTGCGCTCCGGTCTTCTCCGCGGTCCGCACGATGTCCGCCGAGGCCTGGTCGATCACCGCGTGATCGAATGCCTTGAGACGGATGCGAATACGTCCAGCCATGAGAGTCTCCACTCGGACCCGGTCCCGCGGGGCACCCGCCCCACGGGCCCGGCCCGTTCGTTGGTTACGCGAGGATCTTGGTCACCACGCCCGCACCGACGGTGCGGCCGCCCTCACGGATGGCGAAGCGGAGCTGCTCCTCCATCGCGATCGGGATGATGAGCTCGATCTTCATCTGCACGTTGTCGCCCGGCATCACCATCTCCGTGCCGGCCGGGAGCTCGATCGCCCCCGTCACGTCAGTCGTGCGGAAGTAGAACTGCGGGCGGTAGCCCTTGAAGAACGGCGTGTGACGGCCGCCCTCTTCCTTCGTGAGGACGTACACCTCAGCCTCGAACTTCGTGTGCGGCTTGATCGAGCCGGGCTTGGCGAGCACCATGCCGCGCTCGATGTCCTTCTTGTCGATGCCGCGGAGGAGCAGACCGACGTTGTCGCCGGCGAAGCCCTCGTCGAGGAGCTTGCGGAACATCTCGACGCCCGTGACAATCGTCTTCTTGTCCGAGTTGTAGCCGACGAACTCGAGCTCCTCGCCGACCTTGCACTTGCCGCGCTCGATACGCCCCGTGGCGACCGTGCCGCGACCCGTGATCGAGAAGACGTCCTCGACCGGGAGGAGGAAGGGCTTGTCGACCTCGCGGGTCGGCTCCGGGATGTACGTGTCGAGGGCGCTGTAGAGCTCCTCGATCTTCGCGATCCACTCCGGCTTGCCGGCGATCGCGTTCGACGCCGAGCCGCGGATCACCGGGGCGTTGTCGCCGTCGTAGCCGTACTTGCTGAGGAGCTCGCGGACCTCGAGCTCGACGAGGTCGAGGAGCTCGGCGTCCTCGACGAGGTCGCACTTGTTCAGGAAGACCACGATCTTCGGCACGTTCACCTGGCGGGCCAGGAGGATGTGCTCGCGGGTCTGCGGCATCGGGCCGTCGACGGCCGACACCACGAGGATCGCGCCGTCCATCTGCGCGGCGCCCGTGATCATGTTCTTCACGTAGTCCGCGTGCCCGGGGCAGTCGACGTGCGCGTAGTGGCGCGCATCCGTCTCGTACTCCACGTGCGACGTGGCGATCGTGAGGATCTTGGTGGCGTCACGACGCCCCTGCGACTCGGAGGCCTTCGCGACCTCGTCGTAGGCGACGTACTTCGTGTTGCCGAACTTGTCCGCCGAGATCTTGGTCAGGGCGGCCGTGGTGGTCGTCTTGCCGTGGTCGACGTGACCGATCGTGCCGACGTTCACGTGCGGCTTATTCCGCTCGAACTTTGCCTTGGCCATGAGAGTGCGTCCTGAGGTGGTGTGTGGAACGGGTGGTGGGTGGGGTTTACTTCTGCTTCGCGATGATCTCGTCGGCCTTCGCCTTCGGGACCTCTTCGTAATGCGAGAACTCCATCGAGTAGACCGCGCGACCCTGCGTCATCGAGCGCAGACGGGTCGAGTAGCCGAACATCTCGGAGAGCGGCACGGTCGAGCCGATCACCTGGGCCTCGCCGCGCTGCGTCATGGCCGATCTTGCCGCGCCGAGCCGAGATGTCGCCGAGCACGTCGCCGAAGAACTGGTCCGGGCGTGCACCCTTCGTTGTTGGCGACCGGGCTGTCCGGTTTACCAGCCAGTCACTCCGATCAGGCTTGACCGCGGCGCACCAGCGGGTTCTCTGAGTGCTGCTGCCTTCCGGCCCTGACACGGTTCGAGATTGCCGATCGCGCGGGACCTGACCATCAACGCTTCTGGTGGTACCCCGTACTCCTTGTCACCCCCGAAAAAGGGAGTTGTGCCCGGCTAGAGCGGATTGCCGATACAGGGAACCGCAAACTCCCCGCGCCGATCACCATGCCGATCTGGATTCCCAGACCTACCAGCTGCCCCACTTCCACGGCCATGCGATCAAGCACCTTGGGATCGATGCCGAAATCGGCATCTCCCA
>Ga0255243_1000263_pt1 | contig 10312 bp, 7 predicted proteins | sample ColtaT_3_FD_183674 | JGI IMG/M metagenome (GOLD analysis project Ga0255243, IMG submission 183674) | Metatranscriptome of freshwater microbial communities from Columbia River, Oregon, United States - Colum_Atlam_RepB_8d (Metagenome... | ecosystem: Environmental > Aquatic > Freshwater > River...
ATGGCCAAGGAGAAATTTGAACGTACCAAGCCTCACGTGAACGTAGGAACGATTGGTCACGTGGATCACGGTAAGACGACGTTGACGGCGGCGCTGACGGTAGTGACGGCGAAGAAGTTCGGCGGCGAAGCTCGCGCGTACGACCAGATTGATAACGCGCCGGAAGAGAAGGCTCGCGGCATCACGATTGCGACATCGCACGTGGAATACCAGAGCGACAATCGCCACTACGCGCACGTGGACTGCCCTGGCCACGCGGACTACGTGAAGAACATGATCACGGGTGCGGCGCAGATGGACGGCGCGATTCTGGTGTGCTCTGCGGCTGACGGCCCGATGCCCCAGACTCGCGAGCACATCCTGCTGGCCCGTCAGGTTGGCGTGCCCTACGTGGTGGTTTACATGAACAAGGCGGACATGGTTGACGACGCCGAGTTGCTGGAACTGGTTGAAATGGAGCTGCGCGAGCTGCTGTCGCTGTACAAATTCCCGGGCGACGACACGCCGGTGGTGGTTGGCAGCGCGCTGAAGGCGCTGGAAGGCGACGAGAGCGACATCGGCGTGCCTTCCATCTGGAAGCTGATCGCGGCGATGGACAGCTACATTCCGCTGCCGGAGCGTCCGGTAGACATGCCGTTCCTGCTTCCGATTGAAGACGTGTTCTCGATTTCCGGCCGCGGCACGGTGGTGACGGGTCGGGTAGAGCGCGGCATCGTGAAGGTTGGCGAAGAAGTTGAGATTGTGGGCATCAAGGACACGGTCAAGACGACGTGCACGGGCGTTGAAATGTTCCGCAAGTTGCTGGACGAAGGCCGTGCGGGCGACAACGTTGGCGTTCTGTTGCGCGGCACGAAGCGCGAGGACGTGGAGCGTGGTCAGGTGCTGTGCAAGCCGGGCAGCGTGAAGCCGCACGCGCACTTTGAGGCCGAGGTATACGTGTTGTCGAAGGAAGAAGGCGGCCGTCACACGCCGTTCTTCAACAACTACCGTCCGCAGTTTTACTTCCGCACGACGGACGTGACGGGTGCGGTGGAGTTGCCGGCGGGCGTTGAGATGGTGATGCCTGGCGACAACATCAAAGTGACGGTGCAGTTGATTAACCCGATTGCGATGGAAGAAGGGCTGCGCTTTGCGATTCGCGAAGGCGGCCGGACGGTCGGCGCCGGCGTGGTTGCTAAAATCATCGCCTGAGGTCCAATCTGCGCTAGCTAGGTCCTGCCTCTCCTGAAGCGGGACCTCGGCTTTCCTGACGAGTTCGAAAGATACAGGCCAGTAGCTCAATTGGCAGAGCGGCGGTCTCCAAAACCGCAGGTTGGGGGTTCGAGACCCTCCTGGCCTGCCATCCCTGCATACAGGCAGGGGGCAGGCGTCAACGCATCGAGATAACATGACCGCAGACGTACAAGAACCTCGGACCTCGCTGGATGGCGCCAAATTCGCTGGCGTCGCGCTATGCTTGGCCCTCGGGATCGGCGCCTTCTACTACCTCGGCGAAAGCGGGCGCCTCCTGCGGCTACTTGCCCTGCTAATTCCCGTATTAGCTGCTGCCGCGCTATTCCTGACCACCGCACAGGGCCGGAGCCTGATCGGCTTCGGGCGCGATACGCAGATTGAAATCCGCAAGGTTGTCTGGCCAAGCCGGCAGGAAACCATCAAGACGACCGGCAGCATTATTGCCATCGTCATCGTTACAGCCCTTTTTCTGTGGATGCTTGACCTGATGCTCGGCGGGTTTACCCGCTGGTTACTTGGGCAGGGAGGTTAGTCAGCATGGCGCTTCAATGGTACGTCGTTCATGCCTACTCCGGGTTTGAAAATCAGGTTAAGCGGTCACTCGAAGACCGCGTGAAACGCAGCGGTCTGGACGAAAAATTCGGCCAAATTCTGGTGCCGACCGAAGAGGTCGTCGAAATGCGCGACGGTCAAAAGCGCAAGAGCGACCGTAAATTCTTTCCCGGCTATGTGCTGGTACAGATGGATATGGACGAAGCATCTTGGCATTTGGTCAAGGATTGCCCGAAGGTCATGGGATTCATCGGCGGTAGCAGCGACAAGCCCACGCCCATCTCCCAGCGAGAGGCCCAAAACATTCTGGACCGTATTCAGGAAGGCGTCGAAAAACCGAAACCCAAGGTTTTGTTCGAAGTTGGCGAAGTGGTGCGGGTTATCGACGGCCCCTTCACCGATTTCAACGGCGTCGTCGAAGAGGTCAATTACGACAAGAGTCGCCTGCGGGTGGCGGTTTCGATCTTTGGGCGCTCTACGCCGGTCGAACTCGAATTCGGTCAGGTTTCGAAAGACTGACCCTGCAAGCCGCGCGTCGCGCGTGGCGTTTTAGGCAAAAGCAAGAGCGAGGAGCCGATTCGGCGTTTGCACTCGCGGAGATAAACTAATGGCTAAGAAGATCGATGCCTACATCAAGCTCCAGGTGGCGGCCGGTAAGGCTAACCCGAGCCCCCCGGTCGGCCCCGCGCTGGGTCAACGCGGCGTCAATATCATGGAGTTCTGCAAGCAGTTTAATGCCAGAACCCAGACTCTCGAAGAAGGTATCCCGATCCCCGTCGTGATCACGGTGTTCTCCGACCGTAGCTTCACCTTCATCACGAAGACCCCGCCCGCGTCGGTGTTGCTGCGTAAGGCGGCCGGCATTCCCAAGGGCAGCAGCGTCCCGAACAAGGACAAGGTCGGGAAGGTCACGCTCGCTCAGGTGGAAGAAATTGCCAAGACCAAAATGCCGGATCTCACCGCCGCGGGCATGCCCGCGGCGCTGAAGACCATTTCCGGAACCGCCCGTAGCATGGGCATCGAAGTCGAGGGGGCTTAAGTCATGGCACACGTATCCAAACGGCGTCGGGCACTGCTCGAGAAACTCGGCAAACCCGGCACCTCCCGGACCCTTGAAGAGGCTCTGGGCCTGATTAAGCAGGTCGCATCCGCCAAATTCGACGAAACCGTCGAAGTGGCCGTAAATCTCGGTGTCGACCCCCGCAAGTCCGATCAGGTGGTTCGCGGCTCAACCGTGCTGCCCCACGGCACCGGCAAGCAGGTCCGCGTGGCGGTATTCGCGGACGGCGCCGACGGCGAAGCGGCGCGCGCCGCGGGCGCCGACGTCGTTGGCTTCGACGATCTGGCGGAACAAATCAAGCAGGGCAACATCAACTTTGATGTGGCGATTGCAACCCCGGCCTCGATGCGCATCGTCGGCCAGCTCGGCCAGATCCTCGGTCCTCGTGGCCTGATGCCTAACCCCAAGGTTGGCACGGTAACGCCTGATGTGGCCGGTGCGGTGCGTAACGCGAAAGCGGGCCAGGTGCGCTACCGCACCGACAAGGCCGGTATCGTGCATTGCCCAATCGGCAAGGCCTCGTTTGAGGTCGCGGCTCTGAAGGCCAACTTCGAGGCTATTTTGGGCGACCTGCGCAAAGCCAAGCCAAGTACCTCCAAGGGTATCTATCTCCGCCAGATCACGATCTCCTGCACCATGGGGCCGGGCATCCCGGTCGACCGGGCCTCAGTTGAATCGGCCTGATCGGCACGCAGCAACAAGAATTTTCCAGGAACTTTGGACTGCCGGCCTGCGCCGGCAGACGTCAAAGACCGCAGGTCTGACCGTCCTCAGGGAGCTCTTGGCTATGTCGGCCAATGGCTGCCCCGATAAGCCGGTTCGGTTAATTCGCCTCGCAAGGGCAACCTGCGCAGACGGTGCTCCAGTAACAGGTAATCACCTGCCCGGACGCCGTGAAGAGGGCGTCGGCGACCTCCGCCGACAACCAAAACGGCGTGGCGCCCCGCTAATCGCGGGGCACTGAGCCAGGAGAAGTAGATGAGTCTGACTTTAGAGCAAAAGCAGTCAATTGTTGCCGAAGTCAATGCCGTCGCCAGCACCGCCCAAGCCGCAATTGCGGCTGAATATGCGGGTCTGAGCGTTGCGCAGATGACCGCTCTTCGCGTTCAGGCCCGTGCGGCCGGTGTCTTCGTCAAGGTGGTTAAAAACACCCTGGCGCGGCGCGCCGTAGCGGGTACTGCGTTCGAGTGCCTTACAGAAAAACTGGCCGGTCCGCTGTTGCTGGTTTTTTCTGCCGAGGACCCGGGCGCCGGCGCGCGAGTGGTTCGCGACTTTGCCAAGGACAACCAGAAGCTCGTCCCCGTCGCCATTGCGTTCGGGGGGCAAGTCCGAGGGCCGGAAGACCTTCAGGCGCTTGCCACGCTTCCGACGCTCGATGAAGCCCGTGCACGCCTGCTTGGCATGTTCCAGGCACCCGCGAGCCAGTTGGTACGCACCCTGGCCGAACCCGGCGCCGCATTCGTGCGGGTCCTGGCGGCCTACCGCGACCAGCAACAGGCTGCTTAAAGCACATCCACCTGAATATTGTTTGAGGAGTTTCCCACATGGCCCTTTCTAAAGACGAGCTGATCGACGCGCTCAGCAGCCTCACCATTCTTGAAGTCACGGAACTGGTTTCCGCGCTGGAAGAGAAGTGGGGCGTTTCCGCCGCCGCAGTCGCGGCTGCCCCCGTGATGGTCGCCGCCGATGCCGGCGCCGCCCCCGCTGAAGTCAAGGAAGACTTCGATGTTGTGATGACCAGCTTCGGCGAGAACAAGGTCAACGTCATCAAAGCCGTTCGCGCCATTACCGGTCTTGGCCTGAAAGAAGCCAAGGACATGGTCGAAGGCGTGCCTTCCGTCGTCAAGGAAGCGGCCCCCAAGGCCGAGGCCGACAACATCAAGAAGCAGCTGGAAGAAGCCGGAGCCAAAGTCGAACTCAAGTAAGTTCGATGCGGCCATCGGCCATCGCGCTGCACCGCCCGCTCTGCCGCTCACCGCGGCAGACACGGGCGGTGTTTGCGCTTTCGTCATCGGTAGGAAGCGTGTCGCGGATCTGCTGCGCCGCGCGTTCCCGTGACAGTGTTGTCAGGTAATCAGAGGACGAACATGCCCTACTCATACACCGAGAAAAAACGTCTGCGGAAGGACTTCGGAAAGCGCCGTGCGGTGCTGGAAGTACCCTACCTGCTCGAGACCCAAATCGAGTCCTACCGTAACTTTTTGCAGGAATCGGTGCCGGTCGATCGGCGCGAGGACAACGGTCTGCACGCAGCGTTTCGCTCCGTGTTCCCGATCGAAAGCTACTCTGGCAACGCGGTCCTCCATTACGACAGCTATCGCCTAGGCACGCCGATTTTCGACGTCAAGGAATGCCAGGTTCGAGGCCTGACCTACGCAGCATCGTTGCGCGTGAAGGTCCGCCTTGCGCTGTTCGATCGCGAAACTTCCGGCCCGGACCGCGCCCCGCGCGAGATCAAGGAACAGGAAGTCTACATGGGCGAACTGCCGCTCATGACCGAAAACGGCACCTTCGTGATCAACGGCACGGAGCGAGTCATCGTCTCCCAGTTGCATCGCTCGCCCGGCGTTTTCTTCGACCACGATCGCGGCAAGACCCACTCTTCCGGGAAATTGCTGTTTTCGGCACGGGTGATCCCTTACCGCGGATCGTGGCTCGACTTCGAATTCGACCCCAAAGATCTCGTCTTCGTCCGCATCGACCGCCGCCGGAAAATCCCGGCCACCGTCCTCTTGCGGGCCCTCGGTTACAACGCCGAGCAGATGTTGGAAATGTTTTTCGAACGCGACCAGATTGCGCTCGACGATAAGAAGCTTACCCTTACGCTGGTCGCCGAGCGCCTCCGCGGCGTCACGCTGGACTTCAACCTGCAGGATGCTGCAGGAAATGTGCTGGTCGAAGCCGACCGGCGCATCACCGCGCGGCACATCCGCGACATCAACCGGGCCGGGATTGCGGCCATTGATGTGCCGCGCAGCTTTGTCGTCGGGCGCGTGCTGGCGCGCGACATCGTCAACAAGACGACGGGCGAAATCATCGCCGAAGCCAACGCCGAGATTTCCGAGGATTTGCTGAACAAGCTGGCCGCTGCGCGCGTCGGCATGATCGAAACCATCTTCGCGAACGACCTCGATCATGGTGCCTACATTTCTGAAACGCTGCGCGCTGATTCCACCCGCACGCAGCTGGAAGCCCAGGTCGAAATCTACCGCATGATGCGTCCCGGCGAGCCGCCGACGAAGGACGCTGCAGAGAATCTTTTCAAGAACCTCTTCTTCACGCAGGAGCGCTACGACCTCTCGGCCGTGGGCCGGATGAAGTTCAACCGTCGAGTCGGTCGCCCGGGCAGCGAAGTGCCGGAAATCCTGCTGGACGGCACCTACTTCTCTACCCTGCTCGCCAAAGATCTGAAGAATCCTGACGAAGCCACCAACATCTCGATTTCAAGCGTGCCCAGCGAACTGCGGCGCCTGCCGGCGCTGGCGGCGATCAAGGACGGCTCGCGCATTCCGTTTGGTCAGGTCAAGAAAGCCCTGCTGGAGTACGGATCCGATATCGTCGACGTGATGAAGACGTTGGTCGACATCCGCAACGGCAACGGCTCGGTCGACGATATTGACCATCTGGGCAACCGTCGCGTGCGTAGCGTGGGTGAGATGGCCGAAAACCAGTTCCGCGTGGGCTTGGTGCGCGTTGAGCGCGCGGTCAAGGAGCGGCTTAGTCTGGCAGAGTCCGAAGGCATCATGCCGCAGGAACTGATCAACGCGAAGCCGGTATCGGCGGTCATCAAGGAATTCTTCGGGTCCAGCCAGTTGTCGCAGTTCATGGACCAGAACAACCCGCTCTCCGAAGTCACGCACAAGCGTCGCGTCTCGGCGCTCGGCCCAGGCGGCCTGACGCGCGAGCGCGCCGGCTTTGAAGTGCGCGACGTGCATCCCACGCACTACGGGCGCGTCTGCCCGATCGAAACGCCTGAAGGCCCGAACATCGGCCTGATTAACTCGCTGGCGGTTTATTCGCGCACCAACAAGTACGGCTTCCTCGAAACCCCGTATCGCAAGGTCACCAACAACACCGTCACCGATGACGTTGAGTACCTGTCGGCCATTGAAGAAAGTCAGTACGTCATCGCGCAGGCAAATGCCACGCTGAACGAAAGCGGCATGCTGGTTGATACGCTGGTTTCTTGCCGGCACCAGAATGAATTTGCACTGCTGTCGCCGGACCGCGTCCAGTACATGGACGTCTCCCCCATGCAGATCGTATCGGTCGCCGCCGCGCTGATTCCCTTCCTGGAGCACGACGACGCGAACCGCGCGCTCATGGGATCGAACATGCAACGGCAGGCGGTGCCTACCCTACGGACCGAAAAGCCGCTGGTCGGAACCGGCATCGAGCGTGCTGTGGCGCAGGACTCTGGCGTTACCGTGTCGGCGCGTCGCGGTGGTGTGGTCGATCTGGTTGACGCCGCGCGCATCGTAGTCCGCGTTAACGATGACGAGACCAAGCCTGGCGAGTCCGGTGTCGATATCTACAACCTCACCAAGTACACGCGTTCGAACCAGAACACCTGTATCAACCAGAAGTCGCTGGTCAAGCCGAACGATGTCGTCGCGCGGGGGGATGTGCTGGCTGATGGTCCCGCGACCGATCTGGGCGAACATGCGCTCGGCAAGAACATGCTGGTCGCGTTCATGCCCTGGAACGGTTACGACTTCGAAGACTCAATTCTCATTTCCGAACGCGTGGTGCAGGAAGACCGTTACACCAGCATCCACATTGAGGAACTGACCTGCGTTGCGCGCGACACGAAGCTCGGGCCGGAGGAAATCTCCGCCGATATTCCGAACGTGAGCGAAGGTGCGCTGGCCAAGCTTGATGAATCCGGCATCGTCTACATCGGCGCCGAGGTGCACCCGGGCGACATTCTGGTTGGCAAGGTCACGCCGAAGGGTGAAACCCAGCTGACGCCGGAAGAGAAGCTGCTTCGCGCCATCTTTGGCGAGAAGGCCTCCGACGTGAAAGACACTTCGCTGCGCGTGCCGTCCGGCATGAGCGGCACCGTGATCGACGTCCATGTGTTCACGCGCGACGGGGTTGAAAAAGATGCGCGCGCGCTGGAAATCGAGCGCGCGGAACTTGCTCGCGTCAAGAAAGACCTCGACGACCAGTTGCGCATCCTCCACGAAGATATCTACCAGCGCGTTGAACGCCTCCTGCTGGGCAAGAAAATCGAAAAGGGTCCCCGCGGTTTCGGCGGCGCCACTGACAGCCTGAGCGCTGAACAGCTCTCCGGTCTGAAGCGCGAACTGTGGTTTGAACTGCGGACTTCCAGCGATGCTGTAAACGAACAGATCGAGCAGCTCGCCCGCCAAATCGAGCGTCACAACGAAGAATCGGCCGAGCAGTTTGAAGAGAAGCGACGCAAGCTGACCTCTGGCGATGACCTGCAGCCCGGCGTGCTGAAGATGGCCAAGGTTTACCTTGCGGTGAAGCGTCGTCTGCAGCCCGGTGACAAAATGGCCGGCCGCCACGGTAACAAGGGTGTTGTGTCCATGATCGTGCCGGTCGAAGACATGCCTTTCATGGCCGACGGTACGCCAGTCGACGTCGTCCTTAACCCGCTCGGCGTGCCCTCGCGTATGAACGTCGGTCAGGTATTGGAAACGCACCTGGGCTGGGCCGCACGCGGTCTAGGACTCAAGATCACCGGCATGCTGACCTCGATGGCGGAAACGCGAGAGCTCCGCGACTTCCTCGGCAAGGTCTACAACGCCAGTGGTCGCCAAGAGACCCTCGATGAACTGACCGACGGCGAAATTCGCGAACTTGCCCGCAATCTGCAGGCCGGTGTGCCGATGGCAACGCCGGTGTTCGATGGCGCGCACGAGCCGGAAATCAAGCACATGCTGGAATTGGCCGGACTGCCCCGCAGTGGCCAGACTCGGCTGTTCGACGGTCGGACCGGGGATGCCTTCGACCGCGAAGTCACCGTCGGCTACATGTACATCCTGAAGCTGAACCATCTGGTCGACGACAAGATGCACGCGCGGTCTACCGGACCGTACAGCCTCGTGACCCAGCAACCGCTGGGCGGCAAGGCGCAGTTCGGCGGCCAGCGTTTCGGGGAAATGGAAGTCTGGGCGCTCGAAGCCTATGGCGCGGCCTATACCCTGCAAGAAATGCTTACGGTCAAGTCCGACGACGTCAACGGCCGTACCAAGATGTACAAGAACATCGTGGACGGCGACCACAGCATGGAAGCAGGTATGCCCGAGTCCTTTAACGTGCTCCTCAAGGAAATGCGCTCGCTCGCGATCGACATCGATCTGGACCGCGAATGAACGCGCAATTGCACACCGCTAACGTACCGACGAAGGGGTAATCAACGTGAAAGACTTACTCGATCTGTTCAAGAGCCACGCGCACGTTGAGGATTTCGACGCCATCAGCATTGGCTTGGCGTCACCGGAGAAAATCCGTTCCTGGTCTTATGGCGAAGTCAAAAAGCCCGAGACCATCAACTACCGCACTTTCAAACCCGAGCGCGACGGCCTGTTCTGCGCCAAGATTTTTGGGCCCATCAAGGACTACGAGTGCCTTTGCGGCAAGTACAAGCGCCTGAAGCATCGCGGCGTCGTGTGCGAAAAGTGCGGCGTGGAAGTGACGCTGGCCAAAGTTCGCCGCGAACGCATGGGGCACATTGACCTTGCGAGCCCGGTCGCTCACATCTGGTTCCTGAAGTCCCTGCCGTCCCGAATGGGCCTGCTGCTCGATATGACCCTGCGTGAGATCGAGCGCATCCTGTACTTCGAGGCCTACGTGGTCATTGACCCGGGCATGACCGAACTCGAGCGCGGCCAACTGCTGTCCGAAGATGCCTATCTTGAGGCCATCGAGCAGTACGGCGACGACTTCGACGCCCGGATGGGCGCCGAGGCGATCTACGAGCTCCTCAAGTCGGTCGATTTGAAAGTTGAAATCCGCCGCATCCGCGACGAGCTACCGCAAACCACCTCCGAGACCAAGCTGAAGAAGCTCACCAAGCGTCTCAAGTTGATGGAAGGCTTCGATCATTCCGGTAACCGTCCGGAATGGATGGTGATGAAGGTGCTACCGGTGCTGCCGCCGGAGCTGCGCCCGCTGGTTCCCCTGGACGGTGGCCGTTTCGCAACCTCCGACCTGAACGATCTCTATCGGCGGGTGATCAACCGCAACAACCGCCTGAAGCGCCTGCTTGACCTCAACGCGCCTGACATCATCGTGCGCAACGAAAAGCGCATGCTGCAGGAAGCGGTCGACGCCCTGCTGGACAACGGCCGACGCGGCCGCGCCATCACCGGCACGAACAAACTGCCGCTGAAGTCCCTGGCCGACATGATCAAGGGCAAACAAGGCCAGTTCCGTCAGAACCTGCTCGGTAAGCGCGTCGACTACTCCGGTCGCTCGGTGATCGTGGTCGGTCCG
>Ga0255243_1000264_pt1 | contig 10288 bp, 9 predicted proteins | sample ColtaT_3_FD_183674 | JGI IMG/M metagenome (GOLD analysis project Ga0255243, IMG submission 183674) | Metatranscriptome of freshwater microbial communities from Columbia River, Oregon, United States - Colum_Atlam_RepB_8d (Metagenome... | ecosystem: Environmental > Aquatic > Freshwater > River...
TCACTATTAATTGAATGGTCTAATTTTAACCAATATCCTATTCCTAGACTTATTGATCGATTTATTCAAGAACATCCACAACTCTTTCAAACATAGACTTAATTATCTTGTTAACTTTGTAAAAAGTTGAGTCATGATAAAAATTTCACGCTTTAAGGATACAGAGTCAAAAATATCAAGTGTTCTGTTGTTCTCTAAAAAAGATTTGAAGAATAAAAGTCTATTGGATGCTTTCACGCCAGAGGACTTACAAAAAATTGCAGAAAGTAAGGAAAAGTTTGACTATTCCAAAAAAGGGGATCATTATAATTTTGCCATTTGCTCAGATCAAAGTGATGAACAAATAAGGGTTTCCGGTTCAGTTGTTCAAAAATTAATCGCTGATAAAATTGATAAAATACAAGTAATTGGGACTGAAAAATCAGTTCTTTTATTCTCAGAAGGTTTAATTTTAGCCAATTATAAATTTACCAAATATTTATCCGAAGCAAATGAATTTAAACTTTCCGAGGTAGTACTTTTTGATGATATCAAATCATCCAAAGTGGATGAATTAATGAATTCCTGCAAAGTAGTTTATTGGACGCGAGATCTGGTGAATGAACCTGTTTCTTATCTTACTGCTTTAAAGTTAAGTGAAGAAATTTCTAATGCTGGGCAAGAAGCCGGGTTTTCGGTCACAGTATTGAATAAGTCACAAATAGAAGCATTGAAAATGGGTGGATTATTGGGAGTTAATCGTGGCTCAATGGACCCACCAACGTTCACGATAGCCGAGTATAAACATCCAAAAGCAGTCAATAAAAAACCGATCGTTTTGGTAGGTAAAGGCGTTGTTTATGATACAGGCGGATTAAGTCTTAAGCCTACACCGGGATCCATGGATTGCATGAAAAGTGACATGGCTGGTGCAGCGGCAGTTGCCGGAGCGATTTATCTTGCCGCATTGCAAAAATTAAAAATCAATCTAATCGTCTTAATTCCCGCAACAGATAACAGGCCAGGAATGGATGCTTACACTCCAGGAGATATTCTGACAATGCACAATGGATCAACCGTTGAGGTTTTAAATACAGATGCAGAAGGCCGTTTGATTCTTGCCGATGCGCTTTCCTATGCAGATAAGTACAAACCAGAAGTTGTCATTGATGCCGCTACTTTGACAGGAGCAGCAGTCCGAGCTATCGGAACTCATGCCAGTATCGTTATGGGAAATGCTGACGATGATTATTTTAGAGAATTGGAAGAAGCAGGAAATCAAGTACATGAAAGAGTAGTTCGTTTTCCTTTTTGGGAGGAATATTACAAAGAAATGAAATCCACCATTGCAGATTTAAAAAACATTGGTGGCGGGAATGCTGGAATGATTAGCGCTGGTAAATTTTTAGAACACTTTGTCAAATCTCCTTACATTCACATGGATGTTGCAGGTCCGACTTGGCTTGATTCACCGGAAGCATATCGACCAAAAGGTGGAACAGGAAATGGAGTGAGATTATTTTATCAATTTTTGAAAAACCGAACAAAATAAATGGAAAAAGAAAAGGAATACGTGAATCCTAATCCTGTAAAGGTTGGAATTACCATCGGTGATGTAAATGGTATAGGTCCTGAAGTGATAATAAAAGCACTGAAAGATGCGAGAATTATGGCAGAATGCACTCCGGTTATCTATTCATCAACCAGAGTATTTTCTTTTTACAAAAAAACACTTAACGAAATTGAATTCAACTATCAATCTGTTAAGGACGCCCAAGAAGTTCAAAACCGGAAAATTAATATTGTAAACTGTTGGAATGAGGAATTTGAAATAACCCCAGGAATTGCAAGTGATGCCTCTGGTAAATATGCTGTTCAATCCTTAGAAAGAGCATCCCAAGATTTGGCGAATGGAAAAATTGATGTTTTGGTTACAGCTCCTTTTTCAAAAGAGGAAGTAAGTAAAATGGGATTTTCTTTTCCCGGACATACTGAATATTTGGCCGAAATGTCAGGTGTAGATGAAGCATTGATGATTTTGATGTCTGGATCATTGCGCGTTGCTCTGGTGACTGTTCATTTGCCTTTGAAAGATATTGCTGCAGCAATTAACAAGGACAAAATCGTGCGTAAAATCAATCAATTTGAAGAATCATTGAAAAAAGATTTTTCCATTATTAAACCAAGAATTGCTGTTCTAGGACTAAACCCACATGCTGGAGAAAATGGAAAATTAGGACAAGAGGAAAAAGAAATAATTACTCCAGCTATACAATTGGCAAAAGCTGAGGGAAAACTCGTTTTTGGACCATACGCTGCTGATGGATTCTTTGGATCACCAGCCAGACAGCAGTTTGATGGAGTATTGGCGATGTATCACGATCAAGGCTTAGCTGCATTCAAAGCAATTGCTTTCGAGGAAGGTGTTAATTTCACGGCGGGCTTGCCAATTGTTCGTACTTCTCCAGACCATGGAACTGGATATTCGATTGCAGGTAAAAACGAAGCATCAGAGCATTCCATGAGAGCGGCAATTTTTGCAGCATGCGACATCTTACGTAATAGAAAATTCATTAAAGAAATCAATCAAAACCCCTTACCGATTAAAAAATTAGAAGGCGATCGATACGAAAAGGATAATTGATTTTGAATTATTTGAGGAAATTGTTGTGAATTCTTTAGGATTTTGATGAATTTTCTTACCTTTGCCCTCCATTTTTTTATCTGTTAGGAATCATGAAGAAAAAATCTGACTTTACTATTCCATTTGCAGGTCTTAAGTTGGGGCATCATTTGTTTGATTTTCAAGTAGATGATTCGTTCTTTGAAGATATTGAATATTCATTGATTAAAAAGGGCTCATTGAATGTAGACATTGACCTCGAAAAAAAAGAGACAATGTTAATTGCTCAATTTAAAATAACAGGAATTGTTGAGGCTGAATGCAATTTATGTATGGATCCGTTAAATTTTAAAATTGACAATTCATACACTTTGATTTACAAGTTTGGATTGGAAGATCTAGAAGATGATTCTATTATCGTTATCCACCCAGACAGTTACCAAATTGACGTGAAACAACCTATTTATGAATTTATTAGCATTTCAATTCCGCAACGAATTGTGCATGATGAAGGAGGTTGCAACCCTGAAATGCTTGAATCATTGAATAAATATCTGTCTTCAAAAATAGAAGAAAAAAAAGACAATGACGATCCGGTTGATCCTCGTTGGTCGGCTTTAAAAAATTTGAACTAATTAAATAAAAATAAATAATTATGGCACATCCTAAACGTAGAACCTCCACGACTAGAAGAGACAAAAGGAGAACTCACAAGAATGCAGTTGCTAACAACATCGCTACTTGTCCAACTACGGGTCAGCCTCATTTATTTCATCATGCACATTGGCATGAAGGTAAATTATACTACAAAGGAAAAGTAGTTGCTGAAAAAGAAGTTGCGGTTTAATTAAACCTAAAAAATTCCGCTGATGAAAATCGGAATTGATATTTTGGGTGGTGATTTTGCTCCTGTTGTTAACTTGGAGGGTGCAGCACTTGCCTTAAAAGAGCTCCCAGAAAATGTAAAAATTATTCTGATTGGTGATGAAAATCAAATTCAATCTTCTTTAGAAAAGCACAATCTTCCTGAATCACGAATAGAAATTGTTCATGCTCCTGATATCATTACCATGCATGATCACCCAACCAGGGCTATCCCGCAAAAACCGAATAGTACTATTTCTAGGGGATTCGACCTGTTGGTTAAGGGAGAATTAGACGTTTTTGCAAGTACTGGAAATACAGGTGCAATGCTTGTTGGTTCAATCTACAAACTAAATACGATTCCTGGTGTTATCAGACCATGTATAACATCAACACTTCCAGCAATCGATGGGTCTAAAACCATCTTATTGGACGTTGGCTCAAACGCTGATTGTAAAGTAGATGTCTTGTATCAATTTGCTGTTTTGGGTTCCTTGTACTCCAAAGAAGTCTATGGAATTGACCAACCTCGTGTAGCTTTGCTAAACATTGGCGAGGAAGAAACGAAAGGTAACTTATTGACAATTGCTGCTCACGGAATGCTTGCCAAATCTGATGAAATTAACTTTGTAGGAAATTTAGAAGGTAGAGATTTATTCTTGGGCAAAGCGGACGTCATTGTATGTGATGGTTACACCGGAAATATTGTTCTAAAAGAAGCGGAAGGAATATATACGTTGATGAGAAAGAGAGGGATTCGGGATGAATACTTTGATCGCTTCAATTACGAAAATTATGGGGGAACACCCATTTTAGGAGTTAAAGGAAATGTTATTATTGGACATGGAATTTCAAATGAAATAGCAGTCAAAAATATGATTCTGCACTCTTTTGAAGTAGCCAATTCTAAATTATCTGATAAATTAAATCAAGCATTTAATAGTTAATGAAAAAAATTACTGCAGCCATTACAGGGGTTCATGGATATGTCCCAGATGAAGTACTTAGCAATGAAGATCTTGCAAAAATTGTTGATACTTCAGATGAGTGGATTACATCCAGAACTGGTATTAAAGAAAGAAGAATATTAAGAAATGGCGCCTCTTCAGATTTAGCAACAGAAGCTGTATTAGCCCTTCTTTCTAAAACAAACACCAATCCTGAAGAAATAGATTTAGTTGTTTTAGCTACAGTTACTCCCGATTATCCTTTTCCAAGCACTGCAAATGTATTGTGTGATAAAACAGGAATGACCAATGCTTGGGGTTTTGATTTAATTGCTGCGTGCTCTGGTTTTATATACGCTTTGTCTACAGGAGCGCAATTCATAGAGACAGGTCGGTATAAAAAAGTTATCGTAGTTGGTGTGGATAAAATGTCATCTATTTTAGATTACGAGGATCGCACGACATGTGTAATTTTTGGAGATGGCGCAGGAGCTGTTTTACTTGAACCAAATGAAGAAGGACTTGGTGTTTTAGATTTTATTCTACGCAGTGATGGTTCGGGAAGACAATATTTAATTCAACCTGCCGGGGGTTCTGCAAATCCTCCATCCATAGAAACAGTTGAAAATAGAATGCATTTTGTAAAGCAAGAAGGAAAACAAGTTTTCAAATTTGCTGTAACCAATATGGCGGAAGTTTCTGCCGAAATCATGGAGAAAAACAGCCTAAAAAGCGAAGATGTTGATTGGTTAGTTCCACATCAGGCTAATTTAAGAATCATAGATGCAACTGCTGATCGGATGGGCTTACCGAAAGAAAAAGTAATGATCAATATTCAAAAATACGGAAATACTACAGCGGGAACACTTCCTCTTTGTTTGTGGGATTATGAAAGCCAATTGAAAAAAGGAGATACTTTGATTTTATCTGCGTTTGGAGGAGGGTTTACTTGGGGTGCAGTTTATTTAAAATGGGCGTATAACTCAAAATAATTATATTTACCAAAATTTTTGTTATGAATTTAAATGAAATACAAGATTTAATCAAGTTAGTCTCAAAATCAGGATTAACGGAGGTTGAAATCGAAAAAAAAGACTTTAAAATCACGTTAAAGGCTGATAAATCAAGATCAAGTGATCAACCTATTTTTGTTCAGTCTGCTCCAGTTGCAGCGCCCTTGGTATCTACACCAGTAGCTGCTCCAGTTGTGGTTCCTGCTGCTCAACCAACATCTGAAAAACCTGGTTCTACAAGTGATGATTCAAAATTGATAACCATTAAATCTCCTATGATTGGAACATTTTATCGTTCTTCTGGACCAGATAAGGATCCGTTTGTATCAGTAGGAACTTCTGTTCAAAAAGGCGATAAAGTTTGTATTATTGAAGCAATGAAATTGTTCAATGAGATTGAATCAGAAGTTTCTGGTAAAATCGTGAAAGTTTTGATTGATGATGCTAGCCCTGTCGAATATGATCAACCATTATTCTTGGTAGAACCAGCATAAACGTAAAATCTTAGTTATGTTTAAGAAAATTTTAATCGCTAACCGCGGTGAAATTGCTTTGCGTGTGATTAGAACATGTAAAGAAATGGGAATTAAAACAGTAGCTGTTTATTCTACGGCAGATAAGGACAGTCTTCCTGTGCGTTTTGCAGATGAAGCTGTTTGTATAGGTCCACCCGTGAGTTCAAAGTCTTACCTATCCATTCCCAACATTATTGCGGCAGCAGAAATCACGAATGCAGACGCGATTCATCCTGGGTATGGATTCCTTTCAGAAAATGAAAAATTTTCAAAAGTTTGTCAAGAGCACGGAATAAAATTCATCGGTGCATTACCTGAACAAATTGCAGGAATGGGAGACAAAGCAACTGCTAAAGCGACAATGTTGAAAGCGGGAGTCCCATGTATTCCAGGTTCTAAAGGACTTTTGAAAGATTTAGCTGATGCAATAAAAACAGCAAAAGAAATCAAATATCCGGTTATTCTGAAAGCAACTGCTGGTGGCGGTGGAAAAGGGATGCGTATTGTTTGGAAAGAAGAAGACATTGAAGCTGCATGGGATTCAGCAAGACAAGAAGCTGGAGCCGCTTTTGGAAATGATGGAATTTACATGGAGAAATTCATTGAAGAACCTCGTCACATAGAGATTCAAATTGCAGGAGATCAATATGGCAATGCTTGTCACCTCTCAGAAAGAGATTGTTCCATTCAAAGAAGACATCAAAAATTGGTGGAAGAAACCCCTTCTCCATTTATGACTGACTCACTTCGTGAAAAAATGGGTAAAGCCGCAATTAAAGCTGCAAAAGCAGTTAAGTATGAAGGTGTGGGTACAGTTGAATTTTTGGTAGACAAAAACCGTGACTTCTATTTCATGGAAATGAATACCCGGATTCAAGTTGAACATACGATCACTGAGGAGGTTATCAATTTCGATTTAATCAAAGAGCAAATCAAAATTGCAGCAGGAGAAAAAATATCCGGAAAAAATTACATTCCAGAAATGCGTCATGCTATTCAATGTAGAATCAATGCAGAAGATCCTTACATGGATTTTAGACCGTCGCCAGGAAAAATAACGGAGTATCATTGTCCTGGAGGGCATGGCGTGCGAATTGATGCGCATGTTTATTCGGGTTACACCATTCCTCCAAATTATGATTCCATGATTTCTAAACTCATTGTTGTTGCACAAACTCGTGAAGAAGCAATTTTAAAAATGAAACGTGCATTGGATGAATACATAATTGAGGGTGTAAAAACAACGATTCCATTCCATCAAAAACTAATGGAAAATGAAGATTTCAAAAAAGGTAATTTTACAACAAAATTCATGGAAACTTTTGAATTTTAATTCAAACAAGGGTTTTGTTCATTAAGCCAGATTTTTCTGGCTTTTTTTGTTTATTTTCGGGATTGAAATGGCAACTCATTATTATAAAATACGTTAGAGTAAAAAATCGATTATGAATTTTTTTTATTTTCCATTTATTTTCATTGCATTATTTGCAAATTTTGAACTTAAATCACAAGTTTCAAATTCTCAAAAAGTATCGTTCCAAGTCTCTTCATCGAACGCATCAATTTCTGAAGGCGAATTGTTGATGTATAAGACAGCTTTGACTAATTATGATCAATTAGATGAGTTTCGTTTTTTAAATGAACGAAGAATAATTTTCTTTGAAAAAAATGGAATTTATGTGGAATTATATTCTGCTTCTGAGCTTTATGATAAATATGGAAAAGAGATTTCACCAACTACTATTTCACCTGGGCAAACATATCTCCCTGCAACTTTTCAGTTGATTAATTGGAATGACGGGTACGCGATCCATCCGATCTATGAAAAATCAAACATTCAAACGTACTAAGGACATGAAAAAACTTTTACTTGCCTTAATAATTATACAATTTATTTTTTTTAAGGGGCTCTCTCAAACTTATTCATTAACGGGTAATTTGGGCACAATTACAACATGTGCAGGGACATTTTACGACAGTGGTGGTTCAGCAGGGAGTTATACAAATGGTCAAAATAGAACCGTTACTTTTTGTTCAGGAAATGGTCAGCCAATCTATTTAAATTTTACGCAATTTGCAACTGAAGCAGGTTTTGATGTTGTTACGATTTATAATGGCCCATCAACCGCATCACCAGGTTTAGGCACCTACAGTGGTACGAATTCCCCAGGAATTATTGTAGCCACCTCAGGATGTATCACGATTCGATTTGTATCTGATGGATCTGTAACTGGCGCCGGTTGGACAGCTACTATTGGTTGTGGAACCCCTCCACCAAGTCCGAATATGTCAAATGCTTCTATAACAGCATGTTCTGGAAATTTTTATGATAGTGGTGGTGCAGGTGCAAATTATGGCAATAATCAAACTTTTGTTTATACTATCTGTCCATCTACACCAGGAGCGAAAGTTCGAGTTACATTTTCTGCCTTTTCGTTGGAAAATAACTTTGATTTTTTGCAGATTTATGACGGTGCTAGTATCGCGGCTCCTTCTTTAGGTGCATACACCGGTACAACCAGTCCGGGAATTGTTACTGCAACAGCGGCAAATGCTTCTGGCTGTCTTACGTTTCGTTTTACTTCTGACGTAAGTGTAACATATGCTGGTTGGATCGCTGCAATTACATGTATTTCACCATGTCAAACAATAACCTCTAATTTTGTTTCTTCAAATCCAGCTCCACAGGCCGATGGAATAATTCGTATTTGTCAAGGTCAATCAGTTTCTTTTACAGGAAGCGGGACCTTTTCTACAAGCGGAATAGGGGCAACTTATCAATGGAATCTTGGCAATGGTACTACCGCTATCGGTACCACGGCCTCAACAACCTATAATGCAGCTGGAACGTACACGGTGAATTTAAATATAACCGATCCGTCCGGATGTACTAATTCAAATCTCTTAAATAGAAAAGTTCAAGTTTCTACAACTCCAACTATAACAACATCAGCTGTTCCTACTACTATTTGTCAAGGGCAGTCCGCTAATTTAAATGCTGCGGTCACAATGACTCCGTTCATTCAAAATTGTACTCCTCCTGTAAGTGGAACCACTTTCTTGCCCGATGGCACCGGTGCATCATACAATACAGCTATAACTGTAAATTGCTACAATACGAATCAAACAGTAACATCTGCAAGTGATTTTCAAAACGTATGTTTAAATATGGAGCATTCCTATGTTGGAGATCTTACTATTCGATTGATTTGTCCAAACGGTCAATCAACAATATTAAAAGCATATCCGGGTGGAGGTGGAACATATTTAGGATGTCCACTTGATGATCCGGCGGTGGGTCCAGGAACCGGCAGAGTTTATTGTTTTACTCCAACTGCCACTACATTGCTCATAAATGGCCCAACTTCTACTTGTGGTACACCGGCAAACTTGTCAATTAATACGGGAAGCTACATGCCATCTCAACCTTTCACAAATTTGATTGGTTGTCCATTAAATGGTGCTTGGACAATTCAAGTAACAGATAATATGGGGATTGATAATGGTTATATATTTAACTGGGATGTTAATTTTAACTCATCTATACCGACTAATACATCAAGTTCTTTTACACCTACAATTGTTTCTCAAGGTTGGGTAGCAAACCCCGCATTGACCTCTACCGGAACGACTACCGCAACAGTTACTCCAACAACCACAGGTAATAACTGTTATACATATGCAATTACTGATAATTTTGGTTGTAACTACAATGCAATACAATGTATTACTGTCAATCCATGTTTAAACTGTACGGCATCAAATACAGGGGCTTATTGCCCTGGGCAAACGATTCAATTGAATGTTGTTGCGGCAGGAGGTACGACATTTAGTTGGGTTGGTCCTAATGGATTTACTTCAAATCTTCAAAATCCAACAATTCCAAATGCAACTGCAGCAATGGCTGGGGTATATACAGTTACTGTCACAGATGGATCTGGAGGAACTTGTACTTCAACTACAACGGTGGTTATTAATCCAGCACCTACATTAACATGTCCTCCAACTTTAACATTGACTGGTTGTAATACTCCTGTTCCAGCAGGGGCGACGACGATAGCTTCATTTACCTCGCTTGGAGGAAGTACAAATGGGACTTCAATCACATATACGGATGCGGCGGCAACGATTTCTGGATGTACAGAAACTGTAATAAGAACCTATACAGCAACATTAGGTAGTTGCACATCTAGTTGCACTCAAACAATTAATAGAATTGTTGACACTCAAGCTCCAGTAGTAACAGGAACAATCACTGCCCAAACCATCACAGGATGTGTAGCTACAGATGCTCCAGCTGCTCAAACAACAGTAGCAGGTCTTGAAGGTTTAGGAATCACAATAGCA
>Ga0255243_1000265_pt1 | contig 10283 bp, 10 predicted proteins | sample ColtaT_3_FD_183674 | JGI IMG/M metagenome (GOLD analysis project Ga0255243, IMG submission 183674) | Metatranscriptome of freshwater microbial communities from Columbia River, Oregon, United States - Colum_Atlam_RepB_8d (Metagenome... | ecosystem: Environmental > Aquatic > Freshwater > River...
CTTATCTTCTCCTTACTCCATGATCTATACTCTCTACTCATCACTCCATACTAAATACTCCCCACTCCCTACTATCTTTCAAATATTTTAGTTGTTCTCTTAGGTATTCGTTCATTAAATCCATTGAAGATATAGATGGCAATGTTAAACCATTATAATCATTAATTCCTTGTTTGACCTTAAAATTTGTAGGTGCCGGAATTGCATCAATTCCGTTTTTTTTATATAACATTATGGCTCTAGGCAGGTGTAATGCATCGGAGATTACAATTACATTTTTATTAGTTCCAAATCGATTTACAAAGGCAGATACCTCTTCAGCAGTATTAGATGGTGTAGTTAACATCTCGATATTTTCTTCAGAAGTACCTAATTCAATAGCTGCTCTTTTTACAACTGAAGCTTGAGACTCTAATCCTAAGTTAGAATGTCCTGAGCTAACAATTATATAATTTGGCAGAAACTTTGATATTCGTATTGCTTCAATTAATCGAGTCAATGTAACATCAGATAATTGTTTTGTAGCAGACAATCTTTTTTCTAAACTGTAACCAGCTCCTAACACATGTAAATAATAAGTTTTACTTTTATCAATAAGATTCTGATTAATTATACTATTTTTATTTTTATTTTCATGTTTTTTTACTAAATATTTAGGCAAATATGAAGTAGCACAAACTAAAAATAGAATAAAATAAAAAATCCACAACCAATAAGCTTTTTGAATGTTGAATTTATATGTTAATATCATTAACAATACAAAAAATAGTATAAAAAAATTGTATAAGGTTAAATTATTTTGAAAAAAATTCATTGTAGCTACAAATTTAAAAAAAATAAATTACAAATATTTACCCGTTAAGTAGAATTATTATGATGCTAAATATTTCAATAATTTTATATCGAATTCACTTTATTTAGATAATAATTTAATTAAAAAATTGAATAAATTGTCAATATATATTTATTTACGAATTAAAGCGAAACAAAAATATATCGAGGATTCATTAGTAATAAAATTAATTTCCTAGAAATATTTTTATCAAAAAAAAAGGAAATTACAAAAATTCAACATACAAAATTATTCAGAAAGAGGCTTATCAATCTTATTATAAGTTTAAAATATTTGCTAGCTTATTTAAATTTAGTTTATATTCATAACCCATACTTGAATTGTCATTTAAGATTGCATCTTTAATATTAAAATGTAATGTTTTCAAACCTACACTTTTTAATTGCCTTGCATTTTCAAAAGTAACACCGCCTCCTGCAATTATTTGAATTTCTTCACCATAATTATCTGACCATTTTTTTAGTTTTTCTTTGCCAAAATCAACTGTTTTTTTGCTTCCAGCTGTTAAGAGCCTGTCAAAACCTGTTTCAACTAAAAATTGTATAGCATACTCGGTATCTAATGCAAAATCAAACGCTCTATGAAAAGTGGTTTGAAGGCCTAACTCTTTTGAAACAAAATGAAGACGTTTTGTATGCTCTTTTTCAATTTTAAAATTTTCATCTAAAATTCCAAATACCACACCAGTAACCCCGAGCTTTGCGAAAAATTTTATGTCTTCACACATTAATTGAAGTTCATATTTATTATAATTAAACCCCCCGGCTCTAGGTCTTATCATAACGTGAACTTCAGGAACAGCATATTCACAAAAATAAGCTGTTGTAGCATAACTTGGAGTAATTCCGCCTAATTGAAGCGCTGCACATAGTTCAACACTTTTAATTGTTGGTAAATTAACCTCATTTAATTCTTCTATAGATTCTAGAACTACTTCAAAATTCATACTATTTAAAATTTATTTTAATGAGTTTTATTATTTCTTAAAATTCTCCCAGGATTTCCTATCATTACTACTTCATTTGGAACATCTTTAATAATTAAAGTTCCTGCTCCTATTAATGTATTTTTACCAATAGACGAAACACCTGTCATAACTGTTGAACCGATACCAAAATAAGAAAATTCTTTAATATATATGGAAGCACCAATATTTACACCTTGTGAAAAAAAACATCCTTTTTCAACCGTCACATGATGTGCAATATTAACTCCCATGCTTATCATTGTATAATCTTGTATTTTTGTAAATGGCATTACATTAGAACTAGGCAATATGTATATTGCTTTTCCTAACTCAACTGTTGGATCCAACAATACGGATTCGTGAATAAAAGATGGTATCTCAAATCCTTCTGACTCTATCTTTGAAAGTAAATTAACTCTAACAGAGTTATTACCAATTGGAACAAAAACAGCTATATCTTTAGTTAATGCATTAAATAAATAATTAATATTACCTAGAACAGAATATCCTCCAATATCAGTACCTTTCAACAAATCATTATCATCAATAAAACCGAGAATTTCGTAATATTCTTCTAAGTATTTTGAATATACTTGACCATAAGTACCCGCACCAAAAATCACCGCTTTTTTTTTCATATTATTAATTTTTACCATCAAACGGTATCATAGTAATGTCCTCTGTTGCATTAACTTCATTTGTTTTAAAAATTTTAAATACAGTTTTAAGTAAAATTTTAACATCTAAAAAAAAACTTAAATTATCAACATACCAAACATCATATTGAAATTTTTGAGTCCAACTTAATGTATTTCTGCCATTTACTTGAGCCCAACCTGTAATTCCCGGTCTAACTTCATGCCTTCTATTTTGTTCATTAGAATAAAGAGGCAAATAATACACCCTTAATGGCCTTGGCCCTACTAGTGACATATCTCCTCTTAAAACATTTATTAATTGAGGTATTTCATCAACAGATGTTTTACGAACCAATTTTCCAAAGGTTGTTATTCTGAGGTTATCTGGAAGTAAATTCCCATTGACATCTTTTTGATCCGTCATAGTTTTGAATTTAATAATTTTAAATACATTACCATATCTTCCTGGACGTTCTTGGTAAAAAAAAGGTTGACCTTTATTAGAAAAATAAAGAGCAACAAAAGCAACTATGAAAATTGGAAATAATACTAATATCCCAACCATAGCGAATATAAAATCAATTACTCTTTTAAAAATATTTTTATACATTTTTTTAATTACTTCTTTATAAATATTTTTTAATCATTTGAAGTTTTCCTTTTCCTGCTGGTATTTGCCAAGTATCTTTATTCCACTTGCTATTTCCTTCAATAATTATTGGCCCGCTTGGCGTAATGGCAATATCCCAACCGACTGTTCTAACTTGAGGAACAACAAGTGCTGCTTCTGTGACCATCTGATTTATTTCATTCCAAAATGGAATTTTTAAACCTAAAATTTGTTGTTTTGTTGAAGGATGTATTTCATGATAACTATCACAAGAAGACCTTTTTCTAATACCTCCTGATATTACAATTCCTGTTGCAATATCAATCTCTGCAGCTAAATTACCTGCTGAATAATTATCTATTGGGCAGTCTACACTAATACGAAATACTGAGCCTATTATATCAACTCTATTTTCTTCATTAATTAAAGATATCATTCTTATTGTATTAACAGCTGATGGAGAAACATTAGCTATATTTTCATGTTGCAAAATAAAATCTTCAAAATAAAAATATTCATTTTCCTTAAAATGATTATTTAAAAAATCATGAAGTTCTTCATTACCAATCATTATGCCATCTTCCTTTTTTAGAACCTGAAAAATCTGTACACCTTTCCCACCTGAACTTTCTGGATTTTTAACTACAATTTTTTTATTTACACGATCTAAGATGATGCTTATAATTGTATCCAAATCATTATGAGTAAATAAAAATGCTGGATTACAGAATTTATGAAACGTTTTGAAAAATGTTTTTTTATTATCAACCGCATCAATAAAATTTTTATGATTCATTTTATTATGAAACTTATACATAACACCCATTGTTGCGTATTCTTTTTTCTGCTGTTTATTTTTTCTATAAAATTGAAAATTATAATAATCTACAAATGATGAACCATACCATAATGAGTTTAACACCATTCTCATACACAAAAATATTTTGTTGTACCCTTTTTTTGAAGTACAATTGATTGATTTTATTAAATCTGCATAATCTGTCTTTAAAATAAAAAAACCTAAATATAGAATATTTTTCATAGCTTATTACTTGTTATTTAAAGTATTTATAATGCTTGCAAAATTTTTAGTTAGTATTGACTCATCATAAGTTGTTTCTGCTAATTTTCTACTGTTCTCGCCCATAACTTTTAGTAAATGAGGATCATTTTTCCAACTCATAATAAGTTCAAATAACTCATTTGGATTTTCCGGATCAACAAAAGCGCCACAACTATTATCTTCTACCATTTTTTTTGTCCAACCATTTGAATTTACTATTATTGGTTTACCCGCTGCCAATGAATCAAATAATTTGTTTGGTGAATTGGTACTTAATATTGGAATATTTAAAAATGGAACAACCGAAATATCACAAATATTTACGACTTCACTTGTTCCTTTCATTGCCATTCTACCATAAAAGAACACATTAGTTAACTTATATTTTTCGGTATACAATTTTAAAGTTTTTTCTGCTTTTCCTTCCCCTAAAAGAATAAAATCAACATCAGTTATTCCTTTGTCATGTGCAATCTTTGCAGCTTGAATAAAATATTGAAGGCCATTTGCAATACCCATTGTACCAAAATGAATTACTTTAAAAGAATTTTCTCTAAGTTGTAACTTTTTAATACAATCTTTGCTTTTTTCTCTTGGCCAAAAATGTTCTTTCTTTGCCATATTGGGAATCATTGATACTTTATCAGATGAAACATATTTAATAACACCATCATACATACCTGGAGATAAAGTAACAATATGGCTTGCATTTTTATAGATTGTTTTTTCAAACCAAATAGCTATTTTTTTTATTAATGGATTTTTAAGCCCCCCCATTTGTATTGGCACCTCAGGCCATAGGTCTCTAACTTCAAAAACAAAAGGAATACCTTTGATTTTTTTTAATAATAGGGCTGGTAGTCCAACTGATAAGGGTGTAGATGTGGCAATAACTAAATCAATATTTTTATGTTTAAAAACTTCAAAAGAAGATTTGTACATAAAATTAAAAAAAGATTTAATTCGCATAGGAATACTCATCTCATTTGAGTATGCATTTTTGAGATACACTATATTGATACCATCTATATACATTTCTTCTCTGTTCGAAGCAGTTATTTTTTTATTTTGTGTAATAACCGTAACGTTATGACCTTCTTTTATAAGTTGTTGAACTATAAAATAAATACGTGTAGCACCTGGTTCTCTTGGTGTTTTAAAATATTGATGTATATAAAGAATTTTCATTTATTCTATTTTAGTATAAATATCATTTAGCAATTTAGAATTCGTCGTCCATGAAAAATTTAAAGCATAATTATACGCATTTTTAGATATTTCGTTATAGTTTTCGTTTATTTTTTGAATAGCTTCTGCTATTTTTTCATATTCATTTGGCATAACAGAAAAACCGACTACTCCTTCCTCAAAATTTCCATCAAATCCTTGTCCTTTTGTATAAATAATTGGTAATCCTTGAGTCATTGCTTCTACGTACACTAACCCAAATGATTCTTTAAATGAAGGCACTACTAAAAGATTTGATTCCCTATATACTTTTAATAATTGTTCATTATCTGAAATAAAACCTAAAAATCTAACTTTTAAACCTTTTGCTTCTTCTTGTAATTTTTCTTTAAGATAACCTTCTCCTACAATTGTAAGTTGAAAATCAAGTCCTTTTTCCTTTAATAGTTTACAGGCTTTAATTAATGCACTACAATTTTTATTTTCACGAAGCTTACCAACATAAAGTATTTCTAAACAATTACTACTTCTAGATTCATTCAAATATCTATTTTTTATCCAAAAATCATTCACTCCATTAGGAATAATCTTGATCTTATCTTTGAGTTGCTCAAATTGAAATGTTGTTAAGCATTCTCTTAATTGTATGTTCTTATAAGCTGGTGATAAAACCATTATTGATTCAGCACTATTTAATATTTTGAAACCTATTTTTCTAAAAAAAATAGATTTTTTCATGAATATATTTATATCTGTATTTCTAACTGTAACAACATAAGGAATAGCTTTTTTTTTAAATAATAAAAAGGAAATAATGCCATTAGATATTAACGAATGTGCATGGGTAATTGTTATTTTATCATTTTTTACTTTTTTATTAAAATCCTTATAAATAGATAACATTTTTAATGGCCAAAAATATCTTTCAAGATTTGAAAAAGCTTTGGAAATTGTATATAAAATATTTTTAGATTCACAATAATCGCTATTTATTTTATCCTTTTTGTTTATTGGAATATATACAGTTTGATGAATTGAAGCATTCATATCCCTTAAGGACATAACTAACTCTTCATGTAACTTATTAGTAAGAAAATAGGAATTAATATGTACTAAATTTATCTTATTTTCCATTATGCTACTACAGAATTGAAACTAACTAAATCTAAACTTTTCTTTGCTTCAAGAAATGCTGTTGATTTCAAAAATTGGTATTCTATAACTCTTTCATCTGTTAACTTTGTGTTTTCTAATTCAGTTATATCAATAGATGGATGACAAGGTATCTCTAAAATTGCATTCTCAAATTTTGCCAAAGGATTTTTTACCAAAGCTTTAAAAACATCAATAGCATTATGAGAACTTGTAACTAACATACCTTCAGGGCTTTTAAAATACTTATTAATTTGCTTTTTATTATTTTTAAGGTATTGTTCCACAAGTAAACGTTTAACTCCAAATTTTTTAATATCAAATAAACCTGGAACAAGTACTTTTCCCGAATTTTGTATATAATGCTTAACATAAAAACGAATTCCTTTAGGCTTTTTAGTTTCTTTTCCAAAATCTAATAAGGCTTTAAAAACTACCGGAATTCTATTAAGCCCCTGGTGCGAATCAAAGTGTGTTATATTGTCTCCTAAAATATCAGATAGCCTTGCATATTGATTTTTTAATTCTAATAATACTTCTTCTTTACTAATTAAATTCTTCTTTGCTCTACTCTCTAATTCTTTTTTAGTGTGAAAATTACCATTTTTATCAATTAAAGAAGATACTTGATTAATTGGTGACGTTGGCTTCCCTTCTGTTAAATTAAAATGAAGTCCAATACTAATATTTGGAATTTTAAGTAACTCTGTTGCCTCATTTGCATAAGGCATATTTACCATTACTGTTGTAGAAGTAATAGTTCCTAAATGCATTAATTCTGTTATTGCATTGTTTATTGACTTTGTCATTCCAAAATCGTCTGCGTTGATGATAATTTTCATTTTTTTAAATCTTTAAAGCTAATTAATTGAAACTTATTGAGGCTATTTTTAAAACTTTCCGAGCTCAATATTTCGAACTCTTGTAGTCTTTTGTCTGTTAATTTTGTTTTTGGTAAATCAGAAATTGATGTAGCTGGATGGCAAGGAATTTCAATACATAATTTTTCTGAAGCTTTTAATTTTTCTAAAGCTTTAAATGTATCTACTTTTTTTAAATTTAAATGTAAAAGTTCTCCTTCAGGCATTACATAATATTTACGGAAAGTTGAATTATATTTTCTGTAATACAATTCTATAATATATCTTTTTACTCCAAATTTAAAAATATTTTTTATTCCAACAACTTCTGGAGATTTAGCATTAGTAATAAACAGATGATGCGGTGAACGTAAACCCAATTCCTTATTATCTTTTCCAAAAGTTAAAATAGCATTTGATACGGGCTTATATTTATGAATTCCTTGATGCGAATCCATATGAGTTAAACGATTTCCTACATGCTGCTTTAATAATAAAATTTGAGCCTTTAATTCTTTATAAACGTCATTAACATTTATTTTTCCTTGTTTACTCCTTTTTCTTAATTCTTTAAATTCATAAAACTCTCCCGTTTCACTATTCACAATTGTTGAAATTTCTGATGCATCTAAAATAGGCTTTCCTTGAGTTATATTAAAATGCAGACCAATGCCAAAATTAGGATGTTCTAATAATCTATCTACCTCTTCCCAATAAGGCATATTAACCATAACAGTTGTAGAGGTTAATGTGCCCCTTTTAGCTAATATGAATACTGCTTCATTTACCGACTTTGTAAAACCAAAATCATCAGCATTGATAATTATTTTCATTTTTTATAAAATTATGTTCATTAAATAAATAATAATTACTGATCAAGATTAATCCATTGTGCAATTTCTTTACTAATTAATAATGAAGATTCTTTATATAAATGACTACCGTCTGTAAATATATATTTTCCCTGATTATTATTAAACACCTTAAATTTAACACCATTTTTTTTTGCCAAAAAAGATATTTTTTTATCAAAATCTGGAAATGCCTTAAATTGTCTCTCTAAAATAGAATTATGAACAGGTAGTCTTACAATATAAACTTTACCATGGCTTTTTAAAAAAGTTATGGTTTTTTCTAAATACTCATATCTTTTTTTTGAAAAATGATATTTAGCCGAATATCCTTCTTCCTGCAATTTTAGTTTTAGTCTTTTATTAATTGAAGAAGTATCCATTTCTAAATTAACTTCTAGCCAACCATCGTCATGTAAAAATCCTTCACCTCGAATTTTGTTCAAAAAAAGTTTCTTGTAAAAAGTTTCTTGTCTATGAAGTATATATTCAAAATTTGGATTACAAGAAACGCATTCAATATTAGCCAAAAAAGAACTATTCTCTATAAAAAGACTTTCATCATTTGGATTATCTGTATTAGAAGATATAGAACCTGGATCAACAGATATAATAAAAACACCATCCTTTACAGTTTCATTTACTTTATTCTTAATACTCTTGTAATAGGCTGGACCATAAGGTGAATAATTTGCTGCAAAAGAAAAATTATACATTTTATTCTTTTTATTAATCAACTCATCATTAAAAACCGATGGAACCAATCCTTGCGCTGCTCTTGAGTTACCAATAATTAATGAGTTTTGTTTTGGTGAAGATACCCTTCCATAATAAAAATCAAAACTCCCAAAACTAAATGAATAAACATATATTCCAATAATAAATAATAATGGAATAGAAAAATAGACAATCTTTTTAAAAAAATTTTTCATAATTTAGAATTGAAAATAAATAAAATCTTGCTCTTTACCTGCAAACAGAAAAATAGAAATAATAATTATAAAATAAAAACACCATTCTAAAAAGCGGTAATTATTATATTTTAAATTTTGAAGTGCATATTCACCTGTTCGGCCTATCCATTCTATGAGAATAAAGAAAATAATTAATACTATTACAACGTATGATAAAATTGGTATATCCGAAAGGTTAAGAAATGGGGATTCAAAAATTTTCTTAATATAGCTAAAAGCATGCTCTAAATTATCTGCTCTAAAAAATATCCAAGCAAATACAGTTAAAGTGAATGTTAAAAACATATTTAAAGCATCTCTAAAAGATGGAAAAAACCTTCCTTTAGCAACTATTTCAAAATTATTTCTATTATTATTTGTCAATAATAATGGCATAAAGTACAATGCGTTCAAGAAACCCCATACAATAAAAGTCCAATTTGCCCCATGCCAAAAGCCACTTACAATAAATATAATAAAAGTATTTCTAACTTTCATCCACATACCTCCTTTACTACCTCCTAATGGAATATATAAATAATCTCTAAACCAAGAAGAAAGTGAAATATGCCATCTTCTCCAAAATTCCGCTATATCCCTAGAAAAATATGGAAAAGAAAAATTCCTTAACAATTCAATGCCAAATAATCTCGAAGTTCCTAAAGCAATATCCGAATAACCAGAAAAATCACAATAAATTTGAAAAGTGAAAAATATTGCTCCAAGAATTAAAGAACTTCCAGAATAATCATTATAATTATTGAAATATAAATTTGCAAATTCAGCACAGTTATCTGCAATTACCATTTTTTTGAATAGCCCCCATAGTATTTGCTTAAGACCATCAACTGCTTTAAAGTAATCAAAATTCCTCTTTCTTTTTATTTGCGGTAACAAATGAGTTGCACGTTCAATAGGTCCTGCAACTAATAGAGGAAAATAACATACAAAAAGAGAATAATCCACAAAATTCCTTTCTGGTTTTATCCTATTGTAATAAATATCAATTACATACGATAAACCGTGAAATGTATAGAATGATATTCCAACCGGTAAAATGATATTTAAAGTAAAGTAACTAGCCTCAAAACCAAAAAAACTAATAAAATTTATAAAAGATTCAGCAAAAAAATTGTAGTATTTAAAAA
>Ga0255243_1000266_pt1 | contig 10283 bp, 8 predicted proteins | sample ColtaT_3_FD_183674 | JGI IMG/M metagenome (GOLD analysis project Ga0255243, IMG submission 183674) | Metatranscriptome of freshwater microbial communities from Columbia River, Oregon, United States - Colum_Atlam_RepB_8d (Metagenome... | ecosystem: Environmental > Aquatic > Freshwater > River...
CCTGATTTGTTCTGCCAATCTGATTCCCTCGAATACAGCCCCTGCGTGAATCGTTGCGTCCACTCGTTACGTCTTCTGTTTGTGGCTATGTTCGTCAGCAGTGATTCAATGCCTCAGGTGCTGATAGTTACAGGCACTGCACGCTTCGAATCTCGATGAAATGAGTGAAACATGGCTTTTCCAAAACCATTCTTCCGTTGGCGACCGCATCCATGGCATGGGCTTGAAGTGGGGCCCAATCCTCCGCATCTTGTGCACGCCTTTATTGAGATCTCGCCATTCGACCTTGTGAAGTACGAAGTCGATAAGGTGACCGGTTACCTGCGTGTTGACCGTCCACAGCGAACGTCGTCTCAGCCGCCTGCTCTTTATGGTTTTATTCCCAGAACATTCTGCGGTACTCGAGTTGCAGAAATGATGCCGCGGGCTCGACGAGGTGACGGCGACCCTCTGGATATCTGTGTGCTCAGCGAACGACCGATCACGAAATCTGAAGTGATCGTGAATGTACGAGTGATTGGTGGCCTGCCGATGCTGGATGGCGGCGAGGCTGATGACAAGATTATCGGCGTTCTGGCTCAGGACACGATCTGGTCGCATGTTGAGGATCTGGACGAGCTTCCACAGGCTCTCGTGCAGCGTCTGCGTCACTACTTCACGACCTACAAGGTCATGCCGGGCGATACGACTCAGCAGGTTTCAATTGACCACATTTACGATCGAGCGCATGCCGAGAAGGTGATTCTGGCGGCCATGGCTGACTACGAAGACGAGTTCGGCGGAGTTTGATTGTCTCGCCGTCGATTGTTGCTCAAGTCGTATGCCTTGAACGAACTGGTGATTTGACGGCCAGTTCGTTCGTCGCGTTAATGCACTTGGGCAGGAATGCAGCTGAAGTTTGATCCTCTTGGCACACGAGTGCCGAGCATAGATGCTCATCGCTGCACAGACTGTGAAGACAGAGCGTTGAGCTGCATTTTTGAGATGTCGGAAGTACTCGTGAACTACGTCTGTCTGGTGCTTGCTGCCTGATTTACTGTCAATGTACTCGCGGCAGCGCTGACGACGTTTGGGATTATCAAGCCTTAGCAGCGGCTGGCTGCAGTTCCTGCTCAATCTCGCCAAGGGCCTTCAGAACAGCGGCTTCATGCTGGCCGACGACTCGCAGTGTCTCGGAAGCCTCTGAATCACCAGCGGATTCAAGTGAAGTGACCCCGAGGGAAATACGATCACAGATTAGCTTCTGGCTGTGTCTCAGGCGACCAATCAGGACATTCAGGCCCAAGAACTGTTGATCAGTGTACTCGGTCGGAAATGAACCGAAGTCGATGTGATACTCGCGAGCAGTCAGCAGGCTGACGATTTCGCCGACATCCTGTCGCTGGCGAGCGGCCAGCACACGAACCTGCTCTTCGATTGCAGCGGCGTCAAGACGTACCCACGGCCATGACTCAGAGACGTATTGCAGAAAACTGCACGACATCTGGATCAGCGTATTGTTCAGAAGGATCTCGTTGTCCTGGCAGGTCATTTCCGAACTCGATATGCAACAAAAGAACTCTGAACGGTGACAAACACGCTAAACAGTATCAGGGGGTTGGCAACTGGGCAATTGCCTGAGCCGCGTCGTTCGCAGTCTGACTCATCATGTGAGGCAGAACACCCAGCAGTAGCACAAACACAGCCAAGGTTACCACGAAAGCGGACTCCCAGGATGCCAGGCGAACCGGCACTGGTCGAGCATCCGCCGGGCGGGCTTCAAGAAACATTGTTCGCAGCACTCGAATATAGTACACGAGGCTGAAAACGGTGTTGAACGCTCCAAAAGCGACGACCACATACATGAATCCATGAACCTCTCCTGCTTTGAAAGCAGAAGCAAAGATAAACAGTTTGCCAACAAAACCACCGAATGGAGGCATCCCAACCAGGCTGAACATGCAGATCAGCATCACGATGCACAACGTTGGCGATTGACTAATCAGCCCTTTGAAGCTGTCAACTTCTTCGCTGAATGTGTAATTGCGAGCAATCGCGATAACCGCAAACGCTCCCAGATTCATGAAGAGGTACACAACGAGGTAGTACAGCAAACCTTCAATCGACTGGTTAATGTTCTCAGTCAGAGTTGCCGCCTGAGGACTATTTTTCAGAACCAGAAGGGCGGCCACGGCCATGACCATATAGCCGGCATGCGCGATCGTTGAATAAGCCAACAGACGCTTAAGATTTGTCTGAGTGTAAGCAGCAAGGTTTCCAAAGGTTGTCGTGATGCAGGCAATAAAGCCCAAACCAAGGCCAAAGGAAATCATTAATGACTCGGTACCTTTAGCTCCGGACAACGCCAGGCAGAATCGCACCAGAAGTCCAAATGCACCAGCTTTGGATGCCACTGAAAGGAAGCCCGCGACTTCCGCAGAAGCACCTTCGAAGGCATCCGGACACCAGAAATGAAACGGCACCAGCGATAACTTGAATGCAAGACCAACCATGACCAGCATGGTGCCGAGTGCAACAGTGCGAACTTCCGGATCCTTCAGTCCACCAGAACCACCAGCGGCGGCCTCAGCCAGTCGCTGAGACAACATGGACATATCAGTCGTTCCAAGGACACCACCGACAAGGCTGATTCCGTACAACATCACTCCGGCAGCACCAGCACCATAGACGACATACTTCAGAGCGGCTTCACTGCTGACCTTGCGTCCCTTCAGGAATCCCACCATGGCGTAGCTTGGAACGCTCGTCATTTCCACACCAATAAACAGCATCAACAAATTGTTGGCGCTGGCCATCAGCATCATGCCGATCGTTGCACCAAACAACAGTGCGTAAAAGTCGGGGCTGTCTTCTTCATCCGGAATACCAGTGAGACTAGTCAGAGCGACTGTCAGCAGTAGAAATAACGCGAGGAACCCGCGAAAAAACACAGTAAACGAATCATGAACCAGCAGGCCCGTAAAAATATGCGTTGTGACTACGGCATCTTTTGCATGCAGGGCATCAAACTGCTTGTAAGCCAGGAATGTTGCGACGAGCGCTCCAACGGTTGCCGTCAGGCAAGCCGGGATCAGGCGATCAAGACCAGACAGCCGCATTAGCAGCATTAGGACAATCGTAGCGCTCAGGCATAGCTCGACGCCAAAGCGAGGAATCGACTGAGTCGTGTCAGTGATCAGCGAGTTGATAAGATCAGTGAACAGCATTGCGACACTTACCGACAATGGAGAAAACAAACCGGGGTCACGAAACCGTCAGCACTTATCGCTGAGCCTGCAACTGAGTCACCTGAGCTGCAGACTGCTGATAGCCTGATTCTGCTGCTTTTGACATGGATGTGATCGAAGGTTCCATGATGTTAAACAAAATTGCAGGGAAGATTCCAAACACGATCGCCAAAGCCAACAACGTTACAGCGATGCTTGTTTCTCGCATGCTCATCGGAGTCAAATCTTCTGGATGCGGGCCTCGATATTCTGCCCCGAGGTACACTCGCTGCATTGCCCACAGAATATATCCGGCTGTCAGAATCACACCTGATGCCGCCACGATCGCCAGAACCCAACTGAAGTTCCATGTACTGAGCACAACAAACACTTCGCCAATGAAACCACACAGCCCCGGCAGACCAAGGCCAGCAAAAAATAGCCCGGCAGACAGTCCGCTGTACAGCGGCATCTTGCCCATCAAGCCACCGAAGCGATTCAGATCGCGATGGTGAACTCGGTCGTAGATCACTCCCACCATAAAGAACATGCCGGCTGAAGAAATCCCGTGAGCAATCATCTGGAACATGGCACCATTCAGCCCCATCTGCCAGTAGTCCATTCCGATCGACTGACCATTGGCTTCATTCACTTTCCAAACGGCCAAACCCAGCAAGACGTATCCCATGTGGCTCACTGAGCTATAGGCCACAAGTCGCTTGAAGTCTGTCTGAGCCAAGGCTGCGAACGCACCGTAGATAATGCTGATCACACCAATTGCCACCATTGTCCAAGCCCAGTACTGTGCTCCGTAAGGACACAGCGGGAACGCAATGCGAATGATGCCGTAACCACCCATCTTCAGCAAAACACCTGCCAGAATCATACTGATCGGCGTTGGTGCTTCGACGTGAGCGTCAGGAAGCCAAGTATGAACTGGAAACGCTGGCAACTTAATTGCAAAGCCAATGAACAGCATCACGAAGGCTGTGATCTGAAGCGAAGGACTTAGTAAGCCACCCTTCGATGCTGCGTCAGCCAGGTAGATAAGATTAAATCGACCACCAGGGTCCGGAGCGTTGAAGTAAAACATCAGCATTGCAACCAGCATCAACACGCTGCCCGCAAGCGTATACAAAAAGAATTTGATCGCAGCGTATTCTTTTCGTGGTCCACCCCAGACGCCGATCAGGAAGTACATCGGCAGAAGCATGACTTCCCAGAACACGTAGAACAGGAAGAAGTCGAGCGATAGAAATACGCCCATCATGCCTGACTCAAGCATCAGGAAGAGAACCAGATAACCCTTCACGTGCTTGGTGATGCTCCAGCTTGCTCCCATGGCCAATGCACTAACCAGTCCGGTCAGCAGCACAAGCGGCAGGCTGATTCCGTCAACACCCAGACGGTAGTAGACATTCCATGTGGGAATCCACTGCTTGGCGACTTCAAACTGAATGCCACTGGTGCCTTCCTGGAAATCACCCCAGAGCATCAGGGTTAATCCGAAGGTGACCAAAGTCGTTGCCATCGCAAACAGTCGCATCGCCTCGGAGTTCTTGCTGTCAAACAAGAGCGCCAACAGCAAGGCACCGATCGTAGGGACAAAAATGATGGCTGAGAGAAGAAATTCAGGATTCATCGTCTGATCACAGTCTGACTAAAACCGTCGGATGGACGGCGAGAAACTGAAATAGGCCGCAAGAAATCACTAACCAGGGAAGGTCGTGAACAGAATTGCAAAGAGTGCCACAACACCGACAACAATAAACATTACATACTGACGAAGACGCCCCGTCTGCACTACTCGCAGCGAACGCCCGACAGCAAACGTGGAACTACCCAGCAGATTCACAAAACCGTCCACAACACTTTCATCGAACAAACGATCCCATTTTGACACAGCAATCATAACCTTTGCGGAGCCATGAATGATGCCATCGAAGATCGTGCGATCAATCCAAGTGCAGAACTTTCCGATAATGTGAGCCGGCTTCATAAACAGGGCATCATACAGTTCATCGAAATGCCACTTGTTAACAAGGAAGCCGTGCAGGCCAGAAAGCTGTCGCTTCATTTCAGCAACATTCACCATCGTAGTTCCGTACAGCAACCAGGCGATCAAAGTCCCACTGGCCGCAGCAATAAGAGCATAAGTCCCGGCTTCAGCGTGCACAGCATGCACAGCGTCATGCCCCGGCAGTGTTAGAGTGCTCGCTCCAGCAACCGCCGCAACGCCATGACTTACATGAGACGGCTGATCTCCAGTGATCAACAGAAATAGAGGTCCTTGTTCTCCGCCAACCGCACAGAACGCCGCCAATACCGAAAGCACCAACAAAGGTACCGTCATAATGAGCGGAGATTCATGGCAATGGTCGTAAACATGCATGTCACGTGGTTTACCCGCAAAGGTGTAGAACCAAAGTCGGAACATGTAGAAAGCAGTAATCCCAGCAGTCAGCAATGGCATCAGGAACAGCAGGAAGTGCGAAGGATTGGCCTTCACAAAGGCCAACGAAGTCGCAACCACGGCATCCTTTGAGAAGAAGCCAGAGAACGCGAAAACACTGGAAAGACTAATCAGCCCCGGAATGGCAAGGCCGCTGATCGCGATCACGCCGACCAGCATCGTAAAGGCGGTGATTGGCATCTTACGCCACAGACCGCCCATCTTTGGCATTTCCTGTTCATGATGACAGCCATAGATCACGCTGCCCGAGCACAGGAACATCAAAGACTTGAAGAAGGCGTGAGTCACCAAATGGAACAGACCCGCACCCCATCCAAACACGCCCAGTCCCAGCATCATGTAACCGAGCTGACTGATCGTTGAATAAGCCAAAACCTTTTTGATGTCTGTGGCCACGATTGCAATCGTGGCGGCCATGAACAGTGTGATGCAGCCCACATAGGCGATGGTCAGCAGAACTTCCTGGACGAACATCGGATAGAAACGTCCAACCAGATACACCCCTGCCGCGACCATCGTTGCAGAATGCACGAGTGCACTCACAGGGGTCGGACCTTCCATCGCGTCCGGCAGCCACGTTTGCAGTGGGAATTGAGCACTCTTGCCGACACATCCAGCGAATACGCCAAGTCCGGCCACCACGAGCAGAAAGTAAGGAATTGTCTTGCGAGCGTTTCCTGGATTCATTGCAGCATCGGCAGTTCCGACAGAAACTTCACCAGTCTCCACATCGCGAATCACGTTGCCCGTGTCATCTCTCTGCAACAACTGAAACAACCCGGCCTGCACGACCTCGCCCTTGTCGTTAACAGTTTCACCGAAACGGAATGTTCCGAAGAATGTCCACAGAACCATCAGCCCAATCAGGAAGCCAAAGTCCCCGACGCGATTCATGATGAACGCTTTATTGGCCGCGTTACTGGCAGACTTTCGTTCAGTGTAAAAACCAATCAACAGAAAACTGCAGATGCCCACAAGTTCCCAGAAGATAAACACCTGAAAGATGTTGCCCGCCAGAACAAGTCCCAGCATCGAAAAGCAGAACAGCGACAGAAACGCAAAGAATCGATAGAAACGGCCCGGTCGGTGAACGTGATGTCCGTTCGACAGATGAGCATGGTGGTCCACATATTCTTCAGTCAACTCTTCCGACATATAACCCATTGCGAACAAGTGAATGCAGGTTGCAATGAAGGTCACCATTGTGAACATCACCAGCGTCAGGCTGTCGATGTAATAGTCGAGCGAAAGATCCAGTGATCCAAACCGAGCCAAATAATACAGTGTTCCGGAGTAGACAGTTGGACCGGCCGCATGAGCCGTATTCGCTTCTTCAGCAGCCAGGGCCGTCAGCTTGTACTGCGACTCTGATGATACAGAACCATGCTTTTCTGCAGGAGCTTCGTGCCCGGCAGGAGCATGTTCTTCATGGCCTTTTTCGCCCTGATGCCCATCATGGCTCTCATGCGACGCACCATGATCAGCCTTGTGCATTACTGACCAATGATTGGCATTTCCCCAGATCATCAGCGCACTGAAGCTGCAGACGAATCCTGTCGCGATGCAACCTACGGCAATCCATGCGGCCGCCCGGCTTTGTCGGGACCCCCAGAAGCCACCGAAGATCTCAACCGCAAAACCGACAAGCGGCAGCAGCCATGCGATCATCAACAGGTTTCTTAATGTTTCGCCCACCATGTGTTATCCAGGAAAATCAGCGTCGTATCCAACCAACCGCAAACACGCCTCAACCACTTACCCGCGATCACTTAGCCCTTCAGCTTGTTTGCGCGGTCCACGTCGATCGTGAGATGGTTGTTGTAGAAGTTCAGTGCAATCGCCAAAGCCACAGCGGCTTCTGCGGCCGCCAGAACAATGACAAACAACGAAAAGATCTGTCCGTCAAGACCCAGATCTGTGTACCGCGAAAACGCAACGAAGTTTACGTTGGCTCCATTGAGAACAAGCTCCACGCCCATAAGTACGCCAATGCCGTTTCTCTTGGTCGCCATACAAATGACACCGCAGACAAACAGAACAGCACCAACCAGCAGATAAGCGTTCAGTCCAGCAGCCATGAAATCCAATACCCCTGCCAATGGTCAGCATCCCTGACCCGACGATTATCAGAACACCGAGAGTTCACTCTCAAACTCAAAGCCAGGTTTTACTCCGGCTCGTCAAATCCTGTTTAGGCCGAACTATTCACAAGCCAGTATTAGAGAGCCGAGCCACAAACGGCCAACACTCTCTGCATACAACAGTCGTCAATGCTTGCTGTCAGATCAGGCACTGCAAAAATCTACTGCCCAAGCGGTGCCGCTCGACGCTTTGCTCGTGCAAGATAAGAAGCCCCAATCAAGACCACCAACAAATGAACCGAAACAATTTCGAACGGAAGCAAGTACCCGGAGGCTTCCGGTGGCTTTCCAGTCGCTAAATCCGCATCAGGACGAACCCCAAGGAAGCTCAATCCAAGTGGACGCAAAGTGTTGCCAACCGCTCCGGTGGCAATGTTGTCAGCCGATCCCGTGACCGGCTTCCGCCACTCCACACCACCGATACAGGCAAATACAACAAATAGAAACAGAAGCCCAAGAAGCCCGGCCACCACTGTTTCACCAGCGGAGGTTCCAATCTTCATATACGGACCACTGGCGGTCAGCATCACACCGAAAACCAGCAGCACCAAGGTACCACCGACATAAATCAGCAGTTGAGCCGCGCCGACAAAGTCAGCGTTTGCGAGGAAGAACAGGGCCGCTGTGCTACCCAGAGAAATTACCAGCCAAAATGCCATTCGAACCACAGTCTGGCTCAGCACGACCGCCAGAGCACTTACGCAGGTCAGAATTGCAAACACACTAAACAGGAAGTTTTCGCCACTCATCGAACCACCCCCTGCTCCCGTGCTGCTGCAGCATTCTTATTCACACTTGCTCGCCCCTCAATCAGGAGTTTCGCCTTCAAGACTGCCTTCTGAGCAGTCTCGTTCGCCGACTCAAGACCAACACGAGCTTCCTGCTCAGCTTTTTCCAAAGCTGCTACTTCTTCCTGAAGACTCGTCAGCTGAGTGTCGCTGGCGTTTTTCTCAGCCTCTGAAGCAGAGCTCTTCGCCGCCTCTAATCGCTCTTTTCCCGCTACAAATGCCTTCGCTGCAAGCTCAAGTTCCGCAGTCTTGTTCTCCACATTCAGCAGGGATGCTCTTTCCGCTGACCGAGCCTGAACGACCTGAGATTCATAAACCTCGGCAGAAACCTGTTTCCCAAGCGGGCTGGATGTCCATGTCGTCTGGCCCAAAACTGTCAACATGACCAACGGCCAGGCAATTGCACCAAGGAACAGAAAGCAACTAATCGGAACCAGGTACTTCAAGCATGTTGTCATCACCTGGTCAATTCGCAGCCGCGGCAAAGTCCAACGCAACCAAACCTGAACAAAAACTCCAAGGCTGGCTTTAGACGCAAATACGAACGCACCAATCACGTTTGCCAAATAACCCACAACCGCTGAACCAGTCCCATCAGCGCCCGCATTTCGGGCGGCATACAACGCATCATCTAAAGGACCGATCCCGGTATTCCAACCACCCAGAAAGAGGATGGCGGCGATTCCGCACACCGCAAACATGCTGGCATATTCACCCATGAAGAAAAACGACCAACGCATGCCGCTGTATTCTGTGTGGAATCCACCAACAAGCTCGCTCTCCGCTTCGGCAAGGTCGAACGGTGCTCGCTTGCAACTGGCTGTTGCCACGATGAAATAGCAGAAGAAGGCGATGAATGTGAACGGGTCATGGAAAATAAACCAGTAACCGAACCAGCCCCGCTGCATACCGCCAATTTCGCCAAGATTCAGTGAACCGGCCGCCACAACAGGGACCAAAGCACAAATCGCGAGCGGAATTTCGTAGCTCACCATCTGAGCTGCTTCACGCATCCCGCCGAAAAGTGACCATTTGGAACCGCTGGCATAACCAGCCATGATGATGCCGAATACTTCCAGCGAAAGAATGGCCAGCATAATGAACAAGCCACAATCCGCAGCCACGGCGACCCAACCATTACTGAAGGGCAGAACCATGAATGCCGCAAAACTGGCCACGCACACAACGTAAGGGGCGGATCGAAACAACATTGAGTCTGCCGCAGGAGGACACAAATCTTCCTTCTGCACCAGCTTGATGCCGTCAGCAAGAGACTGCAGCCAACCGAAAAGCCCGCCCACGCGAGTTGGGCCAAGGCGGTCCTGAATTCGCCCGGAAACCTTCCGCTCCAGCCAAATAAAGGCGAACGGGGACAAGGCAAAAACTTGAATCAGCAAAACCGCGTGAATTAATGCTGCAGCGACATACTGCCAGCCACCCAGCCAATCAAAAAATTCCGCGATCGATTGAGCGGCGAACATCATGGATCACACACCCGCATACAGGTTGAAACAGCAATCACGTCAGAAGCTCAGGTGCTACCCATGCACCTGAAAAATCGACAACGCCAGCGAACACCCAATGGACCGATTTCGGTATCCCGAATGCTGCCCAAAATGAGCCTCTCTGAATGAGTGGAGGACTATGACAAAACCAAAATCTGTCTGCAACCAAC
>Ga0255243_1000273_pt1 | contig 10180 bp, 9 predicted proteins | sample ColtaT_3_FD_183674 | JGI IMG/M metagenome (GOLD analysis project Ga0255243, IMG submission 183674) | Metatranscriptome of freshwater microbial communities from Columbia River, Oregon, United States - Colum_Atlam_RepB_8d (Metagenome... | ecosystem: Environmental > Aquatic > Freshwater > River...
TGGAAGTAATTTTAGAGAAGAATACGGAGCATACTTGAAAATAAAATGGAATAAAAACCTTATGAAAAACATCGATCTTAAGTCCAGAATGGAATTCTTCAGTAACTATAATCGAAATCCTCAAAATATTGATGTTAATGCCGAAGTTCTCTTACTATTCAAGGTCAACAAACTTTTTTCAGCTTCTGCTCAATTTAATTTGATCTATGATGATGATATCAAAATAAAAGACATAAATGGTCAGATTGGTCCAAGAACTCAATTTAAATCGGTTTTAGGAATTGGATTATATTACAAAATGGAAAATTAATGAACCTCTCTCCTTATTGTATGTTACATTTGTAACTTTATAGAAAGATGAATTTTATATTTTTTGCAAACTAGAATTTAAATTATGAATGCACCAGAAAAAATTAAATGTTTAATAATAGGTTCCGGTCCTGCTGGATATACAGCTGCAATTTATGCTGCGCGCGCTGACATGAAACCAGTTTTATACCAAGGAATGCAACCTGGAGGACAACTAACAACAACAAACGAGGTTGAAAATTTCCCAGGCTACCCGAAAGGTATATCTGGTCCAGAAATGATGGTTGAACTAGAAGCTCAAGCGAAAAGATTTGATACCGATATTCGATTCGGATTTATTAATAAGGTTGACTTTACAGGTCCTGTTCACAAATGTTGGACAGAAAACGGTCAGGAAATACATGCTGATACTGTAATTATTTCGACTGGAGCTTCAGCAAAATATTTAGGATTACCGAGTGAACAAAAGTACCTAGAATTGGGTGGAGGTGTATCTGCGTGTGCAGTTTGTGACGGATTTTTCTACAGAGGACAAGAAGTAGTTATCGTTGGTGCAGGTGATTCCGCTTGTGAAGAAGCTCACTATTTATCTAAACTTTGTACTAAAGTTACAATGCTTGTAAGGAAGGAAGAATTTCGTGCTTCAAAAATCATGGCTGATCGAGTTAAAAATACGCCAAATATTACAATACTTTTCAATACTGAAACAGAAGAAGTTTTGGGTGATGGAGTTGGTGTAACTGGAGCAAGAGTAAAAAATAATAAAACCGGAGAAATTTCAGAAATTACTTGCAAAGGATTTTTTGTGGCAATCGGTCATCAACCGAATACAGAAATTTTCAAAGATTTCATCAATCTAGATGAAACGGGATATATTAAATACGAACAACCCGGTACCTCTAAAACAAATGTACCAGGTGTTTTTGTTGCAGGAGATGCAGCAGACAAAACTTATCGACAAGCTATTACTGCGGCAGGAACAGGATGTATGGCAGCTCTAGATGCTGAACGCTACCTTGCTGCTTTGGGTCATTAAATTGAAAAGTATGGAAAATCAAGAAAATCAAATGAATATTGAACTTTCTGAAGAAGTTGCTTTAGGAGTTTATTCGAACCTTGCTATAATCACTCATTCTCCCGCAGAAATTGTTTGTGATTTTATTCAAATAATGCCAGGTATGCCAAAAGGAAAAGTGCGTTCAAGAGTAATCATGACTCCTGAAAATGCAAAGCGTTTCCTTCAAGCTCTGTCTGATAACATTGAAAAATTTGAAGAAAACTTCGGCCGAATTAATGATTCAAATTCAGGTAATTTACCACCCATGAATTTTGGAACGCCAAGTACTATGGCCTAAAAATTCTTTCATGAATTTATAATAACTTAAGGTTTAGAACGTTTTAAAGAAAATGTTAACGCCTATGACTAAAAGTTACCCTTCCTCGCTAAAAAATACGAAAAACCAAAAAGAACGAAAAAATCAACCACGTTTATCTGTATTGAATTTTATTATGAGTTATAGTACTTCAGTTGAGACACTCAAATCTCAAAAAATGAGTATCTTGGTTCAAAACAATTAAACAAATGCGGACGATATTAGAAGTTAATAACTTAAGCAAACGTTTTGGTAAGATTCAAGCTGTTAATTCAATTTCTTTCAAAGTTGAAAAAGGAAATGTTTACGGACTTTTAGGGCCAAATGGAAGTGGGAAATCTACTACACTTGGGATACTTCTTTCAACAATCAATCCTTCAGAAGGTAGTTGGTCGTGGTTCGAAAAAAATGGTACCACACCAGAAGATTTAAAAAAGATAGGAGCTATCATTGAACATCCAAATTTTTACACTTATTTATCGGCAGAAAAGAATCTTAAAATTGTTTGCGAAATTAAAGGAGCTTCCTACGATCGCATAGATCAAGTATTAGAGCTTGTTGGTTTATTGGAACGAAAAAAATATGCATTTTCCACTTTTTCTCTTGGAATGAAACAACGTTTGGCGATTGCATCTGCCATGCTAAATGAACCCGAAGTTCTAATATTAGATGAACCTACTAATGGCCTAGATCCAGAGGGCATAATTCAAATTCGCGAAATAATTAAAAAAATAGCTTCTACAGGAACCACAATAATTCTTGCAAGTCATTTGTTAGATGAAGTGGAAAAAGTTTGCAGCCACGTTATCATTCTCAAAAAAGGTGTTTCGCTCTATTGTGGAACAGTAGAGGGAATTACGAATAAAAATGGACATTTCATATTGAAATCAAATGATTTATCCATTTTAAATCAAGAATTAAGAAATATAGGTTACTTTTCTGATTTACAAATGGAAAATGGTTTCTTAATTGCCCATTTAAAAGAGGATATTGACGGTTCATTATTAAATCAAAAACTCCTTGAAAAAGGTATAGTTCTCTCTCATCTATCCAAAGAGAAGCAAACTTTGGAAAATCAATTTTTAGAATTAGTAAAACAAAATTAATGAAACGACTAATTTCAATCGAATGGTTAAAAAACTATTCTTATTTCCCCGTTATTCTTTTCTCAAGTATTTATTTTCTGCTAATCATTGGTTTCACACTTATATGTGCGATTGATTCCATTCCAATATTGGGAATTCCAGTTAAAATTAGAAGTCAAGGCCTATTAGATTTTCCACAAATCTGGAATTTTTTGACATACATAACTGCATTGTTAAAGATATTTTTAGGATTCATAATTATTTTCACCATATCGAATGAGTTTTCTCAAAAAATGTTTAAACAAAATATCATTGATGGTTTAAGCAGAAAAGAATTCATCCTATCTAAAGTTCTAACGATCACACTGCTCTCAATATTATCTACGATTGTTGTTTTAATCATGGGGCTAATATTAGGAGTTATGTTTTCTAAATCAATAGAATTAAACCTAATATTCCGAGAATTTTATTTTGTGTTTGGATATTTTTTAAAATTATTCTCTTTCCTTTCTTTTTTATTTTTTATTACGGTATTATTAAAACGTGTAGTTTTTATCTTTTTAACTTTTTTCATCTGGTGGATTATTGAATTGGTCCTGTTTATTACAGAATATCAAAGTAAAAATATTGTAGAACAATTTGATAAAAATGGAAGGAGAATAACTCAAATTCCTGAATTAATTACGAATTATTTACCACTGAATTCAATGTCATCTTTGATTCAAGAACCTTTTCAAAGAATTCAATTTGTAAATAGAATCACTGGTGGATCTTTTACATTTGAAATACCTTATGGTTCTATTTTAGCCTGTATTATTTATTCGGCTTTATTTATTTGGGGATCTTACTTTCTTTTGAAAAAAAGGGACTGGTAACTAAGCATTTGATTTTGCTAATACCGAAATTAATGCCATCATCGAAATAAACAATTGAACACCAGTTTCGTCATCAAGCGTTGTCCCATCATCATCAGGAGTTGAAATTTCGACAAGCATAAAATGTACTAAATCAGGTTGTCCTGTATATTCTTCAAGCAAATCTAAATTCTCTTCTTCAAAATAAGTTTCTAAAACAGATAAAAACTCTTCTTCAAAAGCCTCAATGTCAGAAACTTGAATCATTCTTGACTTAACTCCTGCTTGATTATATGCTTCCATTAAAAGACAATAATAATATATAAGCAAACCTTCTAAATCAGGATTTTCATATTCAACTGCGGCGGAAAGGACATAATCCAATAAATCAGGTTGCGCTTTTGAGTTCACTTCGAACAAAGCCTCCAATTGATCATCATTCAAATTGTCTACCTTGCTGATAGCTGCATCGATCGCGGTAAAATTAATTGATTTCATTCCGTAAATATAATATATAGAAGTTCCTATAAATGCATGAAATTCTTTTTAGCAAGAAGTTCGTCTTCAGACTCTCTATAATCTGGATCGTCTACGCAACAATCTACAGGACAAACCGCTGCACATTGTGGTTCATCATGAAATCCAACGCATTCAGTACATTTGTCATGAACAATGTAATAAACATCCATATTAACAGGCTCAAAACTATTATCGGCTAATATTTCATTCCCTTCAAGAGTTTGAATAATTCCCTTCAATGAAGTGCCATCAGAATACTTCCACTCAGCACCACCCTCATAAATTGCATTATTTGGACATTCAGGCTCACAAGCTCCACAATTAATACATTCATCGGTAATCATTATCGCCATAAACATTATTTTTTGCAAAGATACAACGTTCTATGATATCAATTGTTCATTTTAATAAAAGTTAAGATAACTCGATATTTGAATATTATACCAATGAACATTATATCTTTGATACATGAAAATTGAAAATTGGATTGATATCTGTGCGAGTTTTGAAGAATTATTTGAAAAATTAGGAAATAATTCATTGAACAATAAAGTGAATGGCCGTTTTACTATTGATGAAATTGATCAACTTAACGAACTCATTCTAAAACAAAAAAACTACAATGGTTGGTTCACGGATGAAAATGTAAGAAAGGCAATAAAAGAGCTTTCACGCATGTTAGAAAAATCTGATTTAATCCAATGGTTAGAGAAATATAAATTCACTGAAAAACCTAAAAACATTCTAGTAATTACGGCAGGAAATCTTCCTTTAGTCGGATTTCATGATTTATTGTGTGTTTGGCTTAGTGGGAATTATGCCACTTTAAAACTAAGTTCAGATGATAACACTTTATTACCAAAAATAGTAGAAACGATATCAAAAGTACATACAAAAATTAGTTCATACTACAAGATTGCAAATGGACCAATTAAGAACATTGACGCTGTTATTGCCACAGGAAGTGATAATGCCAACTTACATTTTGAAAAATATTTTGGTCATTTACCTTGTTTATTTAGACAGAACAGAACATCATTAGCTATCCTTGATGGAACTGAATCAGACAATGAATTATTTCTCCTTGGTAAAGATTTATTTGATTATTTTGGTAAAGGATGTCGCAATGTCTCACACATATTTATTCCTGAAGATTATAATTTAGATCGTTTGTTTGAAGCCATTGTCTCATTTGGTGAAATCATTAACCATAAAAAATATGGCAATAATTATGATTATAATCGAGCAATCCATCTTATGAATCAAACCCCAATTTTAGATAATAATTTTGTTTTACTTAAAGAAAGTAATGAGTTATTTTCTCCTCTTTCAATGATTCATTACCAAAGATATTCTAATAAAACGAAAATTGAAGATTTTATTTCTTCTCAAGCCGATAAAATTCAAATAATAATCGGTCACAATTATACAGAATTCGGAACGAGTCAAAAACCGAAATTATCGGATTATGCAGATCAAAAGGATACGATGAAATGGTTAAACGAATTATCTTAACACAGTAACATGTCCGACTGCCGTTTGTTTTTCATCATTCTGTAATCGTTTAAACTTGATTTTCCACGTGTAGACGCCATCTGGTACTTTCATTCCGTTATTATAAGTACCATCCCATCCCACTGAAACATCATGGCTTTCCCAAATTAATTCACCCCAACGATTGAACAAGTATAGTTCAAAAGCGAAAGGATCATATCCAGAATAGAAAACGACATGGAAACTTTGATTGTATTGATCATTATCAGGAGTAAATGTATTCGGAACCCAGAATATTACTTCATCATCTTCAATACAATCTTCGAGTACTGTAACTAAAACAGTATCTGTCCCAGAACAACCAGCATTCGTTGTACCAACAACGACAAATTCAGTTTCTCCAACATTTGGTAAGTATGGTAAACCATCAATTAATCCCCAATTCCAAGTGTAAGAATCTGCTCCAGTTCCTGTTAATGTAATTTGATTTCCAATACATAAGGTTAGATCAGCACCTGCATCGACATCCGGATCTTGGTCAATAGTTATTGTGTACGTATCTGTAGCAGGACATAGTGGACCCGGTGTTGTATACGTAATTGTATAAACCCCCGGTGTTGAATTTAAGAGATCAACAACTCCAGTGTTTGAATTTAGCGTCAATCCAGTACCAGCACTAAAAGTACCTCCCGGTGTACCCGTAACTGTTGCCACAGGATTTGCGTCATCTAAACAAAAGATATTATCATTATAGGAAAGAGATGCCGTTTGAGGACCTGTATAATTTCCACTTATTGTGATTGGACAACCATTGGCATCCTGTACTTGGAAAGAATAAGCTCCCGATTGTAAATTACCCAATACGATACTACCCCCGTTGTTGGTAGTGTTATTAACTGCTTGTGCTGTTGATGGTGTAATACTTCCGGGTACAACTGAAAAACTAGTTCCATTCAATGCTGCTGCACCGCCAGAAATTGTTGCTGTAATAGTTCCATTCGCACAATTCTGTGTTTGCGTAGCTGTGATTTGAGGAAGATATTGAACCACAATTGGTGTTCCTAGCTCATAACAATCTTGAGCTGGTAAAATGACATAGCTGTAAATTCCATCCTGTAGACTGTACATGGTAAGTGGTACGAAATATACCGTATTATTGGTAAAAGTTCCAGCTGGAAAAGCATTTATTAATGATAAATCGTTGATGTCAAAAACATCCGGAGTGTTGGCAACTACACCAAGTAAACAAGGATCATCAGCAATACCCAAACCTGAAGTAAAACTTTGTGCAGGAGTAAGAGCAACTGAAGGTGGACAAGAATAAACAAGCCATGCAATTCCAGGATCGTATGTTGGCGCATTAGGATCATAATTAGGAGAATTTGGATCAGTTGCGCCGATAATTTCAGATGGTGGAGCCCAGTTGTTATTAGAGGTAACGTCAATTGTGTCACCAAAGCATAGCATATTTGTTGAGTTCGAATTACCAATAATGGATGAATTATACGTTCCAACTTCAGCTGGACAAGTACATGAAGACGGAGCTGTATAATCTAAGGTAGCTTGACAAGAAGCGTCAGCCGTAAAAGAAGCTGTTATCGTACAAGCCGAACCGTTAGCGGGATTTGTAAACGAATAATTTTGGGTAGTACCAAAAGGTGCGTTAAAAGTTTGGGTTCCACCACAAGAATTGACCAAGGTCAAGGTTCCTGTTGTTGGAGGATCAGTGAAAGAAACCGAACCGTTTATTGTATATTGATTAGTTGTTCCATTACATGCAGATACTGTACCTGTAATTCCGGTAAATGTACATTGAGGAGTAACAATAGAACAATCTGTGGCTGCGGTTCCTGAACCTGCAAAACTAATGTTTGTCGCGGTGTTTGAAAAATTAGTAATTAATAGAATATAGACCTCACCTACTTGAGCATTCGCTATGTTTGCCGTTTCAGTTGCAGCAGTTGAAAAACTACAATCTACAACAGTATTTAAATTTGATCCAGATGTAGCATTTCCAAAATCATCACAATAAGTCATTGCGCTAGCATAACCTGAATAAGGACCCCAAAGTATAAAATCTATATCTACTCCTGATGAATTTGTCATATTAATATCCAAAGTTCCAGCTTGACTGATTTCCATATAATACCAAGCAGGGTTCGGTGATGTGGCTAAACAGTCGTAATTATTATTTGGATAGGTTATACTAGCATCTGTTTGGTTTGTTCCCGCCGGAAAAGTGTATGTATTTCCTGTGCAGAATGGATCAACAACGCAGTTATTTGGGTTAGAACAGGAAGCTGGAGCGGTATAATTAGCCGTATTAATACAAGCCGAATTTGCAGAAAAAGTTGCAGTAACAGCACAAGCTGAACCATTAGCAGTTAAATTACTGAAAGAATAATTTAAGGGAGATGAAAAAGGTGCATTAAACGTTTGTGTCCCTCCACAAGGAGTTGAAACCGTTAAAGTTCCGGTTGCAGGGGGATTTGAAAAAGAAATAGAACCATTGACATTATATAAATCATTAGCACATGCAGATGGAGTCGCTGTAACAGAACTAATAGAACAGTTACAAGAAGCAGGAGCTGTATAATTTTGTGTTAATGTACAAGTCGTATTCGCAGAAAAAGTTGCCGTAACAGTACAACCAGCACCATTAGCAGTCAAACCAGTTAAATTATAGGTTTGAGGAGAAGAAAATGGCGCACTGAAAGTTTGAGATCCACCGCATGATCCTGTTATAGTGAGAGTTCCGGTTGCAGGAGGATTTGAAAAGGTAATATTGCCACTTAAAGAATATTGATTACTCGAGCAAGCCGTTGGAGTTGCTGTAATTCCAGAAATGGAACAGTTACATGAAGTCGGAGCAGTAAAGTTTTGAGTGAGTGTACAAGTTGGAGTAGCTGAAAACGATGCTGTAACAGTACATCCGGCACCATTTGCTGGCAAGCCTGTTAACGTATAATTAAGCGGAGAGGTAAATGGAGCATTAAATGTTTGCGTTCCCCCACACGACGAGGTTACCGTAAGTGTTCCTGTACTTGGCGGATTAGTAAAACTAACATTTCCATTCAAAGAAAATTGATTTGATGAACATGCCGTAGGAGTCGCTGTAACACCAGTAATATTACAGTTACAAGCGGCTGGAGCCGTGTAATTAGCGGTATTTGTACATGCAGTATTAGCCGAAAAGGTTGCCGTTACAGAACAAGCAGCACCATTAGCGGTTAGATTCGAAAAATTGTAATTTAATGGTGACGTAAATGGCGCATTAAACGTTTGAGTTCCACCACAAGAACCAGTTACGGTTAACGTACCTGTTGTTGGTGGATTTGTAAACGATATCTGTCCAGTAACATTATATTGATTCGATGCACATGCAGTCGGAACGGCGGTAACCGATGAGATCGAACAAGGTGACACACAACTTGTTGGAGCCGTATAATTCTGTACAGTATTACAGTTCGCAAAATTAGAAAATGTAGCAGTTACTGTACAACCAGCACCATTTGCAGTTAAACCTGGAAAGGAATATGGAATATTTGTAAAAGGTGCATTGAAAGTTTGAGATCCACCACAACTACTTGAAATAGTAACAGTACCAGTATTCGGAACCGAAATTCCTGGCCCTCCAGTTACCGTTAAATTACCAGATAGTGTATACGTATTATTGGAGCAAGCCCCTGGATTTGCCGTTAGATTAACACCACATGTAAATGAACAATCTGCAGAACCAGAACCGCTGGTTTGAGAAAAGGTAATGTTTCCAGCTGAATTAGAAAAGTTCGTTATCAATAAAATATATGTTTGACCTACTTGAGCGTTTGGAATATCAACATTTTCAACATCAGCTGTGGAATAACTACAATCAATTGGTGTTCCGGATGGAAATGGATTACCACATCCGGCTTGAAGTGAAGAATAAGGACCCCACAAGGCAAAATCTACATCTAACCCAACTCCTGAAGTAGATGATTGACTTATGGTAAATCCCATTGGACCATTCTGATCGACCTCCATAAAATACCATACTGGATTTGGAGTTGAGCCTAAACAACTTACAGATCCTAAATCAGCCACATTTGTACTATTCGGAAAAGTGTAATTTGTTCCGGTACAGAAAGGATCAGCTCCAAGACAACCAGATTGAGAAAATGAATAATTACCAATTACTGCAATTAGCAGAATTGAAAAAATAAAAAACAAATTTCTGATTACCATCTTGAATTAATCTTCAAACTTGTACCAATATTCTTGCTTAATCAGATTTTTATTCACTCTAGCCCACTCCTTCGCAATCAACTTGTTCGCATCAAAATCTTTGTACTTATCGTATTTTGGAAAATCTGCAGGGATTTCTCCTGAATGAAAGAAAGTTTTCAATTTTTCTGGTCGAACAACGTATTCACTATAGTATTTACCACCTTCTTCTTTCTTGTGAACTTGGGATTTGATTTCTGACTTCGGTTGGATAGTAACTTGACTATACCCATTGAAACCTATGAATAATACAGAAACGAATAAAAGTTTTTTCATATTCAAA
>Ga0255243_1000292_pt1 | contig 9890 bp, 2 predicted proteins | sample ColtaT_3_FD_183674 | JGI IMG/M metagenome (GOLD analysis project Ga0255243, IMG submission 183674) | Metatranscriptome of freshwater microbial communities from Columbia River, Oregon, United States - Colum_Atlam_RepB_8d (Metagenome... | ecosystem: Environmental > Aquatic > Freshwater > River...
GATTTATAGGGGAATAATATGGCCGGTAATAGTAATGACATCACCATGGAACAATTGGGTGTGTTATATTCGAAGGTGATTAATTGTCAAAGTATAAAGAATGCGGTAACTGGATATAATAAAGCAAATGTTAATAATAAACTAAACGACGAACAGAAAATAATTTTAAAAGCATTTTATGGATTAAATGAAAATGACTCTTTGAAGGGGTTATTTACTGAAATATTGAATAAATTTCCTGAAGATTATAAAATAAAAGCTGATGGTACTAGAACAAAAACATTTAAATTAGATAATAACGAACAAATTAAAGAAGTGCTCGAAAAGGCTCTCGAATCTGCCAAAAGTGCTAATCAAAATATTCCTCCTCAATTAAATCCAGTCCTTATAGAATTAAAGATTGTGGCTGACCCTAATGAAATAACTAAAGTTACAGATGTATTTGGCAGTTTATTAGATTCCACCAATCTAGATAAAAAAAAGGTTCAAATTAACAGTCTAGTCGCTATAGGTTTGGGGGATACACAGTTAGAAGAAGGTGCTTCTGAAGAAGAAAAAAAGAAAGAAATTGCTGATGCGTTTAATACTTATTTACTTACTGACTTATTAAGTAACTCGCCAAAAAATGATGCGACCACTTATTACGATAATTTAAATACTATACCTGATTTATTGATTAACCCAAAAAATAATTATGATACGGACAAAACAGCCACGGAAGTGTTAAAAGAATGGGTACAGAAAGTTACACCTAGCGCATCAAATGATGGTGATAAATTTCAACTTGGTAGTATTATTTTAGACCAGGTCTTAAATTTAGATATTATCAATAAAAATCTTTCAAACGAAATAACATATGGCGCTTTTAAGGATTTACCTCAGTATATTCTTGGTAATTTAAAAGTTTCTAATGATAATGAAAATTTGTCCTCATTAAGCGAGATCCTGATAGCTTCAAATGAGATTGAGAATTTATTGGTACAAGCAAAGGGTACTTTTACTGATGCAGCCCAAAAAACGTTGTTGGATAATGCCATTGTTCAAAGGAAATTAATGCAGTTATCACAACAAATTACAAATAATTCAGATGATGTTGCTTTATTAGGTGCGCTTCGCGCCCTCAAAATTGATGAGATATATGATGAGTTCAAAGATCTAGACGCTGCTAATAGCAAGGCTAAATTAGTTGGAATTATAAAAGGAAAAACATTAGATGAATTAACAACAGGATTAGCCAGTATAAATGAGGATAATGAAATTATTGGTGCTGAAAGGAAAGCTTTTAATATTGTCCCGACGTTACCGGGTGCAGGGTTAGACACAAACTCAACACTTTCTGATGCCGTTCAAGCCTGCATTGAATCACCTAGCCTGAATATTTTGGCGTTGTTGGATGAAACTACCGAAACAAGTCTTGCAGCGTTGAAAACTTATGCATCTACTATTATAAGAGCTGATGTTTCTGACTGGGACAAAGTTAAAACTGCATTAAATCAAGTGAATGTCCAATCATTAGGTTTTGAACAATTAAACACAAAAATTAATGAGTTATTGGGAGATGCTACTTATAGACCATCACTGGATATGAGAAACGAACAAGACCGTTTAGTGCTGATGACAATTGGGAATGCAAGTAATACTAAAACATTGTTACCTGCATTATTTGGGGTAGCGTCCACATCGAATCCTGAACCACAAATATTTTCTATTCAGCCTGCAACATTAATTCCGAGTTTAAAGGCAATTCATGCACTTAATACATATGATATTACTAATTTATCCTCAGCCGATCAAATATTAGAAAAAATTATTGTAAAAATTGCTACTGGGATTCCTAGTGCTGATGAAATGAAACAACTGGATGTATTAAAACAAAATATTCATTCTCAAACACAAAATAATCCAATTGATGATGCAATTATTGATAAAAAACTAAGTCTTATTTCAAGACAACTTACGAGTAATCCACCAAATGATGCTTTAGTAGCGTCATTGAAAAAACTAGATTTAGCCGCTAATTGGAATGATTTTTCATCATATGACGGTAATTCAGCTGCGACAGATGCAGTCAAGGCCGTCATTCGAGTAAATACAATAGAAACATTAAATGATGTTTCTAATTTATTAGAAAAATTTGAAGAAGAAAAGAACGCCCTGGCTGCTGTGAATTCTTTAAGTAAAAAAGCAGATGGCACTAATCTTAATGGAACAAAAACACTTTTTGATGCCGTTCAAGCCTCCATTGAATCACCTAGCCTGAATATTTTGGCGTTGTTGGATGTTAATAGCAATTCAAAGCCTACAAACGAAAATCTTGAAGTGTTGGAAAGTTATTTTAATACTGTTGCTGGTAGTAAAATTGAAAGAGCTAATGTTTCTGATTGGAATAGTGTTAAAACTGCATTAAATCAAGTGAATGTCCAATCATTAGGCCTTGAGCAATTAAACGAAAAAATTAATGGGATATTGGGAACAACCGATCTTAATATGACCAAACCCGAAGACCGATATGTGTTTGAGACGATGGTAAATAATGGTGCAAAGGTAAGTGGTAATGCATTGGATTTATTAGATTCTAGCACCTTAAATAGTGGAACAGATTCTGTAAGTACTGTTAAAAAAACCTTATTTACCGAAAAAGCCGATGAATTAATTTCGGGTTTAAAGAATTTATATCATTTTAAGGACGCTAACATTTCTATGAATATGTCTGACCTTAGAGAAGGTATTGTTACTTTTTTAAAGTCACCAAATATAGCGCCTACGCAAGCAATGGAAAAAGCATTAAGTGATTTAAATACAAGCTTGTTTTCTAATAATAAAATCAAAAGTTTAGAATTTATTAAAAAGGATAAATTGGTAGAAGCATTTAATCAAATTCAAAAGCAAAAACTAGGTAATGGAAATGAATCTTTAGATTCTACAAACATTTCACCACTTTTAATACAAGACTTGAAAACATTATTTGGTGTTACAAGTGACCTAGAATTAAATAAAAAAATTAGAGATGCGTATAATGAAAATTTTTCTCGTGGAAAAATTGGAAAAATAATTACAAATTTACATCAATCAATACACAAGGACTTCAGTGAATCTCAGGTAAAAACTATATTACTCAAAAACTTTCATAATTCATTAGAAACTGACGAATTAGGTTCAAAACTAGATGTTATTTTTGGCGTTGATACATTTACTAACGAAATTAAAAAACGTACCTTGGCGAGGGCATTGATAGATAATCATGCAGATAATGCTCAAGATAATCCTGCAAAAAATGTTGAGGATGTTAAAAAAGCTGTTGAAATACTAAGCATACTCCCACAGAATTTTTTGAACCAAGAAAATTTTGTTCAAGAATTGAAAGCTAAATGCATCGAATGGACCAGACTAGGGCGTGAAGGACTTAAAGTCGAAGAAACATTTGATACTATTATTACAGAATTTAAGAAACAATTTCATTCCCCAGTTTTGGATGAAGCACTATTTACTCGAGCTGAAATCAATGAAAAAAGACGAGAAATAAACAAAATTATTGTTCCTGCTGGGTTAGATAAAATCAAGACATTAGAAGATGTATTTAAGAGAGACATCACCCTCGATACCTGGAGGCAGATTCCTTCTAAACTTGTTGATATTGTTTTTGATGGCCAAGGTTCTTCTTATGGCCATTACCTGAAAAAACGACTTGAATTAAATGCAGCTAATAGTCCAGATCAAAGCGTGGTAGTAGACAGAATAAAAAATATTGTATTTGAAAACTGTACTCCAGATCCATCTAAAAAAGCAGGATTAAACAATAATTCAACACTTCACGAAATACTTCAGTGTGTACCAGAGGATAAAAAAAATGAGGTTAAGACCCGTTTAGGATTATCGGAGATTGATTTTCATGATAATACTTTTAAACAAAAATTTGAGAAAGTTAAAAATATTTATGAATCGATAATTCCTTCTACTACTACTCTTGTAGATAAAGATAAGATTCTGGTGAGTCTTGCTAAACTTGAATTGGATACCGCTATTACAAAGACTGATCCTGATGAAAAGAAAAAAGAAGCTATTGCAAAAGCATTTGATAACCAATTATTAAGTGATTTAAAAGAAAACAAAACAAGCATTGCCAAGGATAATTATGAAAATCTAAAAGCTGTAGTGGGTGAGAGTGCTATTATTAATCCAAATAACACCGGAGCATCTACAACAGCTAAAGATTTTTTCGAGGTCATGAAAGAAATTTCTTCTAGGCCTGGTACTAGCTTAGACATATTAAAAGAAAATTATCCTGCAATTGGAGATTTTGTAACCAAGGTGAATGGCTATATAGATGATCCTAATAAATTAACCTTAGACAAATTAAAGGGTGATACGTCAGTTCTACTCGCACATATATCAACTCATATTAAGGTTGATGATAATAATCAAAAATTAGATAATCTCATTAAGTTGGATGCTGCTTTGGGAATTTCGAAGTTTTCTGACATCCAGGTGAATAATACAACAAAAACCTTAAATAAGGTTAAAGAAGCCTATAAAACACTTTCAAATGAATATTTTAGATCTACGGAAACCAATAGCTTTACAAGCGGGCTATCAGAGCTTAATGATAAGGCGATATTAACACCTGCGAGTTACAAGGATGAAGAAACACGTACTAAAATTAAAACAGCGCAAGAGACAATGAATGCGGTATTAGCCCAGCCTACTCTAGCAGAGATTGATGCATCAATCATGACATCGTTAAAAACATTGCTCACTGATAGAAATATAACTGTTTATGAGGCAACTCCCGCTAATAATACTCTGAGCCAGTTTTTAAATAAATTTAATGGAAAAGTTGATTTTAATGAATTAAAAAATGGAAATTATGAAGCCACGCTAAAAAATTTGGCTACTGAACAAGAAATTCAGGATATTAATCACGATTTAAAATTTCCGAGATCGTTTTTTGATAAAGAAGTGGATATTAATCATATACTTACTGGCAAGCGTAATCAGCCAATTGAGGTATCTGAGCTTCAGCAAATTGAGGTATCTGAGCTTCAGAAAATTGGTTATGTAAACAAGAAGGATGATAACCCAGATACAATTATTAGGGATATTAAAGCTTGTATTTATCAGAGATTAAGTGAGCCAGCAATTTACGAAACCGATAAAGAAACTGAGCTGCAGGGACTTAAAAATTTAATTAATAATATCAATGGTAAATTAAAAAATTTACCCGATCAAATCGTTGTAGATTCTACTGAAAATCCCATTATTGCGCGTATGTTAGCATGTGCCCGTCTTAGCGCAGCAATTGGTTCGATGGGCGGGGCGTTGAATTGGAATTTTAAATTGACACGACCGGATGTCGGTGTTGATGAAATCATGCCTCTTTTAGCCGAAGGAATTATAAAAAATAAATGTACATTTCAGGATTTGCAACTGAACCCTCAAATCGATGTTAAAGAATTGCAAAAAGTCATGTTAGAGCCCGTACTTCAGGTTCTCTATTCAGCAGCAGACAAATTAACAGGTATCGATTTACTCATAGAACTTTCAAAGATTGAAGGATATAAATTAAGCTTTGCAGAGCTAGAAGCGCTTATCGATGGTGAGCAAACAGCTCCTGTGATTCAGACATTGCGCGAAACGCTTAAAAATCTTAAGGCTATCGAAACAACATATAACCAAACAGACATGAATAAGATGAATCCTGCTAGCACTGATACACGAAAAAATAAGGCTGACATGGATATAGACCGTAGCGATAGCGAATTTATAAATCAAGATAAAAATAAAGATTTATTTACAAAATCAATTTCCGGTGACGCCATTGATAATTTTGAAAAAAAAATCAATATTTATAGTCGATGGATAGGTGAGAGTAATGACCCTGATAAAATTGAACCTAAAATGCAAGAAGCCTTAGCTTATTTTGCAAAGGCTGAAGTCATTAAAGGAACGGCCCAAGACGATGCCAAAATTCGATTTGATATAACAACAAATAAAGAAAAAATTGAGGGTTTATTATCATCAACCACTAATGCTAATGCTAATGCTAATGCTAATGCTAATTCTCTAACTTATTTAATGGAAAATGTGCTTGCTAATGATAGTCCATTGGGCGCCAACTCAACCGCATTATTTGCGATTCAACGCTTGAAGGCAACAGAAGAAGACCCTGAAAAACTACAAAAATTGAAAGTTTTAGAACGCACAATTGAAAATAAAGGGTTACTAAAAGAATATGAATCTTGCTATGAGAATACACTCGCGGACTTTAAAGCAACTTTGAACGACTTAGGAGCTGGTCAAAATGCAAATGCAAATGCAAATCAAACAACAGAAACAAATTTACATAAGATTTCAAATTGTGCAGCCTTAGAGCATTTAATAGGTAAGCTTGATCCGTCAGTAAATGCACAGGTTGATACAGCACAGTTAGAAGCCGTGAAAACGCTTGTAAAAGCTTTAGATTTCGGCGCTGTGCAAGTTTCTGGTTATCAATTATATCAAGATATAGCAACGAAATTAAATCAAAATATAGCTACATTTGACGATGTATTAAAAGCCACCATTAATCAAGCAGTTCGTGAAGTGTTCGATGAAAGAAAAACACAAATGCAAGCCATCGTGAAAAGTACCAACTCTGAAGATAAAAATACCGTCGATGCCGTCAATATGTTTATGGATTATATCAGACTTAAAAAATCCTATGAGGGGGTCATGGATAGGGTGACGAATGGCCAAGAAGATTATAAGCCCATTAAATTGTCACCATTATTAAGATTATATCGTGTGGAAAAAATATCCGAAACCAATAATGAAAGGAATACTGCTGAAAACGCTTTTACGTCCCAACAGGTAAGCAATGATGATTCCAAACTGCAAAACCCAAAGCCTTTTATTTTAGATAAAAAAAATGAGTTAAAATTAACATATGGAGAAGCAACCATGACCGTATCGGTTGCTGCAGATACACAACATATCAAGTTTTCAACTGAAAAGTCAGGACAAGAAGATACTAAAAAGGATAAATTCTTAAAAACAGCAAGTCAATTAGTTGGTCTATCAGGTGATAAAATTGTCACCACTAAACTCGAGAATATGCAAAATGATTCAAAAACAAAAAATGGTCTATATTGTTTAGCTCAAAGTTATATGTTGAATTGGAAACCGGGGGAAGAACCCAAGTTGACGACACAATCGTCAGAAGAAATGAAAATGTTGTTGATGTATATGTATCTTGTTCATAATCAGTTTAAAAAAACCATACCCGCTTTTGAGACATTTCCATTTGATAGGATGGAACTTAAAGTGACAGGACTATCAAACGTAGACTGTCGAAAAATACAAGATGAATTTTTAACCTATCAAAAATATATTACCAAAGATAGTAAAGGTGATTTTAGGGATATCCATGAGAAGTTAAAGCTTGGACCGAATCAAAAAAACGAATTGAAAACACTGGCTGAAGATAAACAGAATGATATGCTATTGCAAGATATGAAAAAACTACTTGCCGTCGGTCATAAATACGATTCAAGAGATCAAGCAATCGCAAATAAGGAAGTTGAGCATATTCTAAAAACCAGCCAATTTAAAGATACGCTCAAGGAGTTTGTAAAAGAGACTCCGCAGAAGACTGCTTGGTATGATGTACAATCTAAACTTAAATTTGCTACAGATAAAACCGTGGATACTGCTGATTTGAAAAAGGAAATCCAAGATAGAACAATCAAGGGCCCCAAACGACAATAGATGGTCATATTTGTGCTAAAATATAGATATCAGCAACAGTGAGGACATTGACATGGGCACTTCTATGCATGAAAACCATTGTGTGATTAAAGGCTCACTCGAAGAGATGGCTTACAAGGCTTTGTTTAAACAATTGTTGGATTCAGCGCCTGTTATTCCTGATAAATTAACTGATCAAAATGGTCTCTTAACTACTAAAATTAACGAATTGAAGGCGCAAAGTGATGCTGCAACGAATGAACAAAAGATACAAGAACTCAATGATATGGAAGCCCTTCAAGCAGCGTATTTAAAATACGAGGCGCAGCTAAAAAGTTCCCAACGTCAGACTAAATATATTCCTATTTTTGCAGGTGAAGATATTCAAGATATTGAAGTGATTATACCTAATTGTGCGCATTTGAAAGCGGCAATTGAGAATAATCCTTTTACCAATCGCTCTTCTGAAACCCCTGATACAGGGTCTAGCATTACAACAGCAGGGGGCTTGACCCGGATGGGCCTCGAAATGCCAGCCAATGCCATCTATAAAGTGAATTATGATTCATGCACCATGACATTCGACTCCAGCAACAAAATCACCATTTCACCAAATGTTGAAGGCCAAACAGTGGATCTTGATAAGATTCGGCTGTTTCAAAAACATGTTCTCGCAAGTGTGATGGAAGACCCACAGGCTCCCATCAAAATATCCTTTCCTAAATCTATAGATGATAAAAGAAAATTCGAAATTATTAACGAGATGATTGTCGCTTATATGTCTGTGACCGGCCCTAAAGGAGAAATTGATAGCAAAGGCTCAGAGGCAAGACGAGAACAGTTTATCAAAAATCTCCTTGCAGGAAACACCATTACATACAGCGATACCATTTCCGTTGCCAAGAATGACTCTCCTAAGATCTTTACTGGAAAGATAAAAGATTGGGGTTTGGAAACCGCTTTAAAAAACTTAAAGGGAACGAATGTTGTTAATCAACCATCAACCAAAGAAATGGTTTCAGAATACCAAGAGTCCATCAAGCAACTGAATCGTCAAGGGATTATGATGGAGATGAATGCCAATTTAAATAAAGTTACTTTAGAGGCTTTAGTAAAAGACATGCCTGGCGCCCGACTGTTGACTACCCGCGAGGTCGTTCGTTCTGGAACCAATGCTCCGGTGGGGGGCGCACAAATGATTTTACGTGGTCTAGAAGGTTTAATTCCGGCAAGTTTTAAGCATAATAGCGGTGCACGAAATGATATGGATGATAAATTAGAACTTTATTCCCGTGAAGGCATTGATAACGCTCATAAGCGTGTCATTAAAGCCTGTATGGCAGATATCATTTTGAAAGTTGCAGGCATAGACTCAAAGATTGAAGCAGGAGATATTGTTCAATTGGACTCATTTAAAAAATTAAATGATCCGAAAACATATAACATGCAAACCGGTGAAGTCTTGGCTTTTTTAAATTCAGATACGGTGGAAAAAGCTAGGAAAGAAATTCGCAAACCTAGCACTAGTCCAGCTCCTGGAATGACGAATTAAATCGAATCCGGCATCGGCCTTTCGAGTAATTGTAGGGCTGCTTCTTGAGCACCACATTCACCTTTAAGTACACGGTGCACCGCATAGCAAATGGGCATGTCAATGTGATGGGCTTGCGATAAAGCATACACCTGCTCTGCATTATATAACCCTTCAACCACTTGTTGGACATGTTCTGCAGCTTTTTCAACGCTCATGCCTTGTCCAATGCATAAACCAAAGCGACGATTTCGCGATTGATTGTCGGTACAAGTTAAAACCAAATCACCCAAACCTGCTAGTCCTGTAAATGTTTTAACATTCGCGCCAAGCTTTAATCCCAATTGCGTCATCTCATGGATGCCACGGGTAATGAGTGCTGCGCGTGAATTGGCGCCATATTCAAGGCCATCACTCATGCCACATGCAATGGCTAAAACATTTTTAACCGCGCCACATAATTGGACGCCGACTAAATCACTCGATACATAAACCCGATTGATGTTGGAGTGCAGGAGTTGTTGCCAGTGTCGACAGATTTCATCTTGATTGCCAGCCACGACCAATGCGGTGGGTTTTTTCTGCGCCACTTCTTTGGCAAAAGATGGACCACTAATAATGGCCATGGGGGTATTGC
>Ga0255243_1000295_pt1 | contig 9857 bp, 1 predicted proteins | sample ColtaT_3_FD_183674 | JGI IMG/M metagenome (GOLD analysis project Ga0255243, IMG submission 183674) | Metatranscriptome of freshwater microbial communities from Columbia River, Oregon, United States - Colum_Atlam_RepB_8d (Metagenome... | ecosystem: Environmental > Aquatic > Freshwater > River...
CGTGAGGTCTAAGCCACACCCGAAAGGTGATGGCGTTCCCGGCCTGGCGTTTTTTAGTGGTTCATTAATTATTATCGTCGACATGATCGACAAAGAAACAGATGGAATAAACACACAAAACCCCTTTGAATCATCCGATTCAAGAACTTTCACACCACATATTCTGCATACTCAAAGCGAGTTTCTTACTTATGAAGAAGAGAAGCATGATTTCAAGCATGCTAATGAAGCTCATACATCATCTACAAATTTCTTTATTAATGATATAAGCAAGTCTACTTATACTTGCCTGACTGATTACGGAGGCCATTGTGTTGCTCTCCCCGATTGTCCAAGTCCTTTTAACATTAGGGTTAAGGATACCTCTGCTATCCCTCTTTGGGATGCGGTCCCAAAGAATGAAGGTAAAGACAATCAAAATGTGACCAAGAAATCTACTAAGGTCGTGAAAAATGAAATTATTACCCCACATAAAGTTCATAAGCACGATCCCGATCTTCCAACGTTTTATAGTTATATTAGAAAGTTGCCCGGCCACAAAAACTTTAAGCCCGAATTTGATGAAAGAGTCTATACTGATGCAGTTCGGGCAAAACGTCGCGAGAAGAAGAAGAAAACAATAACCCATAAGGTCACTAACCAATCAATTAACGACGTTAAGTTCAGCATTTCACAGACGTTCGCACCCGTGTCAAATGACATCGGTGATCTAATATCTTACGCAGAGCGCATGGAGGTCGCCAATTACTATGCCAAGGAACCAGAGCATAAAGTTGAAGAAGACAAGACACCAGAGGAATCTCGTGAGATGCTGTTAAAATGGGATCTGTCTATCGATCAGTTAAATTCTAATCGTCATTTATACCCGAACCGAAATGTCTTTTATGGGTCATATTTAGGGTATGACACAGATGACGTTCATACTTGCTTTGATCCCGTTAGTTACCCAGGGAGATGCTACCAGGCTTGTTTGATATTTGCACATTTCTCTGACCTGCGTGAGGATTTGCTCAAAGGCACATTATCAGTAAGACTAATTGATGCCCTAGTTGGAACCGGTGTGTTCCCTCATATAACAGGAGCATATCTTCCAACATTTTTCCGATTTGACATCACAGATGATTTGGGCCATGTCATGATCGACTTAACCGCGCCAGATCCAGAATGGCGACATCACCAATTAAACGTCGATCTTGGTTCTATATTGGCAGAAGAGATGAAGGGACCAATATTGTGTTTCGATGACCAACTCAATCTCCTCAAGTACCTCTCAGACCACCACTTTAACGAATGTCCGGTAGTCGAGATTAAAATGTCAAATGACGGATTCCTGTGTGAGTACGATGGAATTGTGTTTAAAAGTTCGAAGAAAAAGACAGTTGAACAATCGCTTAAGATCTATCATAATCGTAAAGCCATTCTCGGTCACTTGAGCAACAAGAATTCCAAGACTACAATGATGACTAGTGACAATTGCTACGATCCCAGTAATCCCAAACCGGGTCTCTATCATGACGTCCTTGACCGGCCAGCTTTGATATCCCTCATGGCTCAAAGATCACTGCCGAAGAACATTATTAATATACAGAATGAGCCCGGTGGCCCATTTATATGGACAAATGGCACGGTCACAATTAGCTCTAACAAGAAGATGATCACACAAAGTTGCGCTGATATCATTATTTATAAGTTATCAAAGAGCAATGTCGAAATAAAATCGCAGTTCATCCCCTTGAGCACAATACGCAAGTCAAAACTCTGCTGGATAGATATAGAGAAGACCGGAGACACAATTTCGTCCTTGTATTTTGAAGATGATCAAATTCAGCATACATTTTTAATACAAGGTCAGTGTCATCAGAGCACGTTTTTGAGTCATGACTACAAGAAGAAATTGACATTAACCGGTGAATATTATAAATGGCCTGGCGAACAGCTTGAAAATGTAATCGAATCGGTGTATGCATTGGCCGCCACATCGCAATACACCATAATGAAAGATGCTACATTAGAGTCTGTTTATCTAGACTTCGCTTCCCTCCCACCAGTCGTAGATATCGGTAAGGCAAATAGCGTAGCACCATTTACTTGTCCTTTACTAACAATTGCTACTGATACACTTGCTGCTGGTTTGCCAATTAAACACGACGGAAAGCATGAAGTTGCATTATGGAGGTCGTACTTTGGTATTGAGCGCCACAACAAAGTCATTAAGGGTATGAGATGCTTCAAGACCTATTTTGAAAATCACTGTTATGAATCAGCTATAGTCTATTGCTGCAGTGATGAGAGGGTTCGTTACATGCTCCTCGGTGGGCTGTTAACACTCGACAATTTGGAGGCCGAATATGCCATGCTCTCACTCAAATTTAAGTCAATATATGGGAAAATGTTACCTACTTTTGGGGACGTCTTTTGCCCTGAGTGGATTCCAGAAGCTTGTCAGATAGAAGAGAATGAGCAGTGTTATCACATCGAGTGTTCATACGACTCTAATGAAGTCATTAAAGCCCCTTACTATCCAAAGAAACCATTCAAAGGTCAATATACTATTGAGCAAATCTACACCACAAAATCACTGCTCATAGTTACAGATATCGGATCACATGGCAAATACCTTGGTTTCCCTGATGCACATGCTATTATATCTCAACACGGGAGTGGTCATAATACCTATTACACAGCCCGTTATGGTTGTGCGATCTTACAAGCATCCAATAAGAAACGTGTCCGTTACATGTATAATGTATTGACCGCAAAAGCCCCCTCTTCCCTGTCTCTACAATTGAACAGCTATTACCTATCAGACTCCGAACTGAAATACTTACCAGCCATTTATGCACATGTTTCATCGGGAGTTCTCAAAACTGTTTATGCATATATCGATAATCGATATTACACGTGGCATATACGCACTCCACGGCCCATTAATGAGACTCATTACCAAGCAGGCCATAGTGTTAAGTTCGTGGAATCGGAGATAAATCGATTAATCGGTGGAACAAAACTATACATTTCACTCTACCGCGGAATACAGAATTTGTTCAATATACAAGCTCAACCGATTAATCCATATTCGTTTAACCCCGCATTCGTCTTTCATTCCCGTGTCCCTGTGATGGAAGAGGTTTTATATAAGAGCTTTGAGAAAACATACTCATTTCCCCTCCCTTCACAATACTATATACCATACTTCATGGACTATATGTCCATTAGCCCTAATATCACTAATGACCTTTTTGACCCACCCTTGTTAGGATACTGTTATGACATAGGCATTTTGTATACAAGGAGTGACAATTTCAAAAAGATGCTGATGCGATCAAATTATTATGAAGCTAAATGGTATACGAAGAATGGACTTACCGCATACCAAACCCAGTGCACTTTGTTCCCAAAATATTCCGTGATCATAAATGGGAGTAAGTTACAACATCTATACGTCGCCCTCACATGCAATGAATATGGACCACCTCCCAGCAATTACGATCCACTGATACCACTGGGTGGCAAAGGTGACGCTAAGAGAGGAAAGATTTATGTTCCCAAGCTGAAGAGCAACCCGTCCTTGAACGCATCACGTTCATCAAAGACGCAATCTTCGGTTGCACAATTCCAAAAAGAAGATAAGAGGACAGATAGATACTTGAACACTCATATTAAAGAAGAGCAGAGACCTAAGACGTTTCAACCTCGCACAACACTCGCTGATCATATTGAAACGACACCCGGTGGCTTACGGCAAGCTTTTATAAAACAACATTTTTTGGAATGTTTGGACCAAGTTGCGGACATAAATCCTGAACATGTCAATTTAGCTTATGAAACCAGGCATTATGATGATTACTATGCCAAGATCCACAATATTGAGTTCAACGAGCAGATAATCCCAATGAGTGCTCCACCCATTCGTTCTCGCTACTGCGCTTATTATGCTATAGCTTCTTGTCTTTGTTATTTGTTCGATAAAAAGCCAGACCTGTTTACCCCATATATGAAATATGCCCACACACCAGATCAGAAGCATCATCCCCTACCAGAGATCATTTACTTAACAGGAATGATCAAGTTAACTCATTGGATGGCCTCATCAACAAAGCATGACAATCAACTTATCTCATGTTTGGAGACCATTCTTATACAACTGTTTCAGCGCTCAGGCTCAAAGATTCAATTTGCTTTTAGGAAAATCAATGGCGTTTATACACCATTGACTAGACGTGATATAATACGTATCGTTGCTGCACTACCTATTAAGGCAATAGGTGTACTCGATTGTTCCAGAGATTTGTCGCTATTATATCAAACAGCAGAACCACATTGCTATATTTACATTGATGCAAATGCTAAACACGCACTTGGACCATCATGCATGCGAATAGAACCACTTCCAATTGTTCGTCTTACATGTGCAGTTGACGCTTTTTCAAAAGTTATACCAGCTAGGAGTCTACAGTTCCACTCCGTCAACAATGCTATATTCAGAGAAAGGATTCCTCACATTTTTTCAGCCGTGCGTCTTATGACCACGACTAGCGACGAGTCCGCAGATATCTACGAGGCTCATGTGGTTGATGCAGTTGCACAGATATATGGCTTTAAAGTCAACCTCATTGCTTTTAATGATAAAGAAGTTCGACTCATAGTTCGGTTAAATTCAAGCTTTAACGAGGTTATCACCTACCCAACTATCATTTTAGACGAAGTCAATATACACTTTGACATACCAAGCGCTTATCCACAAATACATTTGTTGACCTATTTAAGAGAGTGGTATGATAATGAAGAACAGCCAGTCAACGACCCACTTCAACCAGAAATCAAATCTGAACATGAAATAAAAGAAACACAGGTGGTGACTAAACTTGTCATTGAAGCCACCGAAGAGGCTAAGAGTGAAAAAGGCCCCGATAGTCCACGAAGCCGTAAGTCAACAGTTAGCATTTCTACCAGCCACAAGTCTGCTATACAAAAGATCGAAATGCCTCGAAATATTAATTATAACCAGCAACGTGCGCTGAAAGCCCTGAATGAGAATATAGAGTTCACAGGACCACGTGATATAAGGGCTCAAGTTCTATTCGTAAACCAATACTTCGCAGAGTTTGGTATGCAAGTACCAGTACCGAACAATACGTTCCCAAACTTTGATGGTGATACCACTTACGCCTTATGCGCCTATGTACACCGTGGTGAGGCCTATAGGATATATTGCGAGCTTGGTTTCGGCCGATCATTATGTGATCACTTTGAGGGATTGCCAAGTGTCGATTTCGAAGGGCCGTTTTTTAATATCCCAATTGGTCAAATGATACCAAACAATATACTCAATCCAAGACCCACATATGCCGTTCGAGGTGCTGCAAAAACCTGGTTGCGACCTGAGGCTTGGCTACCACTTGAAAAGGACCAAAATGGTAGTCCAATACTTATCCTTATCCGATATCAACGTGTTGCAGCAATGGACGTAGAACCAGTGCACCCAAATGATGTTCCTGTCCGTGCTGTCCAAATTTATGACATAATATCAGAATTTTATACCCGCCCAGTGAACACACAGCATAAGCGTGTCTGCATGGCTATGATACGAAATAATGTCCCAGCACTTACATCCCCTGAAGCGGCGTGGGCCCGAGTAACTATAGATCAAGTCTATGAAGAGCATTTAAAGCAGAATGAGAAAGAAAGGCAGAAGCATATGCTTGCGACGAAGAAAGATCTTACCTATTATGCTTTCTCCAAAATACACTCTGGTGATAAGTATATCTCAACAGGTTATCCAATAGGCTCAAAAGACTACACACCAGAGACAACCGGCCCAGTTAATTTTTATGTCAAGGATTTCGTGCCGAATAACCATTACATAATCAGGGATATTCCACACCATAGAGGTAGCGGCCGTATGATAGATGTGCCCGATCATAAGTTGCTCCAAGGATTTAGGGAGGTTACCAATTTAGAAGCTATTGATGCATTAGCTTATGCTCTTGCCGGATTTTTCCTTCAAGCTATTATGTCACTGTTTTTGTTGATTAAAGCAGCATACAAGTTGTATGAGTGGTCATGGTTTTGGAAGACACAGACACACAAAACAATGCTTGGCATGTACTATGACAGCTTAGTTGACCTTCATGACCATAGTAAACTAGCTTTAACGCTTCCTAAGATATCATGTGTACTATGGCTCATTTTTGTTGTTTACAATATACGTAAACAAAATATTGCTATCACGCGTCTCATTTATCGAACGGGCCTCGTCTTGTTAATTGAAATGTTGTTCCAGATCCATGTCGGGTATGTCTTTTTGTTTATTTATTGCGCGATGAATTACCACACACCTCCTGAACCAGTACTCCGTGGCATTTATATACGCAATAGTGACTATATGAGTGAATATATAATGGGTGGTACAGTCGAGCATCAGATCGATGAAAAGTATCTTCTAGATATGAAAGCTCCGAACGCCACTGCTGAAGTTAAGTTTTACCTACGCGGGCAAGAAGTGCATTACGACCATATAATTCAGCAAGCAAGAGCTAACAAGTTCACACCCATAAGCTATCTAAGCCTTCATGGTCAAACGAGTGACCCTATGCATGTTATGGCTACTAGTGATCTTAATACAATCAGTGCTTTGTTGTGTCGAGCCGTAAAACCTAGAACAGACATATGCCCTATCGATTTACTGTTTTATAAAGATTTCACCGAGCAATTTTTGAAAAAATACTTAGTGAAACCTACCAGAATCATTTCATGCAGCGAATATATAGAACAAGTAGACGAGGGGCCAAAACGTACTTTGTATCGCAAGACTCTTGAGGGAATTTTAAATGGAGACAAATTGAAAACATCCTATACAGGGTTCATGAAAACGAGAGAGTCGAGTTTGTCTATTGGCCGCCCAAGATTTCTGACAAACCCACCGGATTGCTGGAAGGTTATTTCAGGAGCAGTTAACTACAATATCATTCATGCATTGAAGCAGACATGTCCTGGGTTTTGTCACGGATTTAATAACGATCAACTCCAAGAACGCATCAATAAGCTGCTTAAAAATTATCAAGACCCAGTTTTTATATCTCTGGATGGCTCAGCTTTTGACTCAACTCAATACGAACCTTTGCTACAAGCAATAGATGTTAAAATTGTCGATTTTTATTTGCCAATTATATATCCTCACTTAGGTTTATATAAGTTTATGTATCCAAACATAAGGAAGCACCTTCGAAATACGACTTGTAGAGTGAAGATGTACTGGCAAAAGAAAATCAACAAACGAACCCAACTCATGGCAGATCTAAAGCTTAGAGGAACCGTTACATCCGGTGACCCCCTTCGAACGACATTGGGCAATACTATGCGATTGTTATCATATTTGGAATATATTGCCCACTTAGCCGGTATAAACGCGTCATGCTTAGTTGCAGGCGACGATGGGCTTATAATTGTTGAATCAAGAGATGCGCCGCATTTCGCTAAGTATATGGACATGGTTTACGTGAAAGATGGCGAATGTGGCGGTCTCGGTCAGATATGTAAGGAGTATAACATCTCTTCTTATAAGACAACTTTCTTATCAAAAGATATACTCCGCCAGCGTGTTTCAACAACAGTTGCATCAAGAAAACCAGACCGTTTTGCTTACACTGGAGAGTCGGTTGATCCGTCTAAGATCATAAAGAAATACACGCTAAGAAATCATCGTGACGCCGTTCTCACATCGATGTCATCAATGACTAATCGTCTACCACATTTGGAGGCCATTATGAGCGAACTCCCTAAATACAAAATCTCGAAAAAACTAAAGGATTGGGAGCACCATTACGCGTCCGGTATTTCTGAGTTTGATGGTCAGATATTTTTGGCACATTATAAAGAATATGTGTACACCATGTATCAGCCAAATCAGGTTGGTGTAAAACATTAAAACAATAATACAATTAATCACAAGAAAATGGAGATTCACGCCTCCATTACTAGTAATGCTAGTTTCAGTGCATGCTTCGGCATTCCTTAGTGTACATAACCTTTTAATTTTTACCCAACCCCGGCCTTTTAGCCAACGAACCAGATGTCACAAAACCAAAACCCCAAACCCAAATCAGAGAAGAAGAACAAGAAAAACAAGCAGAAGAATGTAGATATGCCAACTATTATGAAAGCCTTCACAGATGCTATCAAGAGCCTTAAGAAGAAAGAAGGTGATAAAGTTAATACACCCGATAAGGCCGTTGCTTTGTTTAATAGCGATCAGGACTACAAGCAAGATATTATCGATATAATCGACAAAGCAAAGTCAAAGACCTCACGCCGTGGGATCTTACTCCGCCGCATTGAGGCATCCTTAGGTGAGAAGTTTGTTTCACATTATTATCCAGAGTACTTTAATATGAATGATGCCAACAAAATGGACAGACTTGCTTGTCTGCTCACTGATGATCTTGGTATATTAAGCACTGCAGCTAAATATGCCGTACCAACACTTATCAATCTCGCCAAGGAACATGGACCTTCAGTTTTGAACTGGCTGTATGATAAATGGCAATTCTATCATAACAATAAAACTCATGGATCAGGTACAGGTCTCGTTAAGGTTGTTGCCCCAAACAGTATCCAACTAGTCGACAACAATACAGTTTGCCCCGCATATCTTGCATTTGTTTTCGACCCTGAGGGAGCAACCTGCGCCCAACCAACAACCCTCGACACTGTTTGCGCAAGTATGCGCAAGACAGTACAATACGATTTAACTACAGGGTTAGATGGTAACTTATTATTTTATATGATAGATGATGGCGCGTTCAATGGAACAGCTACGAATACCAATTACTTTATCGCAGTCAGTGGTCAATTCAATACATCAAATATCACCACAGGTTTAGCTAGTGGTTACACTTACCTCGCTGGTCCATATGCAACCGCACCACTAGATTCAGCAAAATCTACAGCCATTTCAACATGTTTTATCCCATCCCAGGCCTTGTTGAACCTACAAGGCCGTGTCGTTATGGCTCATATCCCAAATGCTGTCACAAACACCATGATGACACCAACACCAGCCATACCTTTTGATACCATCATGAATTGCCCTTACTTGCAGGCCATAAATTTGAATGGTACCAAAGAGGTACGTCAGTTGTCGACATTTACTGATCCAACTGACTTATCGTTTGATGATACGGATATTCTGTTAACACAACCACCATTTAATTCGAACGGTTACAAAGTTACTTATATTTCAGTTATCGGTGCAACACCCCAAACAATCATTGGTAACGTCATGATCACCGTCGGTGGTGATGCTGCACCGGAACCCCAGTTATATGGTGTTATTGACCAGAAACAGACTCCAAATGCACCAGCAACAATGGCATGCTATGGTGCTATTCTTAAGGCATTCCCTCAGATTACACAACTAAAACGTGAAGACTCCAAGAAGCTGAGGATGTTTATCCAAAATCTCAAATCTACGCAGTTTTCTGAAGTTTACTCTGCAATTTGTGGTCATTTAATGGAGAATCCAGTTGTTGTCCATAAAGAAACAAGTGGTTTAATGGAAGGAATCAACGCCCTACAAGGTGGTGACGAAGTTATGAGCTTTGAAATGGAGTAAGGGCCAGCCTAGCAGTCTGGCCCGAGGGTGGTCCCCTCGGCTCCTTTCTCCATCTTCTACTACTAACTTTCGTACTATCTCTGATCATTAAGTTCTCAATAAACTCAGTTTCATTTTATCGATTTTCAAGTATTATATACACAATAAAAATAAATATGACCTTTTACATAATTCTCATAGATTACGTTTATGACGTCGTCTTGAGAGGTAGCTCCCTAACCAGGAGCGATGGACTCTTGTCCAG
>Ga0255243_1000296_pt1 | contig 9856 bp, 12 predicted proteins | sample ColtaT_3_FD_183674 | JGI IMG/M metagenome (GOLD analysis project Ga0255243, IMG submission 183674) | Metatranscriptome of freshwater microbial communities from Columbia River, Oregon, United States - Colum_Atlam_RepB_8d (Metagenome... | ecosystem: Environmental > Aquatic > Freshwater > River...
GACGACGGAAAGCGCGGTTATTCAATCGGCACGGGAGAAGGGCATCGCGCTGTACCCGGTCTATCTGCACGGCTCCGGTCGGTGGAGTTTTCCCGGCGTGGCGCGGCAGACGGGGGGCGCGGCGTTCTGGCTGCGCGAGGTGCGGAGCGCGGCGGCGATCGTTGCGGCGATCCGGAATCCGTACCTATTGACGCTGCAGGGCGGTGTGGGTCAGATCAAAGTAAAAGGCAGGGAGAAGACTTTCGTCTCGTCCCTGCCTTTTGCGAACGAATAAAGCCTGCTTAGTTGCGGGCGTTCTGGACTTTCGGCGTGGCCAGGTAGCCGACGATCAGATCCTTGCCCACTTCGTTGATCACGATCTCGTAGGGCTGGCGGGCCTTGGATGTGTAGAACTGCAACGGCTCGTTGATGGATTTGTCCTTCTTTTCCACCTTCTTGTCGTCGGCAATCAGCTCGATGGTGAACTTGTTCTTCTTCAAGTCGGATTTCTTCAGCGTGAGCAGCACGTCGCCCACCTTCTGGGGCATCTTGGCCTTGGGCAGGCGGAACTCAAAGTAATTCCGTTCGCCGAGCGCCTTCAGCGCCTGCAGTTCCTTGCCGTTGGTGGCGACGAGACCGCTCTGTTCGCCCAGATCACCCCGGACGCGCTTTAGATCGCCAATGGTCTTTTCCAACTCGGTCTTCGTGCTGGCCACTTCCGTCTTCACGGCGCCCACTTCGGTGGACACTTCACCAACCTTGGAGTTGACGGCGGCGGTCTGTTCCTTCACTTCCGTGATCTTGGACGTCAAGGCGCCTTCCACAGCTTTCGTTTCCTGCTTCAGGGTCTTCTCGAGTTCCTGGACCTTCTTCTCCGCATCGAGCTTGGCCTGGCCAACGGCCATCGCCTGCGCCCGGCGCGCGGCTTCCAGGTCGTCCTTCAGCTCACTGACGTACTGCTTGCTGGCGCGGGTGGAAACGGCGGCGGTCTGTTGGACCTCCTGGATTTCCATCTTCAGAGAAGACTGCAACGCCTTGACGTCGTTCTTGGTTTTGTCGAGCTGGGTAAACAGGTAGACATTGGCGCCGAGGAGCGCCAGGACGGATCCGAACAGAATCGGAATCTTGAGACCTCCGCCTCCACTGGGCGCGGGCGGGGGGGGCATATAGCCAGGTTGATTGGGGTTCACGTTCGGAGGGCCTCCTGCACTACTTTTGAGCAAAAACCGGATTCACCGCGGACGCGGCTGATATTTCTAACAGTTTATCACCCGTCCGTACAATGAGATGCGCTTGGCGGGGGTTGCGTTCCAATGCCGTTTCACACACTGTGACGATCGCGCCCGGGTTTAGCGAATTCCAGGTACTCCTGTTTGGGGATCCCGGGTTCGAAGCAACGGCGGCAGCGGGCTTCATACATCCCGGTGGCGCCGACGACGATGAGTTCTTCACTCTCCACCAGCCGCTGGGTGTGCTTGGCCGGATTGCCGCAACGCATGCAAATCGCCAGTGTTTTGGTGATGGACTCGGCGAGTGAGAGCAGCTCCGGCATCGGCGGGAAGGGGCGGCCGAGGTAGTCCGTATCGAGCCCGGCGATGAGCACCTGTTTGCCGCTGTCGGCGAGTTGCTGGGCGATTTCGACCAGGTTCGGGCCGAGGAAATTTGCTTCGTCGAAGCCGATGACTTGCGTACGCCAGTCGAGCAGGGTGAGAACCTCGCGCGCATCTTTTATTACTTGTGACGGCATGCGGCAGTCGGAATGGGATACGATTTCGTCGGCGGAGTAGCGGTCGTCGAGAACGGGCTTAAAGACCTGCACGCGTTTCCGGGCAATTTTCGCCCGGCGCAGCCGCCGGATGAGCTCCTCACTTTTTCCTGAAAACATCGGTCCGCACACGACCTCGATCCAGCCGATGTTGCCTGTCACAATATCCATATCCCCACTATCATGGCACGCACTCTGCAACCGGAACTGATGGACTCGGCTTCGGCTGCCGATGTGGCGCTGAACCTGCGCGATTTATCGCGGATCAATCGCTGGTTCGGGGGCAACCGGGCGCTGGCGAAGGTGCTGGATCCGCACCTTCGGCGCAATCCGGAGTCGCTGGTGTTGGACGTGGGGGCGGCCAATGGAGAGACGCTGCGATGGCTGTCGGCACGGTATCCGCGCGCCCGCTTCGTGGCACTCGATCAGGCGGAACGGCTGCTGGAAATGGGCAGCGGGCCGCGCGTGGCGGCCGATGTGTTTGCCTGGCCGGTGCGGGCGAAGAGCGTCGACATCGTACTGTGCAGCCTGTTCCTGCACCATTTTACAGATGGCGATATCGGGCGAATTCTTGCGAATTTTGAGGACGCCGCGCGCGAGGCCGTGGTGGCTGTCGATCTGCACCGTCATCCTTTGTCGCGCGGGTTTCTGCCTGTTACCCGTTTCCTGGCCGGGTGGCATCCGTTGACGGTGCATGATGGCGTGATCAGCGTGGATGCCGCGTTTACGCCTTCCGAACTGCGAGCATTAGCGCCGCGCGGGCGCGTCCGTTCTCACTGGCCGTGGTTCCGGTTATCGCTCGAAATCGACGTCAGTCGACCTCGATAAACCCGGTCATATACAGCGCGCCATGACCGCTGATGCGGACGCGGTCCCCGCGGTCCTCGCACCACAGTTCGCCGCCGCGGGGCGATACCTGACGGGCGAAGAGGCTGGATTTGCCGAGCCGGGCCGCCCAATAGGGCGTCAGCGTGCAGTGTGCGGAACCGGTGACGGGATCCTCGTCAATCCCTTGTTTCGGCGCGAAAAAGCGGGACACGAAGTCACAATCGTCGCCGGGCGCGGTGGCGATGAAGGCCCACGGCGCCAGCTGTTTCAGCGCCGTCATGTCCGGTTGCAGCATCTGCACTTCGGCCGCCGTGGCAAAGACGCACATTGTATCGCGGGCCGCCAGGATGGCCGTTGGCGCCGCGCCGAGGGCCGCGGTGATGGCTGGGTCGAGCGTTTGCGGTTGGCCGGGGCGGGAAGGGAAGTCGAGCGTGAACATTTCGCCGGAGCGGGCAACCGTTAGCGGGCCGGAGCGGCTGTGAAATGTGACCTGATCCCCGCCGAACCCCAGGCAGTTCATGAGCACGTAGGCCGCCGCTAAGGTGGCGTGCCCGCAAAGGTCCACTTCCACGGCGGGTGTGAACCAGCGCAGCCGGTAGCCGTCCGGCTCCGCCACGAAATAGGCGGTTTCGGCGAGGTTGTTTTCCGCGGCGATGGCTTGCAACGTTGCGTCCGGCAGCCATTTCGGCAACGGACAAATGGCGGCGGGATTGCCCGCGAATCGACGCTCGGTAAAGGCGTCCACCTGGTACAACGGCAGTCTCATTCTTCTACTGTACGCGCGTGCGATGCGGTTCGTTAAGAACCAATTGGTCAAAAATTGCTAAGACTTGTTTGCGGTAATGATAGAGCTGCTTCAAGTTTTCGCGGAAATTGTCGTGGTCGTACTGGCGGCTGTGGGCCCACTTTTTCAGCAGGTCCACGGGGACGTCAATATCGCGCCGGAGCGAGTCCACATTGTGGCCGCGCAAGAACAGGCCGTAGAACATGGCCGCTTCACGCCGGGGCGCCAGCGGATCGGAGAGGTCCCGGTTGCCGGTGAGGATGGAGGGCGGTACTGTTGATTCGGCGCGTTGCACGGCAGGTATGAAACCACGAGTATAAACGGGCGAGTGCACCCTGCGTCAATAGGATTTTCACTCGACTCTTCTCAGATGATACGGAGGTAACCTTCGATGCACTTCAATCGAGGTCGAGAGTCTTCGCCCGTAGTTCCGCCCACAAGGGAAACACAACCGGATTTTCCAGCCACGTCAGCATCCACGTGCCCATCTCTTCTTTTTCGGTCCGTTTTCCCGGGGAGACGTGATGGCTGCGTGCCGCCAGTTTCGCGTGGTCCTTGGCGGTGATGACGATTTGGCGGGCTACTTTTCGGACCTCGGGCGTCCCTTCTTCGTAACAGGTGGAGAGCGCGAGCAGGGAGCGGTGCAGGGCGGGGAACGAGGCCTGGTCGACGCCGGCGACGAGCGGGTGGATTGTGGCGCCCGATGACCGCAACAGCCGCCTCAGGTCCGACTCTGTGACCGGCGTCAACAAACGCAGCAGCGCTGGGAACTCAGCGAGTCCCACTTCGCCCGGTGCCCGTTCGGCGAGCCAGGCAGCCAGCTTCGCCTGCCGTGAGGTCATCGCTCACGTCCCCTTGCCCTTCCGCCAGGCGATGACGGCGCGCTGGTGGTCGGCGTAGTTCTTGGAGAAGTTATGCCGCCGGGTGCCATCGCCTTTGGCGACGAAATAGATGTATTCCGTCGTCGCCGGCCGTAGCGCCGCCGCGATGGCCGCGCGCCCTGGGTTGGCGATGGGCCCGGGGGGGAGCCCCGCCACGGCGTAGGTGTTGTAGGGGTGAACGCGCTGGAGATCGGAGCGATAGATGGTTCCGCGCCAGACGCCCTCCAGCATGGCGGCGTAGATGGTGGTGGGGTCGGCATCCAGCTTCATGCCCTTTTGCAGACGGTTTTGATAGACGCTCGCCACCATCGGCCGCTCTTCGCCCGCGCCGGTCTCCTTTTCCACGAGGGATGCGAGGGTGACGGTGGCCAGGACATTGCCGCCGCCGCCGGCCGCTTTCCATTCCTTGCGGAACTGATCGGTGAACAGCCGACAGAGCGCTTCGGCAGTGATCTTCCGCGGGACATGATAGGTGGACGGGAACAGGAAGCCCTCGAGCGATGGCGCCTGCGGGGCAAGGTCCCGAATCGGCGACGGGTGGCGAGCCTCGGCCAGGAACGCCTGCGCCTTGACGAGACCGGCTTGTTCGATGGCGGCGGCGACGTCATACAGATTGTAGCCCTCGGGGATGCGCAGTTCGACGAGGTAGACGTCGCCCCGGCGGAGCCGCTCGGCCACTTCCCATACCGAGGCGGCTTTGTGGAAGCGATACTCGCCCGCCTGCCAGCGCTGGTTGGGGAGCAGCGCGCGCGCGACGAGCAGATGCCAGCGGGTGGGAATGACGCCGGCTTCGGCCAGCCGGCGCGCCATCTCCATGGTGCCGGTGCCTTTGGGGAACTCGACGAAACTCTCCGTTTGAAAGCCCTGGAACGGGCGGCCCAGCGTGACGCCGATGGCGCCCGCGGCGACGACGAGCAAAACGACTAAAACAACGAGCGCCCGTTTCATTGCGCCGCCAGAAAGCTGTCGAGAATGATCTGTGCCGCCAATTGATCCACGCCGCCGTCGCGCTGCACTGTGCGCCCGGTTTCGCGCAACAGGTGGCCGGCCTCCTGCGACGTCATCCGCTCATCCCACATGCGGTACGGCACTCCGGCGTTCGCCGCCAGACGAGCCGCGAACTCCTCGGCCTCCACGCTCATCTCGCTCGGTGTGCCGTCCAGGTGGATGGGGTTTCCCACCACCAGCAGACGGACCTCCTGCTTCCGGATGATGTCCTGCAGTTGCGCCAGGTCTTTCCGCAGGCTACGGCGATGCAGTGTGTCCATTCCATGGGCCATGATTCCCAGCGGGTCGCTGATCGCCAGCCCGATTCGTTTACGTCCATAATCAACGGCCAGAATCCGCATTTCCTTCAATTATAGTTTCCGCGCGGGCGGCATGTTAAAGTAACGGAGTAGCGGGGCACCTTGGCGGTTCAGGACACATCTTCCCCTTCCATAGTTCAGATCCGCAACACCGGAGGGGTCCTTTTCACCTTCGGCGTTTTGACGGCGCTGCTCTATTTTGGGCGCCTGTTCATCGTCACGCTTTTACTTTCCATCTTCATCGCCTTCATTCTGGAGCCGGTGGTGAACCTGTTCATCCGGATGCGCCTTCCGCGCGGGTTCGCCAGTTTTCTGGTGTGCAGTTTGGCGCTGGTGGTGTTGTATTCGGGGGCGCTGCTCGCCTATTCGCAGGCCGCCGGCATTTGGGAAGAGTTACCCACCTATAGTCAGCGCATCAGCCAGATCACGGAAAAAGTGATGGTGGAAGTAGAGGCGTTTGAGAAGACAGCCAACGACCTGCTCACCCCCCGGCGCTTGCGCGACCAGGAGCGCTTGGCGCAGCAGCAGGCCGAAGCGCAGAAGCAGCAGTCCGCCCGGCGCCGCCGTGCCACGGATCCGCCGATGGCGCCGTTGTTACCTCCGCCTGTCCAGGAAGTGCGCATAAAGTCGGAGCGATCGCCGATTGTGGAGTACCTCTACGAGAACTGGCACCAGTTCTACGACATTCTACTGATGGCGTCCTTCGTCCCGTTTCTCGTCTACTTCATGCTGAGTTGGCGAGACCATTTCGTCCACAATTTCCTGCGCGTGTTCCAGGGGGAATCGCGCGGCATCGCCGCCGCCACACTGGATGGCATTGCCCGGATGGCGCGCGCCTACGTCGTCGGCAACTTTATTCTCGGGCTGCTGCTGGCGCTGGTGTCGATGGGCTTTTTCTGGGTGGTGAAAGTGCCCTACTGGCTGATCGTGGGGCCGATGAGCGGGTTCCTCAGTCTGGTGCCGTATATCGGTTTGCCGTTGGCGATTATCCCGCCGTATCTAGCGGCGTTGACTGTTTACGACAATCTCGCCGATTACCTCGTCATCGGTACGACGGTGGCCTTCTTTCACCTGCTGGCGTTGAACTTGCTGTACCCCAAACTGGTCGGCTCGCGCGTGCACTTGAACCCGCTCGCCGTCACCGTTGGCCTGATGTTCTGGGGCTTCCTGTGGGGCGGCATCGGGCTGGTGCTGGCCATCCCGCTGACGGCGTCCATCAAGGCCATTTGCGACCACATGCCGGGCCTGAGCGGGTACGGCCGTTTGATGGGCGATTGACGCCCGGGCTGTGGTACCCTGCCTCTGATGGATCGTCGACAATTACTCACCGCGGGCCTCGGGTTAACCGCGACTTCGCTCTTCGCCAAGACCGCGAAACTGGACCGGAGCCGGCTGGCCACCGTCACCGACGAAAGCGGCAAAACGCCGGCGGAAAACTTCGAATTTGCTAAGAAATTCGGCCTTCGGTATCTGGAAGTCCGGGGCGTTCCCGGTGGCAAAATGCACTACGCCGACATGCCGGAAGCCCAGTTGAAACAGGCCGCCAAAGAGTTCGCCGACCACGGCGTCAAAGTGTCCTTCTTCAACTCGGGACAATGTAAATTTGCTTACCCCGGAACCGATTACGTCAAGCAGCGTGCGGAGACGCCGGAGCAGAAAGCCAAGCGCGTCGCGCGCGACCAGCAGAGCTTCGATACGCGCATGGAGACGCTGCAGAAGAACATTCGCGCCTCGCAAATTCTGGGCTGCGACAAGATCCGGATTTTCGCATTCCTTCGGACGGCCGAGCCGACGCAGACGATGCAACGGGTTTACGACGCCCTGGGTCCGATGGTGAAGGTGGCGGAGAAGGAAGGCGTGAAGCTGCTCCTGGAAAACGAAGTGGCTTGCAACGTCGGCCGTTGTGACGAGTTGGCCGCGGCGATGAAGGCGATTCCGTCGAAGGCGTTTGGCATCAATTGGGATCCGTTGAACGGGCATCACTTGAAGGAAGAGGTCTTCCCGCACGGCTACGCATTGCTGCCGAAGAAGAAGATTTTGAACGTGCAGGTGAAGGGCAAGAGCATCCTGAAAGAGTTCACGGCCGACTTCCTGGATTGGGCGGCGATCTACTCCGCGTTGGAGAAAGACGGCTACACCGGACAGATCGGCCTGGAGTGCCACATCTTCGGCGAACAGCTGATTCAGCGCTCGCACCAGTGCATGGAAGAGATGATTCGCATCGCCGAAAAGCGGAACGCGTAAGGAGGGGCCATGCCCAATCGAACGCTTCTGATCTGCGCGGGGATTGGGCTGTTGGTCATTGGCGCCATGGTGGGCGGCGGGCTGTTCGCCAGCCGTGGCGCGCATTTGGAGTTAGAGGGTAGTGTGCGCAAGACGCGCGTGGCGGCGCTGAGCCCGACGCGGACCGTTGTCGTGTTGGATTTCCGCGCGTCGAATCTGGCGGACTATCCGTTCGTTGTGAAGACGATCGAAGTGGAAGTGACGCTCGCCGACGGCCGGAAAGAGATTGGCCAGTTTGTGCCGGAAGTGGATGCCAAAAGCCTGTTTCCGGCGCTGCCGGCGCTGGGCGACAAGTTAGCCGTGTCGATCGGGACGGGCGAGAAGATCGGCAAGAAGCAGACGGTGGAGCGGATGGCGGCGGCGAGTTTCAATCTTCCTGAGGCCGATCTGGAAGCGCGTAAAGGCGTGCTGCTTCGCCTGCGCGACGTCGACGGCCCGGTCTCCGAACTGCGCTAGCGCTTTTCCAGGTGCGCCAGCGGATTGTCGAACGGGAAGCCGAACAGCCGGGGGTTCTCGCCGATCACGGCGGCAGAGAAGATGTAGTAGACGTAGTCGTAGGTTTCCTGCGGCCACTTGTCTTTGTACTTCGCTAGCACCTGCCAGAAGTTGCGTTCCTTGGGGTTGGCGGGCATGGTCTGCAACAGCTTGATGATGCGGTGTTCGCCCCAGTTGTAGGAGGCCATCACCAGCAGGCCGGATGCCTGCGCGTCGGTGGAGTAGATGTCTTTGATGTACTTCGACGCGGCAACGGTCGCCTTCTCCCAGTTGTGGCGATCGTCGCCGGGGTCGGGCCTGGGGAATTCGAACAGCGGGCCGGTTTTCAGGCCGTATTTCTGGCCGGTTTCGGGGATGAACTGCCACATGCCCTTAGCGTGGCCCATGTAGGTCATCGGGCCGCTGATCAACGGTTCGAAGTTACTCTCCTGCATCGCCAGATAGAAGAACTGCGGCGGCAGGCCGCGGTCCAGAAATTCTTTGGCGATGCGGACGTTGTAGCCGTTGGAGATGGCCCGGTCGACGGCGGTTTTGTAGCGGGACGACGACTGCCATTTGGCGATGTAGCTCTTCACTTCGGTGATGAACTCCGGTGGCGCCGCCAGTTCGCACTCGCCGAAAACGCGCGCCATGCGGAGGATGAGCCGGTCTTCTTCCGATAGCTTCTGGTCGTAAATCTTCAGGCCGGACAGGAACTTGTCGTACTGGCCCTCCATCGCCGTGCGCCGTTCGCGGAACTTACGGATCTGTTCGGCGCCCTGCGCGCCACCCGTTTCGGCCACCAGGCGCTCGACGTTGGCGATGTCGACGTCCATCGACTTCATCGAGTAGAACAGTTCCTGCGCCATCGCCGTCTGCTTGCGGACCTGCTGATCCCGGTACCAGGCGAAGCCGCCGACACCCAACAGCAGAAACACCAATCCGCCGACCACCCAGCCATACTTCCGCTTCTGCTTCTTCTGCACCTGCGTGAAGGCCTTGCGGATCATCATCGTCCGCTCGCCGGCCGGTGCGTCGGTGTTGCCCGTCAGGTACTTGTCGGTGTAGCTGGCGATCATGCGCGTCTCGCCGCCGGTGATCGGGGCCGGTTGCGCCGGCACCTGCATCTGCGGCTGCGGCGCGGGTGTCTCAACGGCCATCATTACCCAGGGGCCCTGCACGCCCAGGCGGAAGGAAATCGTCTGGCCAATGGCCACAGTTTGCACCCGCTGTCCATCCACCCAGATGCCGTTGGCGCTGTTGAGATCCTGTACCCACCACTGCCCGTTGGCGAAGGCCACCGTCGCGTGTTGCCGGCTGACGTGCGGGTCCTCGATACACAACTCGCACTCGGCCACGCGACCGATTTTGAACGTCTGCGTGAAGGAATAGTCGCGCGGCGCCGTGTCGGCAATACCGACACGCACGCGGACAACCGGATTGGGTGGGGTGTTGAAAGTGCCGGACACAGGAATCTATTTGGTAGGCGCGGCAGGGATCGAACCTGCGACCCTCAGCTTAGAAGGCTGATGCTCTATCCAACTGAGCTACGCGC
>Ga0255243_1000299_pt1 | contig 9799 bp, 11 predicted proteins | sample ColtaT_3_FD_183674 | JGI IMG/M metagenome (GOLD analysis project Ga0255243, IMG submission 183674) | Metatranscriptome of freshwater microbial communities from Columbia River, Oregon, United States - Colum_Atlam_RepB_8d (Metagenome... | ecosystem: Environmental > Aquatic > Freshwater > River...
AGCAGGTGCAGGTCGTGGTTGCCCAATACGCAGACGGCGCGATCCCCCAGATCCCGCACGAAGCGCAGGCAACGCAGCGAATCGGGGCCACGGTTGACCAGATCCCCCGCAAACCACAGCACGTCGGTGCCCGGCTGGTAGTGAAGGCGCTCCAGCAATCGCTGCAGAGCATCGAAGCAGCCCTGCAGATCGCCGATGGCGTAATGCCTCATGGAAGTGCGAACGGTGTGCTGGAGAGGGGGCAGCGGTTGTTATCCAACTCGCGGCGGATAAGCGGCGGTTTTTTGACGCCCGGCGTCTTTGACGGGTGAAATTTCAGACGCATACTGAGCACGCGATCTGCGAATCCCCGCCCGCACTGTCAACACAAGGAGCTCAGTCATGCTGAACCACGTTATGAAGTTTCTCAAGGATGAAGAAGGTGCCAGCGCCGTCGAGTACGGCTTGGTGGTGGGTCTGATTGCGGTGGCACTGGTCCTCATCATCGGCACTTTCAGCGGCACCTTGGACGGCGCCTTCACCGCGATCAGCGACACGCTGCCCCAGTAAACATCGATGCAGACCCGGGACGCGGTCATCGCGGCCCTGCTGGTCTGGGCGGTGGTGATTGCCATCACCGATTGGCGAGTTCGTAAGGTGCCCAATCTGCTCCTGCTGGCAGCCTTGCTGCCAGCGGGGCTGGTTGTTGGCTGGCGAGGCGAAGGCCTGTTGGGCGTGACGCCGTCCGGCAGTCTGGCCGGGCTGCTGTATGGTCTGCTGCTGGCGCTGCCTGGCTACCTGCTGTCGCGCTTCGGCGCCGGTGACGTCAAGCTGGCTGCGGTTCTGGGTTTCCTGTTGGGTCAGGCTGCGGTGTTGTGGAGCCTGTTGCTGGCGGCACTGATCCTGGGTTTGATGGCTTTGGCGACGCGGGTGTGGGCTGGCGCGGAAGCTGCAAGCACCATCAGGCTGCCTGCCGCCGTTGCGCTCAGCGCTGGGTTTGTCGTTGTGATGCTGGTTTTGCGTTGGGGAATGCCATGAAGTCGAAAGCACCGACCACACCGAATTCGACCCGCCGTCAGCGCGGGGCATCGGCTGTCGAGTTTGCTTTCGTATTTCCGGTGCTGTTCCTGCTGATCTACGCCACCATCGTCTATTCGTATGTGTACGTGCTTCAGCAATCGATCACCTATACCGCGCAGTTCCTGGCCGAGTCGGCGGTGGCGGTCAGCCCCAATCCGGCGTCCAGTTATCAGGCCAAGATCCGCACACAGGTACAGGCCCTGGCGGCTCAGCAGTTGAGTTGGCTGCCCCAGAGTCAGCGGGCGCGTGTGATCGGGGCCAACGGCGAGTTGGTGGTGCCCAGTTTCCAGACGATCGGTGGCGTCAACGTCGTGGTCATCACTCTCACCTTCGATCTCAGCCGCAGCGCCGATTTTTTCCCCACCATTTCCTTGCCTGGGGTCGGACCGCTGCCGCCGCTCCCAGCGCAACTGCAGGCCAGGGCAACGGCCCGCATTCTCTGAAGCAGCACCCGGCCGGTTCAAATCTGCGGCCTGATCAAAAAACGCCGCCCAAGGATTCGGCGGACGTGCAAAAATCCTGTCCACGGGACAACTTAGGGATAAGCCAATCATGAGCAGTACGGCACTGAAAGTGGCAGCGGTGGTCCTGGTGCTACTGACCCTCGTCCTCGCCGCGCTCGGCTTTTCGATGAGCCGCAACTACGCGGCGCGCACCGCCAAGGCCGAGGCCGACGCGGCCAAGATCAGCCAGCAGCAGCAACAGGCGCCGCAGACCCTGGCGGTGGTGGCCAAGCAACCCTTGGCGGCCTACAAGCCGATCAGTCGCGACGATGTCGCGCTGGTTCCCATGACCGTCGTCCCGACCGAATTCTTTGCCAACCTCGACGAGGTGGTGGACCGGGTGCCGCTGGTTGATGTCGACGCCGGCGCGCCGATCACACCGCGCTATTTCAAGGAAGGGAACATCCTTGCGAAGGTCATCCCGGTCGGCCATCAGGCCATTGCCCTGGAGATCGACGAGGTGGTCGCCACCGGCGGCTTCGTGCGCCCCGGCGACCAGGTCGATGTGCTGGTATTCATCCGCAACGGGCCCGGCGTCGAGAATCCGCAGGCGAGGGTGCTGCTGCAGAACGCGCGCGTGCTGGCCTACGAAGAGCGGGTCATCGAACGTCCGCAGGGCCTGAAGGAAGACGAAGGCAAGAATGCGCAGGATGCCAGCCGCCGTCGTCAGCGGACCGCCGTTCTGGCGGTGCCCGAGTCCGAGACCACCCGGGTGATGCTGGGCGCCAATCTTGGCGAGGTGCGCCTGGCCTTGCGTGGACAGCAGACCGCGACCGCCGAGGAGGTGGCAGCTGATCTGACTGCGACCGGTCTGCCGCTGTCCGAGGTTGCCAAGGCCCAGGCCCAAGATCAGAAGGTGCCCGACAAGGCCATCACCGCCAGCGAGCTGTCGCGGGTGAAGCCGCCGCCGGCGCAGGCGCGCAAGGCACCGGATGCGGTCGAAGTAATCCTGGGATCGAAGTCCTCCAAGGTGGCCCAATGAAGTCGGCAATGAAACGGAATTCCCTGTCGTCCCGGCTTATCACGGGTGCGACGCTGTTGTTGGTGACGGGCGTGCTCGTCGGCGTCGCCGGCGCTGCGACGCTCAGCGACAGCCGGGTGCTCACGGTTGAAGCGGGAGTGCACAAGCTGCTGCGCCAGCCCGGCGCGGTGAAACGGGTCGCGGTCGGTGATCCGGAGATCGCCGACGTCACCGTGCTCAATGGTCGCGAGGTTCTGGTCACCGGCAGGAAGTCGGGTATCACCAGCCTGCTGATCTGGCCCAAGGATGGCGCCGCGGCGCAGGAATATCGTCTGCGCGTCGGGCCGGCCACCGATCCGCTCAAGGCCAAGCTGGTTGATCCTGAAACCGCAGGCACCAAAGCCGACGCCGAGGATGGCCTGACCGGCAGCGTCCCCAACCTGCTCGCGCACCGCCGGGCCAAAGTCGGTGCTGCCGTCGAGGCCAAGCGGTCGATCGGCGGCGACAAGCCGGTGACGGTGCAGGACCGCAGTTCGGTCGACCTGGAAACCCAGGTGATGACCGAGGTGAAAATCGTCGAAGTCAAACGCAACACACTCAAGCAGGTCGGCTTCAACTTTCTGAAGAATTCCGCCAACACCCGCGCCGGGCTCTTCACGCCGGGCGCCGGTAGCCAGACCGCCAGCGGGGTCGGCACCAGCGGCATTCCGTCGCCGATCAGTGACGCCTTTAACTTGGTGATTGGTAATCCGGCCGACGGGCTGCTCGGCGTGCTCAGCCTGCTCGAAGGCAAGGGTCTGGCGCGTACCTACGCCGAGCCGACCTTGACCGCGATGAGTGGCCAGACCGCGAGCTTCCTTGCGGGCGGCGAGTTTCCGGTGCCGGTTCCGCAGGGCGGCAGCAACAACGGCAGCATCACCATTCAGTACCGCGAGTTCGGCGTCCGGCTGTCTCTCACGCCCACTGTCCTGAGCCGAGACCGTATCGCGCTGAAGGTGGCACCCGAGGTCAGCGATCTCGATTTCAGCTCGGGCATCACCATCGGCGGCGTCGCCGTACCCTCGCTGCTGGTCCGCCGCACCGATACCACGGTCGAACTCGGCGACGGCGAGAGCTTTGTGATTTCCGGCCTGGTCAGCAACAACCTGATCAGCAATGTCGACAAGGTGCCGTGGATCGGTGATCTGCCGATCCTCGGTGGCTTCTTCAAGAACAGCAGCGTCGACCGCGAGCAGAAGGAGCTGGTGATGGTGGTGACGCCGCGCCTGGTCAGACCGCTGTCGCGCGACGCCCGGCGCCCGGCGCTGCCCGGTGCCGGTACCGATGCCTACAAGCCCTCGTTCGCCGAGTTGATGTTCTTCGAGACCGGCAAGTACGACAACCAAGCGTTCGGCTTCAGCAAATAGACCGGATGCGACTGCTCTCCCCATGAGTTCAAAAGCCACCGCCTTCGTCATTGCCGATGACCCGGCCTATCAGTCCTGGCTGCAGTCGGCCCTGGGTAGTAGTGTCGAGTGCACGTTCGGACGCCCGGACGATGCCGCCGACCTGCTCGGCCGTCTGGAGCGGATGGGCAAGATCGATCTGCTGTTCGTGGACTTCGAGGACTACAACGTCCCCGAGCGTGCGCTGCTGGTCGAGGCCGTGGTGGAGCGCTTTCCCGAGCTGCCGGTGGTGGCGATGGGCTCCAGCGAAAACGCCAGCGTGGTTCTCACCGCGATGCGCTCCGGCGCGCGCGACTACTTCGTCCTGCGTCGTGATGACAGCAAGCTCGCCAGCCAGGTCGGCAAGCTGCTGCGCCGTGCGAGTTCCGCTGCACTGGCGGCGGCGGCCACCGCAGCGGGTGGCTCTGGTCAAGGTCGGCTGTTTTCGGTGATCGGCGCCGCGCCGCACGAGACCATCGCCTTCCTTGCGAGCCACCTGTCGTTGTGTTTTGCCGAGCGCGCTCGCGCCAACGAGCGGGTTCTGCTGGTGGATGCCGCCCTGCCGGCCGGTGCCGGCTCAATCTTTCTCAACCTGGCGCCGACCTACAGCCTGATCGATGCGGTGGCCGACGTGCATCGCTGCGACCAGACCCTGGTCGATACCGCCTTTACCAAGCATTCCAGCGGCCTGTATCTGTTGTCGCTGCCGGAAGACGGCATTGGCCGGCCGCAGTTGCCGGCCGAGGATTTTGGACGCTTGTTGGCAGTGCTGCGCGGACTGTTTCAGGTGGTGGTGGTGGCCATCGATGGCCAGAGCGGCACCGCGCTGACTCGCGCCGCACTGAGTCAGTCCGACCGTGGCCTGATGGTCACCGACCAGTCGATCCTGAAGTCGAGGCAGACCAAATACCTGTTGCGGGCGCTACGGCTGGAGGACATCGGCCTCGACCGGGTCGGGCTGATCGTCGACAACTATCGGCGCCGGCTCGGGCTGGAGCCCGCCAACCTCGCCCAACTGTTCGATCTGCCGCTGCTGGCGACACTGACCACCGAGGGCTTCAACCGCATTCAGGCGATGAACTCCGGGGAGCCGCTGTTTTCGATCGCCCCCAAGGATCCCTACTGCGATTCGGTACGCAAGCTGGCCGGCGCCCTGCTGGTGGGCGAGAGCGCGCCGGTCGAAGCGGGTGCGTCGGGCCTGTTCGGCCGTCTGTTCCGTTAGTCGAGCGCGCCATGTCCGCCGCCGACCCAGTCGAGCGCTTCCGCCTCACCGATCAGTACCAGACGCTGAAGGGAAACCTTCACCGTCACCTGATTCAGCAGATCGAGGAGCGCGATCTCGACGTCAGCGAATGGGCCGACGAAAAACTCGAGCGTTTTGTCAGCGAGCAGGTCAAGCGCTATGTGCTGGACAACCGTCTGCCGGTCAACCAGCGCGAGTCGGAGGCGCTGGCCGCCGATGCCCGCCACGAGCTGACTGGCTTCGGGCCGATCCAGCAGTTGGTGGATGACGACACGGTCAATGACATCGTGGTCAACGGGCCGGCCTCGGTATTCGTCGAACGCGGTGGCGTGTTGACCAGCGCGCCGGTCCGTTTCACCAACGATTCCCACGTGATCCGCGTCATTCAGCGCATCCTGGCGCCGATCGGCCGTCGCGTCGACGAATCAACGCCGATGGTCGATGCGCGCCTGCCGGACGGCTCGCGGGTGAACGCCATCATTCCGCCGATTGCTCTCAACGGCCCCTGCCTCTCGATCCGCAAGTTCCGCAAGACGGCCCTCACGGCGGAAGATCTGCTGAGCTTCGGCACGGTCAGCGCGGCTGAACTGGACTATCTGCAGAAGCGCGTCAGCGAGCGCGCCAACTTGATCGTGGTCGGCGGGACCGGCTCCGGCAAGACCACCTTCCTCAACCTGATCAGCCAGTGGATTCCGCAGCAGGAGCGGGTGATCACCGTCGAGGACGCCGCTGAACTCCGACTGGAGAACAGCCACGTGGTGCGCCTGGAAACCCGCCCGCCCAACCTCGAGGGCGAGCGCGCCATCACCGCCCGTGACCTGGTTCGCAATGCGCTGCGCATGCGCCCGGACCGCATCATCGTTGGCGAAGTCCGTGGTGACGAAGTGCTGGACATGTTGCAGGCGATGAACACCGGTCACGACGGCTCGATGACCACGCTGCACGCGAACAGCACGCGTGATGCCATCAGCCGTCTGGAGCTGCTGGCGGGTTTCGCCGGCTACACCGGCAGTGGCGCCACGTTCCGCGGCCAATTGGCCTCATCGATCCACCTGTTCGTGCAGGTGGCCCGACTCGCCGACGGCGCTCGCCGCTTGATGACGATCACCGAAGTACTCGGCCTGGATGGCGACCAGCTTCGGCTGCGCGACCAGTTCCGCTACGACACGGGCAGTGGCCGTCATCTCGACCTGCGCGAAGGAGCCTAGGCATGTCACTGCCGATCCTCGTCGTGTTTGCCCTGGCTCTGCTGCTCGGTTTCGCGGCGCTGCTGTTGCTGCTCAAGGTGAACTCCAAGGCCCGTAGCGCCGAGGTCAACCTGCGGATGCGGGTGCTCGGCGATGACGCCGCTGCCGAGGCGCTCGCCAGCCGCACGGCCGCGAACAGCGGCAACCCGCTGGTGAAGCTGGTCGGCAACCTGTTCTGGCGCGCCGGCATCGAACTCGCACCCGATGCGGTCGGCCGCGGCCTGTGGATCGCGGCAGCGCTGATCCCGGTTCTGCTGCTGATACTCGGCTGGATTGCCGGACTGATGGCGATCAGCCTGGCGGTGGTGATCGTGTTCGGGGTGCTGTCCCGCAATGCCGCGCGACGGCGCCACAAGATTGTCGAGCAGTTGCCGACCTACCTGGAAGCGGTGATGCGGGTGCTGGCCGCCGGCAACACGCTGGAGGAATCGCTGGCGGCCGCTGCACGCGAATCGCCGGAGCCGATCCGCCCCTTGTTCACCAGCATTGGCCGGCAGGTGCGCCTGGGCGCTCCGGTGGAGACGGTCCTCGCCGAGGCCGGCGAGGTGCATCGCCTGCGCGATCTCAAGGTGATTGCCCTGGCCGCCGCCATCAACCGCAAGTACGGCGGCTCCTTGCGGCACGTGATGAAGAGCCTGATCAACAACATCCGCCAGCGCGATGTCGCTGCCCGCGAGCTGCGCGCGCTAACCGCCGAAACGCGCTTTTCGGCCATGGTGCTGGGGATCATCCCAACTTCGTTGTCGCTGTGGATATTCAGCCGCAACCGCGAGTTCTACCTGAACATGTGGGCCGATCCCACCGGCAAAGTCCTGCTGATCGTTTCCATCGTCATGCAGGTGGCCGGGGTGATCGTCCTGTTCCGGATGATGAACGCCACCGAGGATCCCGACGCGTGAGCACGCCGGCACAGTGCGCGAGCAAAACGCAATCATCGCGGCGGTCATGTGGATGCTCGCGCGGGTTCCTCTGCGGTGATTCCAACTTGGGGGTAAGCCAGTGACCGGCGCCAATTTCGGTGTCATCGTCGCGGTCGCCATTGTGCTGGCGGCGGGTACTCTGGCCTTGCTGTTCCTGCTCGGCCTGCGGGTCCGGCAGGATCAGCGTCTGTATCGCCGCGTGCTCGGGCGCGACGCACCGGTGCAGGAGTTCGAAGGTGGTCCCGGCAATTCGGCCGTGCAGGGGCTGGCGCGCACCGGCAAGGCGGTCGAGCATTGGGTCGATGCCGAGGGCGAGACGCCGCGTTTGCTGGTGCAGGCGGGCTGGCGCAGCGGTGAGCGCCGGCTGGCTTTCTACGCTCTGCAGGCGGCGCTGCCACTGCTGGCCGTCGGCAGCATCGTGCTGGTCTGGCTGTTCGCCAAGATCAAAGTGGCCGAGCTGCTGATGCTGGCCTTTGTGTTGTTTGCTTTCGCCTTCCTGGTACCGCGGTGGGTACTGCGTGCGGCGGCCAGCAGCCGGCGGGCCCGCATCTCCCGCGAGGTGCCCCTGTTCGTCCATCTGCTGGTGCTGTTGTTCGAGGCCGGCCTGTCGATCCGACAGGCGTTCTCCAGCCTGGTGCGCGAGGGGCACGGCGTGCTGCCCAATCTCGGCGCCGAGTTCGAGCTGGTCCTCCGGCAGATGGAAGCCGGCGCCGAGACCTCGGCGGTGCTTAAAAATCTCGCTGAATCCATGGATGTCGCCGATCTCACCGGCATTCTCGGGGTACTGCGCCAAGTCGACCGTTACGGAGGTGAAGTGCGCGAGCCGCTGCTGGAAGCGCTCGGCGTGCTGGAACAGCGGCGCGGGCTGGATTTGCGCGAGCAGGTCAACCTGTTGTCCGGCCGCATGACCGTGGTGATGGTGCTGTTCTTCTTTCCGGCGCTGCTGATCTTCGTGGCTGGCCCGCCAGTGATCTCCATTTTCAAGGCCCTCGGTTCACTCAACGGCGGTGGCGGATGAGCCGGTTCCATCCCTTGCTGACGCTGCTGCTGCCCCTGGCCTTGACGGCCTGTGGCGGTATGCGCCGGCTCGATGAACCGATTGGCCAGCCCAGCTCCTCGGCGGCATCGAACCCGTCCGAGTCCGGCGAGCTGTACACCGATGCGGTGCGGGCCATGATGGCCAAGGGCCAGTTCTACGCTGCGCTCGCGCATCTGCAAGAAGACCGCCGTGTCCACGGCGACTCGCCGATGCTGCGCTTGCTTGAGGCCGACGCTCGTCGCAACCTTGGCCAGGACCGCGACGCCGAGGTGCTCTACAAGAGCCTGCTCAACGGCGCCCAGGCGGCCGATGCTCACCACGGCCTTGGCCGTATCTACGCCGGGCGCGATCTGGCGATGTCGGTCGATCACCTGCGGAAGGCCTCGGCGCTTCGCCCCACCGATGTCGATATCCGCAACGACCTGGGCTACGCGCTGATGCGTGCGCGTCGCTATCCGGAAGCCAAGGTCGAACTCGCCACCGCCGCCGAACTGGCGCCGGGCGAACTCAAGAGCCGCAACAACCTGCTGATCCTGCTGATGCTGATGCGCGATGAGGCCGCCGTGCGGCGGATCGCGCTCAGCACCGGTGTCGATGACTCGCTGCTGGGCCTGCTGCGCGCCGAAGCCGCCAGCCTGCAGAATCCACTCACGCAACCCAAGGCCGGCGGTATCGCACCGCTTGGCCGCACCGGAGGTGCCGGATGAACTCCCGCCAACTGAACCGTTCCCTGCTCCTGGCCAGTCTGATGGCTTTCACCGGGCTGGCGCAGGCCCAGGCCGCGCCGGATCAGCGCCAGTTCACCTCCGACAAGCCGATGGAGCCGTTCCTCGCCACGCCTGCGGCAGCGCCCGAGGGCGAAGCGGCGCCCGCCAGCAGCCTGACCGACAGCAGCGGCGCCGAAACCCGGGCCTGGATCGACCTGCAAGCCAGCGGCAGTGCCGCCGTCGGCGATGCACGACCGATGCCCGGCGAGGTCGCCGATGCGGTCTATCAGCGCTACGTCAACAGTTTCAAGCAGCCCATCCCGGCGCAGTTCCAGCGCAGCGGGGGTGACAACTCCGACAGCGGCGCCGGTGCCGGCTCGGGCGGCAGTTCGGGATCGAACTGATCGCGCGTTTTGCCGTGAACGCGGCTACCGCCCGGCCCTTGCCGGCGGTTGATGCTTGTTGCCGCTGACGCCATGAGCTTGGTCTCGGCCTTCCGTCGCGAACCTCTGGCTCTGCAGGTCGGATCAACGCTGGCGCTGCTGTGTTTGCTGGCCCTGTTCGGGGTGTCGTCGCGGGCCTGGCTGTCGGCTCAGACGCTGCAGTCGCGACTCGATCATGCCTGGGCGCTCGACGCCGCGAGCGAGCGACTGCGGACACCGCTGCAGGGCGGGGCGGGTGCGGCGCTTGATCTCG